>MDTE01185548.1_pt1 | contig 10407 bp, 12 predicted proteins | sample 811231 | NCBI WGS metagenome assembly MDTE01 (sample SAMN05326651, study PRJNA326480) | marine metagenome | isolation source: seawater | place: Indian Ocean: Red Sea | collected 2010 | reverse complement strand
TCTAGCCTGTTCTGAGGTTGAAAGAAGTGAGTATTCATTCGCAACAACAGGAATACCCAATGTCATAGCCTGTTTTAACATAGCAACAGCCATATTAGAATCAGCCACATAGTCGCCAGAAAGATGATCCCCTATCTGCAAGTATATAAAGTCAGCGCCTTTATAATACCGTGTGTCTTTCTTAAACCCACCAACGCCGGGGGCTAGATGTACAGCCACAGGTTTGTCAGTCTTTGACTTTAGGTTAGCAACAAGAGCATTAACCTGTTCAGGAGAAAACATTTCATCACACTCTAGACAAACAACGTAACCCGCTACTTGGCTGTCATGTCTTTGCACCATCTTATTTTGGAAAGCAAGATGTGTTGGCATTGGCGCTTTGCCCTCGCCATGCTTGGACTCTGGGATTAACCAAAGAACAGGCTTCAGTCCATCCTGGTTGAGGACGTTTAACTCATGTGTGTAGTCGTAGAGGTGAAGTTCGCCAGCGGGTAAGTGTCCATTACGAGCCTGTACGTACAGGTCTATATGAGTGTCGCCGTTGTTTTTTAATATGCTACGAAAGTGAGTTTTTTCCTCGGCAGAATAACTGGGAGACAAATACATCAGGCTTGTGCCGTACTTGTTTCTCCAATCAAAAATACGCGGGTGGGCTGCTTCCGCTGTCAGGAAAGATGAACGAACCCCGAAGAGGTCAGCGGCTGAAGAGATGGAAAAAGTTAAGAGGAGCGAGAGAAGGAAGATCCTCACTTCTTCTTACGTTCCAACGGGCCGGGAAGAATCCAACCCAATAACATTGGAGCGACAAGCACAATAATAATGCCCCACCCTGCCGTAGTAAGAAGCGCCTCAATAATGTCAAACAGGTTTGTCGGAGCGCAACTCATCTCAGCTCCCGTAAAAGTAGGGGTAGTGTCCGTCACCTCCGTCACCACATCGGCCACAAAGGCAGTTGCTATGGTCGCTCCCAGGGTCGGCGCAAGCGCACCCCCACTCAATGCAGTCCCCGCAGCCGCAGCCGTCCCAGCGGCTGTTGCTACCACCCCCGCTTTCTTTATCGTCCCGCATCCGATCAGCCCCAGACAAGTGACGAGAAAAGTACAGCGGCCAAAAAGAGAAAGGTGTTTCTCTTTAATTTGTTGTCTAACTTCTCGAAACTTTCCCACGACATTCTCAACCCCAAATCATTGAGGCAATTACAAACGCTGCGATTCCAGCGATGATCCAAAGCTTTGTTTTTGCTTCAAGCGATCTCCATCTTTCTTTCATACCTTGTCTCCTAATTTGTCTATCACTGTTCGTCCTTCCCAATTAACGCGAGTCGTAACCTTGCGCCTCTCACAGGCGTATCGACCGCCCTCAGAGTCGTGCCATCCTTGTCTTTTGAGTGTCCGGCGCATGGCGAGGCATCCAGCTAAATTCATCTCTGTCCATTCGCCAGATGAATTCTCGTGGTATGCCATCCATTCTTTTGGTGCGTCATTCAAGTACAGCACCAGCGTAAATAAAACGACCTCCATTTAATGACCTCCGCTCCCATTTGCTTGCAGCAACGCAACCTTGTCCTTGAGAACTTCTTGCTTGCGCTCAAGAGCCTCTATCCGTTGACGGTAGAAATCGAGGACAAGTGCCTGGTTCATATCGACGGGTGCGTTACCTGATTCGATCATGTTCTGTAACTTTTGAAACTCCCCGCTCAAATGTTCAATCAACATATACTGTTCCGCATCGTCGGGGAGGCTGCCGAGTTCGCCGCGAGGCCAAAGTTCCGAAAAGGTGCTGTTCTTGGTCACTTCGCTTTTCATCAGGATGTAGTTGGTTTCCACGATGTTGAGCCTTTCTAAAATGCCGAAGTAACTCCAGGCTCCTATGCAGACTGCCCCCACCAGTCCAATCAAATTCTTAACGGGCATCCCGACAGAGCTTCTGTCGGAAACCTCAAGGTCGCTCACTTGTTCAAGAGCCTCTGTTCAAGGGTGTCGATTCGATCCAGGATGCGGTCTATGTGAGTGTCCAATTCCTGTCGGCTTACGGTTTGCGTAGCCAGATCAGTAACTCGCGCATGAAGTCGATCAATCTGGGCGAATATGCGGCGAACAATCCACCCGCCTGTAAACAGAACTAGGGCCATCAAAACATCAACCATCATGGACGGTTCCATCACATCGCGTCCTCTTTTGGTTGAGAGGGAAATTGCGGATCAGGATTTACGCTGAAAGCCATACCGCTTGGGCTACCACCACTCCACAGGATGCAAGCAGACTCGTCGTATTTAGTTTTTTTGGTGACAACAATAGTCGAGCGTGTGTTGTCTTGATTCGTAAACCAAACCATCGTGGTTGGGTTCTCACCCTCTTTGAGATAACCCATTGCGACGGGGGTTTCGGCGAAATCCGCACCAAGCACATTCATCAGAAATTCAAAACTATCCGCGCAGAAAATCTGGAATGGCACGGTCATTGGCTTGATGCCTGGTGGTGGAGTTTGCTGCCCTTGTGCAGACATAAAAAAACCGGCCAACAGGCCGGTCAGTAGGAGTTTTTTCATGTTTACTGCCCAAGTTTCTCCATCAGGTCTTCCATATCTTTTTCAGCAATTTCATCCTCGGAAAGCATTTTCTGAATACCGCTTGCAGCAAGAGCAATTCCAGTTTTGGGTTGCCATTGGTTTTTACCCTTTCCGGCGATCAAAGTTCGCCCAGCGTCGCCAATCAACAATCTTGTCCACAAGTTTGCTTTTAAAAGCACTTGCAATGCCGTAGGTTTGAAAGATCCGACTTCCGAAGCCCCTTCTGCCGCTACTAGACTTGTTCCCTGATCCATGCCTTTACTGTAAACCTCCTCTAATCTTGAGAGGTTTGTCAGCATTTTTAGATCAGAGGGTTTAACCAGTTTTGTTACGCCGCTGGTTGTCCACTCTCTGAGAATTTCATTCATTCGGGAAGTATTAATTCTTCCCTTGTCGATGGAAGCGCGATAGAGGTTGTCAAGCACACCGGCACGAATGTTTTTTCCAATAGGGCTGTCGAAACCTTTGGATTTAATAACAGACATTAGGGTATCTATATTGCCAGACCCAGCGTTATTTACCAGATCACCAATCAAACTTCTGAAATTGGTGTGCATTTCTATGCTGCCTTTAAGGTCAAGCCGATTTAAATCATCCATTGCCCGACCAAAATTCTTTAACACGGTCATTTGGTCGCCGCTAAAGACCAGACTGGCAAATTCAGGCTTCATCTCGGCTAGGGTTTTGGACAGATTGTTTACCTGCGCGGGTTCCATCAAATATCGCAAGTAGCCATTTTGCAATTCTTTAAATCGTTTAATCGGCATTGCGTTACGCAGATATTTCAACTTCTCGTAAGCTTGGTTGCCGTAGGCTTGCCGCAAGTATTCCACTGGCTCGTTTGTGGTTCTCGCTATTCCGACCTTCTGTAGAGTATCGAATCTTTCTCTTGCTTTGCCCCGAGCTTTTCTCCACGCTGCCGCAAATTCAGGAGAAGAATTGATGTTTTTCGGATCATCCAAAGCTTCTCTTAGATAGCTGTAAACCTCTTTCGCAACACTATGCGTTCTGTAAGTTACTCCATCTTGGCCGGGGACTGTGTAGGGGCCGACAGCCTCAGCCCAATAGTTAAGCTGGTCGGTAGGACTGATAACGCGATCTCCAACAACGCGAGACTCCATAGATACAGTCTCTCCTATCTCCTCCAAAACTCGGCGCACTTCAGGATCTATCATTTGAAGAACCTGTTTGCCACCAATTTTTTCCAGCGCAGTAACGCTCAAAGGGCTTCCGGATGAATCTACAATCTGGGTATCTCTTGTTTGCTGTCCTATCCTCTGAGCGCCCTTTTCCCTTTGGAGGAGCTTTGCAGTCTTTGAACGAAGACTGGTTAGATCAAAGACAGGCTCCTCTATCCTTCTCGCTGCCGTGTAAAGACCGCTTACAACACCTTGAGCAAGCTCATCGTATTCAGCTATACCGGCTTGTAAGGGGTCTTCGCCAATGGCCGCAATATTCAACTCGGGACGAACACCTAAACTTTCTTCGGTGTTTCGGAGTAATTGATTTCTAAAGGTGCTTTCTAATGAGGAAAGATCACCCCGGAATCGTCCAGTTTGTTTCCCCTGTCTTAGTGCAGACAATAATCTTCTGTTGTAATCCTGTGCCTGAGTAACGTACTCGCCAATCCCAGGATTCACCGCTTGTGCCTGTTGCCCAATCCTCTGAAACCAAGGATGAGCGACCATTAAGTGCGCTGGCACTTCTGGTGCGCCCAAAGCTTTTGCGGCCTTTGCTGCCGCAACTCCCTCTGGCGTTGTCCTGAAAAGACCTCCCCCGGTTAAGACATCTCTCGCTTTGCGAACACCAAGTTCTGTTGCGCCGCCTGTGCCAGAGGCAAGAGCCGCATCCAAAACAGCTTGCGAGGCCATTTCCGAAATATTTTGTTCTTGCGTTCCGCGAAATTCTTGAATCGCCTGACCACCTACAGAGCCTCCAACATTGCCAGCAGCAATTCTCGCCATAAGTCCGGGGAGGGAAAGACCTTTTGTGCGGATAGTGGTCGCTATTTCCCCGCCAATCTGATACAGATCTTCGCCAAAGAAATCGACTAAATCTCCTATTACTTCGGAGCGATCATCTCCCCAAAAATCCGCATCTAGCTTTTTCCATTGATCTAAATGAGTTTCACGAAATGCCAAAACCGGAGCGTCTGCTCCTTCAAACTGTTTGAATACAAGATCGCCCTCTGGATAAGCCTTTCTAAATTCGTTTAGTTTTTCTTGGTAATTATCTCCCCCGGCAATATTAAACCTTGCAAGAAGGTTCTCCATACCCGGAGGGCCGGGGTCTGTTACGGGGGTGTCTACGCTTAACTCCGACTGCTCCATCATGGCAGCGAAGTCGGGGTATTGCTTGCTACTCTTTAACTGATCGAATTCCTCTGCGAAGTTAATTTGAGTCATTAGTAACAGACCTTAAATCCATCAATTCACGCTGCATATCTTGAAGATTTCTCATCATATATAACGCCTCATCCTTACTCATTCCATAGTCCATTAATCTTTCACCGAGGCTTTGAAGATTCCTACCCAATTCTTCTTTGTTTTCTGAGAGTAAGTTATATTGCGGCTCACCGTTTAACGTAATCAGATTCCTCATTCTTCCTGAAAACTTAAGTTCCAATACGACGAGTAACGCCTGTCTAATTTGCGAGAGTGATGCAGTAGGCGCAGTCAAGCGAGAAGCTTGTTCCGCTAATACTCTTTCTCTATCAGAAATACGCGCTCCTTCTTCACCTGTGAACACCGGGATTAATTGAGCTACCGCTCTGCGTAATCTGGTTTTTGTGTTTGCTGCTTGTTCAGGAGTCATTCCTCCAAGAGCTTCAGCAAACCCTTCTCCAAGTGTCGGGTTCACCTGAGATAAAATGCCGCCGACTGTTTCAATAGCAACACCGCGAAGACCCGTCGCTCCCTTGCCATACTTATCAACTTCATTCAATAAATTGGAAAATGTCGCTAAATCGAAGGATTGGTCAATTAGTTCTGCTGATACCTCTTCTGTTCCTTTTTTGCCGATAGAAAACGACCCTGGTTGACCTGTTTCAGTTTTGCTAACGAGGTTACTTCGGAAAATGTGGAGTGCCCGTTTAGCTCTTTCATGTTGTTCTGAACCTTCGCCAAAAGTATCGGCAGCGAGATCCATCTTATCTATCAACGCAATTTCTTCGTTGGTTTTAGTCATGGCCGTAGAGACTTTTGTTTCGTCACTACCCGTGATGCTCTGGACTCTCCAGCCTTCGGGAACTGCATTTCCGTCTTCAAAGAAATAACGAGGTACGCCGTCTACAAGTGTGCTGTAGCCTCGCCTTCGCTCTTTACCGTCTGAGAAGGTATATCGCTTTACATCCTGTTTGCCAGATGTAGGCTTGCCTATCCCCATAATCTCCATAAACGGGCTAGCGTACTTTTTGTAATCATCCGGGTCAGGAAGGACGCTGCTTAGTGCTGCATACGCTTCTGCGGTGTTCTTGGGTTTAGCCTTTTGCAGAACATCCGATACGGCGGACTGCATCGCGTTGTCATACTGCGATTGGTAGTCCTTGGCGTATTTGAGAGCCTGATTTTCATACCATTGGATTACCCGTGCACCTTTATTACCGTATCGGCTGTAAGCCTTTATAGCGTTCTGATAAATCTGATAAGACTGATCTGACCATTTTTTTAAGTTAGGGTCTAATCCCGCACTGGCAATATCGCTTAACAGTTGGGGCTGGTCCTCTACCTCGGCAAAGTTTTGCGGAATGTCTGCTTCAACAGAGGGCTCTATGTAAGTCTGGTTTTGCGGCAGACCCCAAATATTGTTCTTCTGCTCTTCAGACAGAAAACCGAGGTTAGCCACTCATCAACCCCCTGCGTCTGCGAAACATTTGCAAATTCGGATTTGGCCGATAGCCTCCTACCGTTACAGCGGAGGGTGGACGCATCATGGTTCCCAAAAACGATCCCGCCGAAGAAATGCCTTGTCGAATCATTGCATTTCTATCTGACATCTTTTGCAGTTCGATTTCGTGGGCCATTTCTTCTGGTGTCTTCGGTAGACGCTGCGGAGTTGTTGGTGAATCCAAACCGAGGTCTGACGGATCTTTTAAATCAATTGGGCCTCCCTCGCTTGATGGTTTGCCTGATGCTAAAGGGTCATAGTCCTTGATTGGTTCATCCAACTTCGGATCACCACCCATCCGAGCTAGGTTTGTTTGATTGACGGCCAAAGAATTACCACCGCCACTCTGAGTACCGCCATCTAACGTAGCTGGTAGGATGTTATTAGCAGAGGAAGCTAAAACCTTATGGCTGAGAGGCTGGATCGTCATAATGCTTCCGTTTTGTGGAAAAAGACGAACATAATCAGAAGCGTTACGAGGTTTTTCCTTCGCGCCAACCCTTACAGCCTCCGACATACGGTGTTGGTTTTTCATCGCTTCGCCTAAAGCGAACATCGCTACTTGTCCCCAACTCATCAGATAATCCCTCCTAGCAAGCTCTGGATAAGTGACGGAGCGCGAGTCGTACCGCCATACTCGCCACTGATGTTCGCCATGTAATCCTGAAGGTTATAGCGTGGAGCCATGCTGTCATATTCGTATTTATCCATTCCGGCATCAATCCTCGCTTGCTCAAGCTGTCGCTGTTGCTCTCCGACATCTCCGAGACTTGCATACGCCTGAATAGGTGCGCCCATGATGGAGGGGTAAAGCTGTCCACCTTGGGCCTGTAGCTGCTGTGCATCTTGGTAAGCAGCGTATCTATTCTTCGCTACCTCGTCGGCAAGTTTCTGTGCGGCAGATGTGGTCACGTTTGCCGTCACAATGTCGCCCCTGCTCCCGCCACCAGGAATGTATTGGGTGATGTTTTCCTGTACTTGGGGAAGCATATCGGAGGTCAGCTTGCCCATGACAGAGCGGGTCATCGCATCCATGACGGGGTTGAACTTTGAATCATCCACATCGCCGGACATCATTCTCCGGAGGGAGTCCTCTGCTGCGGTCTGTTGCGCCGCTGCCCTGCCCCCTGTAACGTAATCTTGAATTCCGGTCTGTGCGGCAGTTCCCGCGCCGGTAAACCCAGCTACGGTATCACCACTGTAGTATTCAGGCATACCGCCTTCAAACAGTTCACCCGCTTTTTCAAAACCGCTTACAAGATACGGCTTCTGTTCTTCCCAAGGTTCAGTTCTTGTTACGTTTCCACCACCTCTACACATATCAGTTCCTCAACTTGTACCAGTGACCGGCTGGTTTAAAGCCAAGTCTTTTTTGCAAAAATCTTCCCAATCGTTCTGCATACGTTTGTTCAAATCCTTCACTTGCGCCAATCATTATTTCTTTCGCATCTTGTTCTTTTGCCCACTTGATGTATTCCTCAAGCATCCTGAAGGCCAAACGGGTTTTACGATATTCCTTGTTGGTAAACACACCGTAATCACACGCCAGTTTCTCTCTGGAAAAGATGTAGGGAGTAATGTTGGCGAGAAACCCGGACACAACTTTGCCGTCTGCTTCCCCGACCCAAGCAAATCCATTTTTCATGCAGTCAGCAACAGTGCCGATAAATACTTGGTCATCAAAGCTGATGTCCTTGTAAGCTCCTTCCTGTTGCATTTGTTTTGCAAGAGAAAGCACAGCGTCTATGTCCTCGATTTGCATGGGCCTTATCAATTCCACTGCCCCGTAGAGTCGTAGACAAACAAACCAGCAAAACCTAATCCGGTGGGATCTAGATTAATTCCGTCAGCGTAAATGACATCGCCTTCCCGTGGCTTTTCCGGATAGTCGTATAAGACCTCAAAACGGTTTTTGGAAAGGTTGTCGATAACGTAGGAGATCTTCTTAAACTCCTGATACATATATTGAGCAAGAAGTTCGGGATCGACTTTGCCTCTGGGCGGCGGGTTTGGGGTATATCGGACTATCTGGCGTTGGGTTTTATCTTCGTTTATCGCCATTAGTAACTTTGACCACCTCTGTTGCCTTTGTTGATAATGTCTAGCTGCATACCATGTAGCTTCCAATCAACATCACCGTCTGATTCGACTTTTATTCCGATATACCTTCCTGTAGCACGACAAGAGACTTTCGACTGGCTATCAGGGTTAAAACTGATTGCACTGCCCCAAGAAATCGTGTCGTCTGCGTCCATCGTAGATCCGACATAAAAGTTCACACTGCCGGTGCAGCTTAATTTCGGATAGATGGCACGAAGTTGTTTTATCGCGTGGGCATCGTTTATGCCTTCGGAATTCATCGTGTAACCTTCTCTGGAAATGTAGGAGGTCATATTTGTGCCATCTTCCGTGTTGCCACGGTTATCACGATAGATTTTCTGATTCCCTGGATCGACAAAGACTACGTTTAAGAGATTGCTGTCGTAGTCAGATGCGATTGCTTTCACACCGTAAGCTGCGTGAGAAATGTCTGGAAGGTCACGCAAGGTAAAGGTGTTGGTAGACCAGTTCCAGATAATTGCTTTATCGCAATAAGTGGAGGAAGTGGTCGGGAAACACGCCATCATTTCCTTACGGGTGTAATCAGGGACAACAACGGATCTGTTGAAGTTCGTTCCGGAAAGGTTGTCCGTCAGGTATCGGCGCAGTCTGTTTGGTAACAGTGGGGTTACCGTTCTTCCGTCCGTGCGGTAGAGGTCGGAGTTCCCCATAAAGAACACACCACCCTCGTACTCTGCGGCACAGTTTTTGGAAAGACCGCCGATTGTGGAAGAGATAATGTCGAACGCAAAGATAAAGGGAGTGCCGACATACGACATAAGATAGGTGCTGTCATCCTTCAAAATAAGGAAGTTATCACCTACCGGGATACCGTCTAGCACTCTTCCGGGGGTCGCGGCCAATTCATACTCGCCGCTGCTTTTCGTACCATCAGACTCATCCCAGGAACTTGGGGTAGCCTGAGTTGCCGCCTCATGGCTCCACTTCACTAATCGGGAATAATTGACCGAGGACTTGGTAACGTCTAGCGCAATCAAAAAGGTCTTGAACGAGCGCATGACCTCGCACTCTGTAGATGCGGGCCAGTTAGAAAGATCCTGTAGTTTTGTAGAGGCAGATGCAGCACCAGAGGTAAGAGGCCATTCTTGGGGGTCATCTACCCCGTTGTCCAGAATTAGCACACCACCGACAACGCAGGCCGTCCAGTTCTTAGCTGCGGTAGCAGAGTAGTCTCCGCTTGTTCTGGTTATGTCTGTCCAAGAACTTCCGTTGTGGACGTAGACCTTCGTAAGACCGGCGGCAATCCAAAAGTAGTTTGCCCCGCTTTCTAACGGGAAAACAAAGTAAGGAACAATCGGACAGGAGGAGATGATTTCCTGGTATCCGTCTACCTTCTTTATCGCATGGTCTAGCGTTCTGACGTTGTTTCCGTCCGACCAAGCATTTTGGGGAAGCTGGTAGGAGGGAATGTCCTTGACGATTCCGAGTTCGCCAAGGTTCTCAATGTTTACTAGAGCCATCTAACGTGGTAAGGATCAGCCTCTGCGTCAGGAGCCGTGGGCCAACCCCAATATGTTTTGTCTACAGTTCGATCAACCGTTTCGGTTTCCGGCCCAATCGTTTCAACACCTTCATCGTCATAGGTAGAGACTTTGCGTTCTTCCTGTACCTCATGGTTCTGGAAGTTCTTTATCGCATCCAGAGATGCAAATGCTTCCACACCTGATTCAAGACTGTTGCCGTGAGCGCGTACTTCGTTGCGGTAGGTTGTCCATGCTTCTGTCATAGCAGTACCACCGTCTGCCGCCCTGATAACCATCCAGTCAGAAGAGGAAAGCAAGGAGCCGACATTGGCTTTGATCTTCGCGATCAGGTCTTCTTTGAGGTCATCGA
>MDTE01098932.1_pt1 | contig 10407 bp, 12 predicted proteins | sample 811231 | NCBI WGS metagenome assembly MDTE01 (sample SAMN05326651, study PRJNA326480) | marine metagenome | isolation source: seawater | place: Indian Ocean: Red Sea | collected 2010 | reverse complement strand
GGGTTGTATTCGGCGTATCGCTCAACTTCCGGGGCTGGGCCGCGCTGTCCGGGCTTTCGGTTCATGACTACCACGACGCCTTCCTGCAGCCGGAAACGGTACTGAAGGACCCGCTGGCAGAACGCCATACGACACTGGCGCCGCGCTGGCGAGCGGGTGAGATCGATGATGGCGAATTGCTCGACGCGATGTGCGACATCGTCCGCCAGGGCCTGTCGAGCCTGCCCGACCAGCATCTGACCGTGATCGATCGCACGCTCGAATGGTTGTCGAGTTCGTTCAAGCCCGAGCTCGACGTATTGTACGACCAGCTGCCCTACTCGAAGCGACAGGCGCAGCGCCTCGTCGCGCAATTCTTCGGGCAATCGCCGGTCCGGCTGGTGCGCCGCTACCGCGCCGTGCGTGCGGCGACCCTGCTGTCGATGCCGCAATTGCCCGACGAGATCGAAGCGGAAATCCGCGAAGCGTTTTACGACCAGGCGCATCTGATCAAGGAAATCCGCTTCTTCACCGGGCGCACACCCAAGCGGTTGCAGCCCAATTCGGGCTCCACGATCAACGACATGCTGGGCCCCGACGGCTACAGTTCGGTGAGCCTGTTCGGCGCCGGGGAAGCCGAGCAGCTGGGGCGGGAGCCGCTCGACGAGCTCTGATTGCTAACGACTCGCAACACGCTGTTTCCCGTTGAAAAGCTGGGGAGGCGCCCCTAATTGGCCAATCGGAACGATTTGGTCCGATTTGATATGCGCCTTTCCAACCTAGCCGATTATGCCGTGGTCGCCATGTGCGCCGCTTCGCGTCACTGCGGCGGCGCGAAGACCAGTGCGGGCGAACTCGCCGCGGAGACCGGATTGCCGGTCCCGACGGTGCAGAAGCTGGTCAGCAAGCTGTCGGCGGCAGGGTTGCTCCGGTCGAGCCGGGGCGCAGGCGGCGGCTTGCAGCTCGCCCGGCCGGCCGCGGCGATTACCGTGGCCGATATCGTCGAGGCGGTCGAAGGGCCGATCGCACTGACCGCCTGCATCGAAGGCACGGACTGTTCAGTCGAACACGAATGCCTGGTCAAGCCGCACTGGCCGGTCGTCAATGAAGCACTGCGTGGTGCGCTGGCAGCGATACCGCTGACCCAGCTGGCGCGCGAAAGAGAGATTGCATGAGCGAAGAAATCGACATCCAGGACCGCGAAGCGCGTGAAGCTGCCGAAAAGGCCGCCGAGTACGAACACGGCTGGTCTTCGGACATCGAGACCGAATTCGCCGAAAAGGGCCTGACCGAAGACACGGTCCGGTTCATCAGCGCCAAGAAGGGCGAGCCCGAGTGGATGCTCGACTGGCGCCTCAAGGCCTTCCGCCTGTGGCAGGAAATGGTGGAGCCCGACTGGGCCAAGCTCGGCTATCCGGCGATCGACTATCAGGACGCCTATTATTACGCGGCCCCGAAGAAGAAGGTTGAGCTCGAATCGCTCGACGAACTCGATCCCGAGATCAAGCGCGTCTACGACAAGCTCGGCATTCCGCTGGGCGAGCAGGAAGTGCTTGCGGGCGTAAAGGGCGCGAAGAAGGTGGCCGTCGATGCCGTGTTCGACAGCGTCAGCGTGGCCACCAGCTTCCGCGAGGAGCTGAAGCGGGCGGGCGTCATTTTCCTGTCGATCAGCGAGGCGATTCGCGAATATCCCGAGCTGGTCAAGAAGTGGCTCGGCAAGGTCGTCCCGCAGCACGACAACTACTTCGCCACCCTGAACAGCGCGGTCTTCTCCGACGGGACCTTCGTCTACGTGCCCGAAGGCGTGCGCTGCCCGATGGAGCTGAGCACCTATTTCCGCATCAATGCGGAGAACACCGGCCAGTTCGAACGCACGCTGATCATCGCCGAGAAGGGCAGCTATGTCAGCTATCTCGAAGGCTGCACCGCGCCGATGCGTGACGAGAACCAGCTCCATGCCGCGGTGGTCGAGCTGGTTGCGATGGAAGACGCCGAAATCAAGTACTCCACCGTCCAGAACTGGTATCCCGGCAATGCCGAAGGCGTGGGCGGGATCTACAATTTCGTCACCAAGCGCGGCCTGTGCCAGGGCGCGCGCAGCAAGATCAGCTGGACGCAGGTCGAAACCGGCAGCGCGGTGACGTGGAAATATCCCAGCTGCGTGCTCAACGGCGAAGACAGCGTGGGCGAATTCTACTCGGTCGCGGTGACCAACAATTACCAGCAGGCCGATACCGGCACCAAGATGATCCACAATGGCAAGGGGAGCCGTTCGACGATCATCTCGAAGGGGATCTCGGCCGGCAAGTCGAACAACACCTATCGCGGCATGGTCCGCGTGGCCGCCAACGCTGATGGGGTGCGCAATCGCACCGAATGCGATTCGCTGCTGATCGGCGACCAGTCGGGTGCGCACACCGTGCCCTATATCGAGGTGAAGAACCCCAGCGCGCAGATCGAGCACGAGGCGACCACCAGCAAGATCAGCGATGACCAGATGTTCTACGCGCAGCAGCGCGGTCTCGACGACGAGGAGGCCATGGCGCTGATCGTCAACGGCTTCGCCAAGGACGTGCTCAAGGAGCTGCCAATGGAATTCGCCGTCGAAGCGCAGAAGCTGCTTGCGATCTCGCTCGAAGGGAGCGTTGGATGACCGAACGCAAGACTCTCCAGCTGCGCGATCCGTCGGAGACCGCCGATGCCGCGCCCACGATCAAGAAGAAGGGTCGCGGCTGGGAGATCTCGGAGAAGCGGCTCGACGCGCTGCACGACCGTGCGCGCGACCTGCGGCGGCATTCGACCGAAGCGCACAAGGCACTCGCCGCGCGCTTTGCGAAAGAGGATTTCGGCAAGTTCAAGTTCACGCGCCACACTGTGGTGGGCTCGGCGATTCTCGATTTCGTCTCGCACCCGCTCGGCCTGGCGGTCGCAATCGACGAGCCGGAGCAGAACGACGCGCTTGCGCGGCGGCGCGACAAGAGCCTCGGCGCAGTGGGCATCGAAGTGCTGCGGATCCCCGCCGAAACCATCCTCGAAGACGTGGAAGCAGCAATGCAGCCTATCTTCGCCGCCATGAACGCGCGCTATCGCGACAAGCAGAGCGCGCGCCGCGAACACCAATCGAAATACGGATCGACGCCCCGGCGGCCCAGCCGCGGACCGCGTCGCGACGACAGGAACTGACATGCTGAAAATCGACAATCTCCACGCCAAAATCGACGGCAAGACGATCCTCAACGGGCTGACGCTCGAAATTCCCGCGGGCGAGGTCCATGCCATCATGGGTCCCAATGGTGCCGGCAAGTCGACGCTGGCCTATGTGCTGGGCGGACGTCCCGGTTACGAGGTGACGCAGGGTTCGGTCAGCTTCAACGGGGTCGATTTGCTCGACCTCGAACCGCATGAACGCGCGGCTGCGGGCCTGTTCCTCGGGTTCCAGTACCCGGTCGAAATCCCGGGGGTCTCGAATCTGCAATTCCTCCGTGAAGCGCTGAATTCCCAACGCAAGGCGCGCGGCGAGGAGGCGCTGACCGGCGGCGAGTTCCTCAAGCTGGCGAAGGACAAGGCGGCCCTGCTCAAGCTCGATCCCGACATGCTCAAGCGGCACGTGAATGTCGGCTTCTCGGGCGGCGAGAAGAAGCGCGCCGAAATGGTGCAGATGGGCATTCTCGATCCCAAGTTCGCCGTGCTCGACGAAACCGACAGCGGTCTCGACATCGATGCGCTGCGCGTCGTGGGCGATGGTATCAATGCGATCATGCGCGACCCGGCGAAGGGCGTCTTGCTGATCACCCACTACCAGCGCCTGCTCGAAGTGGTGAAGCCCGACAAGGTGTCGATCCTGTCGCAGGGCCGCATCGTGCGCACCGGCGGTCCCGAACTGGCGATCGAACTCGAGAACGAAGGCTATGACGCGGTGATGGCCGATGCCTGAAGCCGCTGAACTTCCCACCCGGCGCGAGGAGGGCTGGCGCTATTCTGCAGTCGAACGGCTGCAGGGCGAAGCGCTCGACGACTGGCGCACGATCGATATCGCGGCGGGCGAAACCTTCCGCGATACGCTGGTGATCCGCGATGCCGACGATCCGCAGCCCACCCGGCTGCACCGCTGGCGCGTGACCATCGGCGAAGGCGCGACATGCGAACTCTTCGCCGTCCTTGCCGCCGCCGAATATGCGCGGCTGGAAGTCGAAGTCACGCTGCACAAGGGCGCGCATTTCGAATTCGGCGGAATCACCGTCGGCGGCCGCGATACGGTGCGCGAATTCGTCACGCGGACGATCCACGCCGAACCCGAAGCCACCAGCAACCAGACCGTTCGCGCGGTCCATTGGGGCCACGGGACGGGCAATTTCCTCGGCAATATCGATGTCGTGCGCCATGCGCAGAAGACCGACGCGGCGCAGGATTTCAAGGGTTTGCTGCTGGAGAAAGGCGCGAGCGTAAACGCCGTCCCGCAGCTCGAGATTTTCGCCGACGACGTCAAATGCGCGCATGGCGCCAGTGTCGGCCAACTCGACGAGACCGCACGGTTCTACATGGCCGCGCGCGGCGTGTCTCCCGAACTCGCCCGCCGCTTGATGGTGCAGGCGTTCCTCGGCGATGCTCTGGTTGCTCTCGACGATGACGAAACGCGCGAAACCTTGATGCAGATCGCGCTCGACAAGGTGGACAAGGCGCTGTGAGCGTCGCTGCCACCCTTTCGCCTGCCGCCGATGTCCGTGCCGATTTCCCCGGCATGGTAACCGGCGATGGCGCGCCGTGGCATTACCTGGACACAGCCGCCACCGCGCAGAAACCGCAGGCCGTCATCGATGCGATGACCCGCGCGCTCGGCGTGGATTACGCCACCGTCCATCGCGGCGTGTACGGACGTAGCGCGCAAATGACGCTTGGCTATGAAGCCGCGCGCCGCCGCGTTGCCGAATTCATCGGCGCGAAGGGCGAGGACGAGGTGATCTTCGTCCGCGGTGCGACCGAAGCGATCAATCTGGTCGCGGCGAGCTGGGGCATGGCGCAGATCGGCGAGGGCGATCGCATCGTCCTGTCGATGCTGGAGCATCACTCGAACATCGTCCCGTGGCAGATGGTCGCCGAACGGACCGGCGCGCAGATCGATGTCTGCCCGCTGACCGAAGACGGCCGGATCGATCTGGGTGCGCTCGAAGCCATGATGACTCCGCGGACCAGGCTGGTCGCGCTGGCGCATGTCTCGAACGTTCTCGGGAGCGTGCTCGATGCACGCGCCGCGGCGGATATCGCGCATTCGGTCGGTGCGAAGCTGCTGCTGGACGGCTGTCAGGCCGCGCCGCGCATGGCGCTCGACATGGCCGCGCTCGGCTGCGATTTCTACGCGCTGTCGGGTCACAAGCTTTATGGCCCCACCGGGATCGGCGTGCTGTGGGCGCGCGAGGAAATTCTCGATGCCATGCCTCCGTGGCAGGGCGGCGGCGCGATGATCGACCGGGTCACTTTCGAAAAGACCACCTATGCGCCGCCCCCGCAGCGGTTCGAAGCCGGAACCCCGATCATCACCGAGGCGATCGCGCTGCATGCCGCGATCGACTATGTCGCCGCGCTGGGACCCGACCGGCTGTTCGCGCATGAGGCGGGCCTTGCCAGGCAGCTGCGCGACGAATTGCGTGCGCTCAATTCGGTCACGCTGTTCGGTCCGGAAGAAAGCGCCGGCATCGTCAGCTTTGCGATCGAGGGGGTTCATCCGCACGATCTCGGTACCATATTGGATGAAGAGAATGTGGCGATCCGGGCTGGCCATCACTGCGCGCAGCCGCTGATGGACCATCTCGGGGTTCCCGCCACCGCCCGGGCAAGCTTCGGGCTGTATTCCGACGAAAACGACATCGCTGCGCTGCTGCGCGGTATCGAACGCACCCAGAGGATCTTCGGATGAGCGAAGGAACGAACAAAGACCAGGATTGGATCGCGGCACCATCGCCCGCAGACGTGGCAACGGCAAAACCGCCGCGTGCCCGGGTGGAGGATGCGGTCGATCCCGAGGAAAGCGCGCGCGCCACGATGGAGCGCAAGCGCGACTATCTCGAAGGGTTCCTGCAGAAAAAGCCCGAGGGCTTGCCCGCGGGCGCCCCGGGCGGCGACCTTTATGAAGCGGTCGTTGCCGCGCTGAAGGAAATCTTCGACCCGGAGATCCCGGTGAATATCTACGATCTCGGGCTGATTTACGGGGTTGAGGTCGATGACGAGAGCGATGTCACCGTCACCATGACACTGACGACGCCGCATTGCCCGGTCGCCGAAACCATGCCTGCCGAAGTCGAACTGCGTGCGGCCAGCGTGCCCGGCGTGCGCGATGCGGAAGTCAATCTGGTGTGGGACCCGCCCTGGGGCCCGGACAAGATGACCGACGAGGCACGGCTCGAACTGGGGATGCTGTGATGGGCGATACGAAGACACGCGCGGCGCCGAAGGCAGCCGTCATCCTGACCGAGCGCGCGGAACAGCGCGTCGCGCAGCTGATGGCGAAAGCGCCCGACGAAGCCATCGGTGTCAAATTGTCGACGCCCCGGCGCGGCTGTTCCGGGCTTGCCTATTCGGTCGACTACGTCACCGAGGAAGCCAAGTTCGACGAGAAGATCGAAACCCCCGGCGGGACCTTCTATATCGACAGCGCCAGCGTGCTCTACCTGATCGGCAGCACGATGGACTGGGTGGAAGACGATTTCACCGCCGGCTTCGTGTTCGAAAATCCCAATGCCAAGGGCGCCTGCGGTTGCGGCGAAAGCTTCATGGTGTGACCCGCACCGTCGAGCTGACGACCTGGCTCGACGCGCCACCCGAGGCGGTCTGGGATCACGCGCAGACGAGCGCCTTGCTCCGGCATGTGGCTGCGCCGCTGATTCGCTTCGTGCCGTGCGGCGGGCGCTTTCCCCGCCGCTGGACCCCGGGCGAATACCGCGCGTGGATGTTCGTCTTCGGGATACTTCCCATCGGCTGGCAGGTCATCGGGATCGAATTTCCCACATCTCCGCCCACAGCGCATGTGCTGCGCGACAATGGCCATTCACCGTTTGTTCGCCGCTGGGATCACTGGGTCGAAATCGCCCCCGGTGACGGCTGCACGCGCTACACCGATCGCGTGCATATCGATGCGGGCATGCTGACGCCGCTGGTCGCGGGATTCGCGCGCCTGTTCTACGCGCACCGGCAAAAACGCTGGCGCGCGCTCGCCAAGAACGGTTTTCACGCGCTCCGCAAGTGAAGCTCAGTCTTCGGCGAGGAAATCGAGCAGCGCCTGCTCGTATTCGTCGATCTGACCATCGGCCTCGATCCGCGCTTCGAGCCATTCCCCCTCGTCATCGGTAACGGCGTATGCGCGGCCGACGGCCTCCGAGCGATCCGGAGCAGGCGCCTTGCGGCCGAAGACCTTGCCGAATGCATTGGGCGAGGCTTTGGCCATGCGGCCGAGAAAACCGCCGACCCGCGCCTGCGTATCGCCCATGAAGGCATCCAGTTCGGCCGCGCGTTCGCGGCTCAGCTGCGCATTCGGATCGCTGTAGGCCTGCAGGTAATTGGCAATGCCCTGCACGAACAGATGTTTCCATTCGGGGGCGTTGTCCGCGCCCAGCGTTGCATCCTTGAGCCGGAAGAGCATTTCGGCTTCCTTGCGTCCCACGGCCGCGGGCCGTTCGCTTGCGGGGGCGAATATCGCCCGCCGCAGCAGCAATGCCTCGGCCGCGTTGACATTGCCGGCTTCGAGCATGCCGCCATCGCGCGTCGGCCCCGTCCCCTCGAGAACGGCGTGTTCCATCTGCGCGACCGCATAGTCCTTCAGCGATACCGGCACGTTCTGTGCGCATTCGAACACGCGCACCAGCAATTCGATCTCGGCCATCGAGCCAAGCGTGCCATCGGCGTCCAGCTGCGCCATCAGCCATGCCGCGTTCTCGGCATCGACATAGCCCATCGGCGCACGCTGATTGACGACATATTCGCCCAGCGCCTCGACATAGAATTCCACCCATTCCCGGCAGCGCGACGTAAGCTGGTGGTTGAGCGCAACGATCGCTTCGGCTTCGGCCTGCGAGATATGCCCATCGGGCCAGGCTTCGCGCCGTAGCGCAAGCACCTCGCCCGGCGAAATCACGCCGTCCGCACCGAATTTCATCGCCAGTTCGCCGAAATGCACGCTCATCTGTACCAAACTCCCGCCTAACACCGGTTCGCGGAGCCTAGCGCGGTTTGCTTAAGTCCGGGTTAGCGGATGCGGGCTTCAGCGGCGCAGCGCGCGCACGCAGGCCGCGCGATCGACATCGAGCCCGTCGCTCGCGCGGCGTGCATCGACATAGGTTGCACTGGGTTCCGCACCCGGGCTGAGCGGATAGAGATAGATGTCGAGTACGCAGGCCTCGCCCACGAATTGCAGCTTCTTCGCGTCACCTTCGGTTACGTCGATTCGCGGCGGCCCGAAAATATTCGCCAGCGCGGTCTGGTTGCGGCCGATCACGCCTTCGAGGCCAGGCACATTCATGACCCGCGGCGCGCGGAAGTCGGGGGTCGACGGAGCCACCCGCACTTGCTGCGGCGGCGGCGCGGACGCCGGCCGCGACGGTGCAGTGGAGCCGGGTACGGGTCCGGTGGCGCAGGCGCCCAGCAGCGGCAGCAGGAACAGGACGGACTTACGCATGCGGACCTTTCTCTCGAGCGCGGTGGACGAGATGCGTCGCACTCGCCGCGCCCAGTATCGGGGCGAGGAGGTTGAGGAAAGGTATTGCAAGCAGCGCCACCACCACGGCGCCGAGCAGAAATCGGGTCGCGCCGCCAATCGGCGCGGCTTCGGCCGCATGCGCGCGGTGGGGCAGCCATACGGCGTCATGCAGTTCGCGCCCGACCAGCAAGGCGTTGACCACCAGGAACACCGCTGCTGCGCCCACGCCGGTAAACAGCAGCAGGCCGGCAACCGGCAATGCAAGCGCATTGGCTACGAGCGTGCGGCCCAGCGAACGCAAGGCATGGCCCAGCTCCTCGCCGAACCCGATTCGCCGGGCGTTCGCCGCAGCTTGCGGGTAATGACGCTGCTCGACCGCGCGGACCACGTCCTCGGCAAAGAACTGCAGCACGAACAGCGCGACTACCCGGAACAGGAACCATGCAGCCAGCACGGTCGCCGCCGCCGCGGCCAGTGCACCGAGACCGGCGGCCTCGATCCCGAAGGCGGTACCGATCGCGCTGTCGAGCGCGACATAGAGCGCCGTGCCCCCCGCTGCGAAAACCAGCAGCGTGACCACTGCGGTCTTTGCCAGCACTTTCAGGATAGCGGGATCGCCGAGCTGGACGATCGCCAGAACAAGAGCGCGGGAAAGCGACACCATAGGGCCACTGCGATGCGCGCGCGCCCTGCCCAAGTCAACGCTGCCCTTGGCCAAACCCCGACGAGCCGCTAACCGCGCCCGACACACCGATTATCCCCTCCCCGGAGTACCCATGACCGAACCCCGTTACGACGTAATCGCCATCGGCAATGCCATCGTCGATGTGATGGCCCCTTGCGAAGAAGACCTGATCGCCGAACTCGATCTCAACAAGGGCGGGATGACGCTGGTCGACGAGGAGGGCGCCCGGCGACTGTACGAGGCGATGGGGCCGGCGAAGGAAATTTCCGGGGGCTCTGCCGCCAACACGCTTGCCGGCATGTCGGCGCTGGGCGCGCAATGCGCATTCGTCGGGCAGGTCGCGACCGACCAGCTGGGCGACGTCTTCAGCCACGACATCCGCGCGGTGGGGATCGATTTCGACACGCCGGCCCGCGAAGGCCAGCCCTCGACCGCGCGCTGCCTCATCTTCGTCACGCCCGATGGCGAGCGGACGATGAACACCTTCCTCGGGGCAAGCCAGTTCCTCCCCCCCGCCGCGCTCGACGACGAGCTGATCGCCAGCGCAGGCATCCTTTATCTCGAAGGGTATCTGTGGGACCCGGAAGAACCGCGCCGCGCAATGCGCCGCGCGATCGAGGTAGCGCGCAAAGCGGGCCGCAAGGTCGCTTTCACTGCCAGCGAGAGCTTCGTCATTGATCGTCATGGCGACGATTTTCGCGCGCTGATCGAGGAAGGGCAGATCGACATCCTCTTCGTCAATGAGAGCGAACTCGCAACACTGACCGGCGAAGCGGATTTCGACGCGGGCCTGGCCATGCTGCAGGACAAGGTCCCCGTGCTGGTCGCCACGCGCAGCGCCAAGGGCGCGGTGGGCATCGCCAATGGCGCGCGCGCTGAGGTTGCCGCCGAACCGATCGGCAAGGTCGTCGACACCACCGGCGCGGGCGATCTCTTCGCAGCCGGCTTCCTTACCGGCCATGCGCGCGGAGAAACTCTCGAAACCTGCCTGCGCATGGGCGCGATCTGCGCCGCCGAGATCATCTCGCACTACGGCGCACGCAGCGAAGCCGACCTCAAG
>MDTE01040807.1_pt1 | contig 10408 bp, 10 predicted proteins | sample 811231 | NCBI WGS metagenome assembly MDTE01 (sample SAMN05326651, study PRJNA326480) | marine metagenome | isolation source: seawater | place: Indian Ocean: Red Sea | collected 2010 | reverse complement strand
TAATAACCTTCTCTTTCTCACAGAAAAATTACTAGTCACAATTAAATCTGATCCAGCATTTATAAAATCTAAATGCATATTAATAATCATTTTATGTAAATTTTTATTAATTAAAGCAGTAGCAGACCAAAGTCTGCCTTCTGGCTTAAGGCCCATTTCTAATAGCGTTTGTCCTGAGCCACCATCTAAAATGTATTTTGTATTTTTTTTAAACATTATTTGTAAATATAATTCAAAAATTAATATTATTTAAGTACAATAAAAATTTGAAAGATTGAAATGTAATAAAATTAATAGATTAGATATTCTTATTTTAATTTTCTGATCTTCTTAAAGTCCAGCCATAGCGATTACTATAATGTGCTTCCGTTCCATTAACAGATTCAAGATTATATGACTTTTCTATATCTTTTTTTGTCATTTCTGAAAAAATTCTAGTATTATCAACTTTAGTATCTTGAATTTTTGAAGATAGATTTAATTTTTTTTCTTGTTTCATTTTTGTCATTTTTCTTATTTTTTTACACTATTTACTAATTTTTTATTGATTGCAATTTTTTATTGAAAATCAAGGGTAAATTGTGTAAATATTAGAATAGTAAGTAATGTAATTTTGTAAATGTTGTAAATATGGAATTAAATGAATTGTCAAATATTGGCTCAAAAATTCGAAAAGAAAGAAGATCTAAAGGGCTTTCTCAATCAGAACTATCTAAAAATTTAGGTATTTCAGCAAGTTATTTAAACTTACTTGAAAGTGGTAGACGAACTATAACAGTGCCTTTGCTAATAAAGATTGGCAATGAATTATCTCTTTCTCTTAAAGATTTAACTCTTGAAAGTAATAAAAGACTTCTTTCAGATATTATGGAAGTTTTAAGTAATGAACTTTTTGAAGATCTAGATATTACTAATCAAGAAACTACAGAATTTATTAATAACAATCCTAATATAGCTAAAGCGCTACTATCACTTAATGATTCTTATAAAAGCTTAAGAGATGATATGCAAAATAGATTAGAGACACTAGATGTTGAATCTTCAATTGGAGAAAAAAAATCAACTAGACTTCCTGTAGAAATTGTATCTGATTTTTTACAAGAGAATAAAAATTATTTTGATAATTTAGAAAAAAGGGCAGATATAATTAGACATAAGATTTATTTTGAAGAAGGGCATAGAACTATTGGACATAATTTAATTCAATACTTATTAAATGAACATAATATTAAAGTTAAAGTAGTAACAACCGGCGAAGAAGAAAAATCAGTTAAAAAATTTGATGAAAGAACAAAAACTCTTTTTTTATCTGAAATGTTAACCTATTCAGCAAGAAACTTTCATCTTGCATATCAAATTGGTTATTCTGATGCTCAAAGTATAATTGATGAAATAATATCTAATCATAAGATTTATTCAGAAGAATTGATATCTTTATTAAAAATTTCTTTACTAAATTATTTTGCAGCAGCTCTTTTAATGCCATATGAAGATTTTCTAAATAATGCCAAAAAATATAAATATGATATTGAAATTTTAATGCATCACTATGCAGCTAGTTTTGAGCAAATTACTCATCGTTTAACAAATCTACAAAGACCAGGAAATGAAGGAGTTCCTTTTCATTTTTTAAAAACTGATATTGCTGGAAATGTCTCTAAAAGATTTTCTTTATCAGGTATACATATTCCTAGACATGGAGGTTCTTGCCCAAGATGGAATGTTTATCTTGCATTTATGAATCCAGGTAAAATTCAACCTCAAATATCCAAAATGCCTGATGGAAAAGTTTATTTTTGTATTGCTAGAGCTTTCGAAAAAGGTATTCAAAAACATGGCATGCCAAGAAGTTTTGTTTCAATAGGTTTAGGTTGTGATATTCAATATGCTAAAGAATTAACTTATTCAGAAGGCATGGATCTAACTAATAAAAAATTAGAAACTCAAATAGGCGTTTCATGCAGAATTTGTCCTCGTGTTGATTGCCAACAAAGAGCTTTTCCTCCTATTGATAAAGATTTAAAGTTAGATATAAGCTATAGAGGAATATCTCCTTACGTTACTAATTAATTAAAGAAATTAAATCTTTACAAGCATTTTTCCAATATTCTTACCATCAAGAAGATCAATAAAAGCTTTTGGAGCATTTTCAATACCTTCAACTATTGTTTCTTTCCATTTTATTTGATTATTTAAAATCCATGTTTCCATATCTTTTTCAAAATCCTCAACATCATTAAAATGATCAAATATTAAAAAACCTTTAATAGTCAATCTTTTGACCAATACATGCGCCATATTTTTTAAAGAATGTCCAGGATTGTTCATTTGAGATATTCTTCCACAAATTATAATTTTTCCAAAATTTTTCATTCGGAAAATAGCAGATTCCAAAAACTCTCCACCAACATTATCAAAATATAAATCATAACCTTCAGGAGCTAAAGATTTTAAATGTAAAACTAAATTATCTATTTTTTTATAATTAAAAACTTCATCAACACCTATTTCATTTTTTAACCAATTAACTTTTTCATCACTACCTGTGCTAGCAATTACTCGACATCCATATATTTTAGCTATTTGACAAACAGTAGAACCAACGGAACCTCCAGCTGATGAAACCAATATTGTTTGATTTGCTTTAAGTTCACCAATGCGAAATAAACCAATGTAAGCAGTATGTCCTGTAAAACCTAATGGACCAAGATAAGTTTGAATTGGCACATTTATTGGATTAATTTTTTTTAACTTTTCTTCTTTTGCAATAAAAAAATCTCTCCAACCGTAATCACTTTTTACAATATCTCCTATGTTATATTTAGAAGAATTACTTTCTACTACTTTACCAATGGCAGTACCCTCTAAAGGTCTGTTTAGCTCAAAAGGAGGTTTATAGTTCTTTTTTTCAGTCATTCTTGCACGCATATAAGGATCTACTGAAATCCATTCATTTTTGACAGCAATTTCACTACTATTTTTTATATTAATTTTTTCTTCTTTAATTGCGAAATCTGAAATTTTAGGATTGCCAGCTGCAACATAATTTTTTAAAGTTACAAATTTTGAAATATAGCTCATTAATAAAAATTAAAAATGTTTTTTTAGTTTTAATTTATCTCTCACTTCAGAAGCTGTCATAATTTTTGAACCTAAATCATCAATAATGCGAACTGCTTTTTCAACCAATTGAGCATTTGAAGCAAGAACACCTTTTTCTAAATAAAGATTATCTTCTAAGCCTACCCTAACATTCCCCCCCAATATAACTGCTTGAGCAACCATCGCCATTTGTAATCTACCTATTCCAAATCCAGCCCATATTCCTTCTGGTGGAACCATATCAGCCATAGCTTTCATAGAATTAGTGTTTGCAGGAGCTCCCCAGGGAATACCTAAGCATATTTGATACAAAGGAGGACCATCAATTAGCTCTTCATTATACAGCTGATTTGCAAACCAAAGATGACCCATCTCAAAAGCTTCCATCTCAGGTTTAACGCCAAGTTCTTTCATTTTTTTTGCAGCAGCTCTTAGTTGAATTGGAGTGTGTATAAAAGTCATGTTTGTATCTCCAAAATTTAAGGAACCACAATCTAAAGTGCACATTTCAGGTAATAATTCTTCAATATGCTCTAATCTATCAAGAGCATGAATCATATCAGTGTTTGGACCAACAGGGTTAAGGGGATCTTTTCCTGTACCAACCTCAAAATCACCTCCCATTCCAGTTGTAAAATTTATCACAACATCCGTGTCACTAGAACGTATTCTATCAGCTACTTCCTTATAATATTCTAATTTTCTACTTGGTTTACCATCAGGTTCTCTTACATGCATATGAGCAATAGCAGCTCCAGCTTTAGCAGCTTCAATAGCAGCATTAGCAATATCTTTAGGATTAATTGGTAAATCTGGATGTTTTTTTGCAGTATCTCCTGCCCCAGTAACAGCACAAGTTAAAATTACATTATTGTTCATTTTAGTTATTTGTAGTATCCTATTTTGAATAGGTGAACAAGTGAGTATTTTTCTTAAATCGGGCAGAGTTAAGTCTGAATGGGCAGATTATAATGGTCACATGAATTTAGCCTTTTATATTCATTTATTTGATACTGCTTGGGAAACTTTGCTTGAGAAATTTAATATTGGAGAAGAGTCTGCTATTAAACAAAAGAGAACTACTTTTGCAGTTGAATCTCATACAACATACGATAAAGAATTAAAAGTAGGTGATGAGGTAGATATGAATCTACTCTTTATAGATCATGACAAAAAAAGAATTGTTTACAAATTAGAAATGAAGCACAAATTAGAACAATATTTAGCTTCAACAACAGAAGTATGCTCTCTATATGTTGATTTAGCAGCTAGAAAAGTTATTGAGTTTGAGGATGATAAAAAAAAATTAATTGAAAAATTTATTGATGCAAATAAGAATAATTTTAATTCTGGAAAATTAACTTTAATTGATAAACTAAAAAAATAATCAATAACCTTTATATGGCTCTCTACTAAATATTCTTCCGACCATAGGTATAAATTCTTCTAAAGGTATTGTTTCATAATTTGGATCAAACGAAGATTGATCCCATTTTAAACAAAAGTCTATAGTGTGCTGATAATATTTGTGACCATGATATTTATCTCTTAAATTTCTATCCTGTCCATAGTGATGATTATAAAAATAAGTTTGAAATATGCCATGTTTTTCAACAATCCACCTCGTTTTTTCAGATACAAAAGGTTTAAGGACTGAAGCTGCTAGTTCAGAATGATTGAGTGGAGCAATTTCATCTCCAATATCATGAAGCAATGCTGCTACGATCATTTCTTCATCAGCACCTTCACGCATTGCTCTCGAAGCAGTTTGCAATGAATGTTCTAATCTAGTAATTTGATATCCACCAAGAGAGCTATCTAGATTTTTAAGAACTTTAATTATTCTTTCTGTTGTTCCTTTAACGTGTTTTTCTTCAAATTTTGAAAGAAGTTCATAATCTTCTTTATCACCATCTTTCATTTGTTTAAATTTAACTTTTTTCATTTTTCTTTAAAATCAAAACTATAAGAATAAAAATCATTATCCCTAATATAACCAATTTTTTCATATAATGATTGCGCAGTCAAATTGTTTTTTGCCGTAGAAAGTTCAATGGATTTAGCACCTATTGATTTACTGAACTCTTCAGATTTTTTCATTAAACTTAAACCTATACCAAATTTACGATATTTTTTTTTAACGTATAAATCATATAAAATAACTATCTTTCCTAGATGGAGAGAGCCAAAAGTTTCGTATAGTTGAACAAATCCAACAGGATCTTTTTTTTCGTTTAACGCTAAAAAAATTACTGATTCATTATTAATTATTCTGTCATTAATATATTTTTTTGACTCAACAATATTTGATTCGTATTCATAAAATTGTCTATATAAATCAAATAGTTCACTTACTTGATCTATGTTACTGTTTGATGCTTTTATTATACTAAATTTCATTTTAAGATATTTCTTAATATACCTATGAATAGTGCAAAAATTGTAAATGAAATTATTGCATAAATAAAGCCTATATTACCATATATATTCATTATAAAACCGATAGTTATTGGACCTAAAAATTCACCAAACTCAAAAATAATAATAAAAACTGAAGTAACTATTGAGAGTTCTGTAGTTTTTACTCTTTCACCAAGATAAGCTAAAGCAACTGTATATAGACTTATACTAGCTATTCCGCAAATAATTATCGCAATACACACAATAGTTAGATATGAAATAAAATTGCTTAATAATAATGGCCAAATTAAATGAAAGATCAGAAAAAAAAACATTAAATTTCTTTTACTAATTTTATCAGTTAATGCTCCTACAAATGGTTGGCAAAATACTCCAAAGAACATCCCAATAAAAAAAATATAACCAATTTCTTTATCAGAAAAAAATTCATTTATCATAAAAGCTGGAAATAAAGCACCAAAAGAAGAATCAATTGTTCCACTAATAAATATTGCTGCAAAAATAAATGGAGCAATTTTTAAAAAAGAAAATTTTATTTTTTTTTCAAGTTTTGGTATTTTTACATTGTTTACTTGTTTTTTTATTAACATCATTACTGGAGTTCGTATAATCATTAATATTATAGCAACAATAAAAGGTATTGTTCCTTTTGATCCAAAAAAACCAATAAACAAAGGTCCAATAGCAAAACCAAATGAAATTGCTGAATTATAAAAAGCTATTGCCTTACCTCTATTTTTATTATCAGAAACTAAATTAACCCAAGTATCCATAGTCATCCATATCATTCCACCAAAAATACCCATTATAAAATGATTAATAATTAAATTTATTGGATTAAAAAAAATAAACATTATTATTACAGAAAGAGTTTGTATGGAAATAGCAAACAGCATAGTTCTGTAGAGACCAATTTTATCTAGTATCAAAGAAACAATAAAACCAGCTGACATTAATCCTAAAGAAAAAGAACCAGCAATAATGCCAATAATTCCTTCTGGAAAACCTTTATGTTTTGCTACTATTACAACTAATGTAAAAAAAAATCCTAGTGCTATTCCTGTAAATAAAGCAGATATTGATAAATATTTGACACTTGAATTAATGCTTCTGAAATCTACATAATTAATTATTTTTGCTAGCATAAAGATTTATTCTGTCCATAAACCTTCTTTTTTAAGATTATTTTTAGCATTTGTTATAGCTTTAAATAATAGACTAACAAGATCGTCTATTTGTTCTTTTGAAATTATGAGAGCAGGAGATAAGACGCAAATATGATAGATGGGACGAATTATAAGGCCTAATTTTATAGATTCTTCGTCAATACGTGAAGCTATAGCTTTATCTAAAATCAAAGGATTTTTTGAATTTTTATCAATTACACATTCAACACCTGCCATTAAACCTTTGCCTCTGATATCACCAACAATAGGTATATCGTATAATGTATTAAGTTTTTCAAAAAAATATGGAGTAATTTCTTTTACATGTTCAAGAATTTTATCTCTTTTAATTATTTCTATATTTTTTAGTGCAGCAGCACAAGAAGCTGGATGTCCCGAATAAGTATAACCATGAAAAAATAAAGAAGATTCATTGCTAATATTTTTTATTAATTTATCAGAAATTAAAACAGCTCCTAAAGGTATATATCCAGAAGTAATGCCTTTTGCAGTTGTAATAATATCTGGAATGATATCAAATTCTTTTTCTGAACAAAAAAAATGTCCTAATCTGCCAAAACCAGTAACAACTTCATCTGCGATAAATAATACATCATATTTTTTACAAATTTCCCAAAATTTTTTCATATAATTTTTAGGAGGCACAATGCAACCTCCGGAAGCAAGAACTGGCTCTGCAATAAAAGCAGCAACTTTATTTGGTCCAATTTCTAATATTTTATCTTCAAATTCTTTTACTTTTTCATCACAAAATTCTTCTTCTGTTTGATTTTCTTTTCTTCTGTAAGGATTAGGAGAGCTTAAATGATGTATAAAGTTTTTTTCAAAATCAAAATTATTTTTTTCTCTATCTTTACCTGTAATTGATCCTGTTAAATAGGTGCTACCATGGTAAGCACGATCTCGGGTTATGATGTGTTTTTTCTCTTTTCTACCCAATATATTGTTATAATACATAACAAAACGTAAAGCTGAATCATTAGCAGTTGATCCATCGGAAGTAAAAAAAACTGTATTTAAATCACCTGGCGATAAATCGGATAAAACTGAAGCTAACTCTGCAGCTACTTCAGTTGATTCGGAAAATGGACTGCAATAGTCCATTTTTTCAATTTGTTTCTTTATTGCTTCAGCAATTTCTCTATTTCCATGGCCAAGATTATTACACCACATTCCTCCTGGACCATCAATATATTTTTTTCCTTCTTCATCATATAAATAAATATTTTCAGATTTAACAATTAATTTTCTTTTATAAGTTCCTCTAAATTTAAAATCTTCATAAGGATGAAGCACATGCTTATCTTTTTCATGTATATCGCTAATATAGTCGTTTTTCATTAATAGTATGTAACATTTGGTTAATATTCAAACAATGAAAATAGATAAATTTATATAATTTTTTAAAAAAAAATTAATTATTTACCTTTCCATTTTGGTTTATCTTTTTTTACAAATGATGAAGCTCCTTCAGTAAGATCTTCACTTCCATAAACTTTTTTTACACTATCAAGAGATCTCAAAATATCAAAAGCAGGTTGTTCATCTATATTTTCAGTTTTTCTCATGACTTCTTTAATAGATGAATAAATTAAATTTGGACCCTCAGCAATCTTAGTAGCAATCTCTTTAGCTCTATTCATTAAATTATTTGCAGGAACAACTTCATTTATTAGACCCCAATGTTTAGCTTCTTTTGTATCCATCCATCTACCAGTCATAAGAAATTCTACAGCAACATGATAAGGTATTCGTCTTCGAAGTTTTATTGTAGCTGCATCAGCTATAACACCCACATTAATTTCTGGTAACGCAAAAGTAGCATGTTCTGCTGCAATAATTATATCAGTTGAAATCATAATTTCTAAACCGCCACCACAAGCTATTCCATTAACCGCTGCAATTATTGGTTTATTCATATCTGGTAATTCTTGAAGACCTCCAAAGCCTCCAACTCCATAATCAGCATCTGCTTGCTCACCTTCGTTGACAGCTTTAAGATCCCAGCCAGCTGAAAAAAATTTTTCTCCAGCTCCAGTTATTATGGCAACACGTAGCTTAGGATCATCTCTAAAATTTAAAAAAATATCACCTAAAATAATACTAGTTTTACTATCTATTGCATTAGCTTTAGGTCTATCAATAGTTACTTCTAAAATAGCACCATCTTTTTTTACTTTGATTGGATCATTCATATTTTATTTAATTTCCTCTAAATAATGTATCAATGCGTCTGCAGCAATGACTCCTTTACCTTTATTGCAAATAATTAAAGGATTAATATCGGCCTCTATTAATTTAGAAGCATTTTTTTCTACAAATTTACCAACTTTTAAGATAGTTTTGACAAGAGCGTTAATATCACCCTCAGCTTTACCTCTATATCCATATAATAATTTACTAATTTTTAAATTCTTTATTGCATCTAAAACAATTGGTTTAGTTAAGGGCAATATAAGAGTAACACTATCTTTTAATAATTCAGTATAAATGCCACCTGATCCAAGAATAATTAAAGGACCAAACTGGTTATCAACTTTTATTCCTATTATCATTTCAGCTACTTTATTCTGAACCATTTTTTCTATTAAAAAACTTTTTCCAAGATTAGAAAGTTGTTTAATACTTTTTTCAAGTTCAGTTTCTGAATTTATATCAGTAAATACACCCTTGAATTCAGTTTTGTGAATTATTTTTTTTGAATTAATTTTTAGAACCAAAGGAAAACCGATTTTTTTTGAATCTTTTATTGAATTACTTTGATTGGATAAAATAGAATGAGGAATTTCAATACCATATTTTTTTAAAATTTTTTTTGATTGAAATTCAGTATAAGTTTTGATTATTTTTTTATTAATTTTTCTAAATTTAATTTTTTTAAAAATATTAGATTTACTCCAAGCTTTTTTAGTAATAATAGAGCTATTTATTGCAAAAAGTGCTTCTTGTAATCCTTGTAGAGGCACAACTCCTGATCTTAAACATTTATCTCTAATATGCTTAGGCAAAGTTTCTGGCAAAGATGCTATTAAAGCAGCTTTTGTTTTTTTAGTTTTATTAGATAAAATATATTGTTCTACTATAGCTTCCCATTCCTCAATATCGCAATCCTTCATATTTGGAAAATCTAGCATTAATCCAATAAAATCAAAATTTGCTTTAAACATTAAGTTGAAGGTTTTTCTAAGTGATTTAGGATCATTCCAATTATATGTTTGTAAATCAAAAGGATTTGAAATTATAACACCTTCATGGTTAACTTTTTTTAGACTGTTCACTATATGTTTTGGTATATCTGAGTATTTAATAGATAATTCATCAGATAAATCACCTATCATAGCCATATCTCCTCCCGAAGGTCCCATTATGGCTATTTTATTATCTTTCAATATTCCTGCAGTATGAAACATTTTTAGTGTTTCGGAAAGTTCTGCTAAAGTGTTGCATCTTGTTACACCCATTTGCTTAAAAATTGCATCATAAATATCCTCTTTGCCACTTAGAGAACCTGTGTGAGACATGATTGTATCTGCAGCAATTTTTGAACGACCAACTTTAACTATAGCGATAGGAACACGTTTTTCTTTAGCTTTTTTTAAAACTTTAAAGAATAAATCTATATTAGTAAAACTTTCTGCATATATACCTATTGCAGTTATTCTTTTATCATTCAACGTATAGTCAATGATATCCTCTAT
>MDTE01089416.1_pt1 | contig 10409 bp, 7 predicted proteins | sample 811231 | NCBI WGS metagenome assembly MDTE01 (sample SAMN05326651, study PRJNA326480) | marine metagenome | isolation source: seawater | place: Indian Ocean: Red Sea | collected 2010 | reverse complement strand
GGTTCACCTTGAGATATTCCTGCAAAACTACCATCTGCATTAAAATGATGATAAACAGCCCCTTCCAGAACAGTGGCTGGTGATACTAATCTTTTTTCTAGTGCTTGAAATGCTCTCTCCTCTTCTAATAATTCCTTTGAGTAAGATGAAAATCCCCCAGTATTTGAAGATTCAGCATTTGAAGATGTAGTTTCTGGTGTTACAATTTGTTCTCCATCTAACAGGAAATTACCATCTGCATCAATAGGTCTACCACTTGCAGCGTCATAAGTTATGCCCTCAACTTCATAACTATTTGACAATCTTTCATCGAGGACAGCTTTTTTTGCTTTTTCTTCTACTAATTTTTGATATTCTTCTTCTTTTCTTTTCTTTTCTTCAAGGTCTTCTATCCTTGTATTAAAACCACTACCTCTACCTCTTCCAAATTCATATGAGTCTGTCATTAGTATCCACCTCCATAACCACCTTGGTTCTGTTGATTATTATCTTGTTGTTGTGTTTGTTGGTTTTGTTGTGTATTCTGTTGCTGTTGTGGTTCCTCATTAATAGGAGTTGATACTGGAGGAGATACAGTTGGTGTTGAAGGTGTCACAGTTGTTGGTTCTTGAAGGTCAATAGTACCAGTATCTTCCACTAAGTTTATGCCAGAATCTACTAGTTCTGTGGTTTCATCTTCTGCTTTTTTCTTCAGCATAGGATGACCCACACAGTCAATATATCGGGTAAGAGGTAATATGTTACTCTCTCTCAATTCTCTAGGTCCTGAGAATTCATATATTACAGAAATTTTTCCTCCACTTCCTTTGGCATCTTCTACCCTTGGTTTTACAAATCCAAGAACTGTTTCTGTAAGTTTAGGTTCTACTAGTCTACCCTTAGAATCTACAGTGTATGTTCCAATTTGTTTTTTCTTCTTACCTCTACCAATAGTTATTATTGGATTTTCATATCCAGATCCAACATTAACGTTCTTAATTTTGTTTACTCTTGGTATTAAATCTCCACACTTAGCATATATTGCCTTCGCATCTGTTGGTATAACGAGGTGTGGGAACTTTTTATTAAAATTCAATACAAATTTATGTCCTGACTTTGTTTTTAATTTTATACCCACTTCTATTTTAGAATTTTCAGATGGGTCTACCGTTGCAAATAACATATGATCTTCATCCCAATCAACATCAACCACTTGCAAAATATCATCAGATCTATCATCATCCATCATGATATAATCGCCATCATTTACATGTCCCTTTAATCCAACCTTAGAAACTCTAACCGCATATTGCTCTTTAGGGCAAAATATATCTGCAGGATCAAATCCATACCCAATACCAGTAGTAAGAACCTCAACCGAGTCTACTTTACCATCAATAATATTTGGTCTAAATGTTGCTCCACTACCTTCTGGTTTGTTACATGTAAACTGTGCTTTAAGTTGTGCTTGTCTATTTACTGACTTTCCTTTCTTTCTCATCAATACACCAAGCATTTGTCCTATGTCATCCACAATTGCTATTGCTTTGACTGGGGTTGTAGACTTTAAGTTCTTCCAGATCAATTCTGGGAAACAAGGTTTCAAATTTCTATTAGCAGGAGAACAGTTAAGTGCTTCACTTACAGCGTTACCATCTGAATCGTAAAAAGTAATATCCTCAAATTTTTCTAAAGGTCCTCGTGTATCAAAATCTTTAGATGTTAATCCAGATGCTTTTCCCGCATCGCTATCTAAATCTACCAAAGCTCCAGTTGTAGTGTCAAAAGCTTTCTGGACACCATTAGGACCTACAAATGGTACAAATCCATTCTTAGGTTTACCATTACCAATTACAGTTCCAAGATTAGGTGGTTGGAATGCATATTGATTGATTTGATCTTGTTTCTCTTCATTACCTTCTTTTCTAGCACCAACTCCAGTATCAAATGAAGATGCACCAATAGCACATGACAATGCACCATCACAAAATAAATCTAACAAATCACCAACTTTACTAAGTATTCCTTGTATTTGATCTTTAGCACCTTTGATAGCACCAGTTATACCTTTCAATATACCCAAAGCAGCGTTGACTTTACTCATTATCTGCTTCATTATTTCACCAAGAATATCTTGTATCATGCATAAAGCAGCGTCTAATAAATTCTCAACCAAATCACCCAACAAACCTTTTATAAAATTACCAAGATCACCAAGCAAATCTTTGAAAAGACATGATACTAAATCACCTACACCTTTCAATTCTTTTTTAACTTTGTCATCTAGATCTGGATTTGGTATATTAAGTTTGTCAAGATTGTCCTGTATGAGTTTGTTAGTCTCTGACATAACAACTCCCTTGATATTGGCAGTCAGTCCGCTAAGTTTCTTTGTTATCCTGTTCGCAGTCTTGTTGATTGCCTTGTCCATGTCAACAACATCACCAGTAATCTTGTCTACGAACTCATCTATATCATTCTTCTCTACACCTCTAGCAAATTTCATGAACTCTGCTATAGGACCTTTAAGTTTTGTAGAACTTTCGGATCCACATTTACCGTTTGCTACGATAACTGATACTTTTAAAGATTCACTTGCAAGTTCACCAGCTTCGGATTCGTTTATAAAATTTTGACGAGATTTATTATTATCACTTTTGGTGTCCTCTCTAATAAGTTCAAAAGTATTATTGTTGCTTACTTTTTGATCGTGACCTGTCTCTTCATTAACCTCAATAGTAGATCCTGAGTTAGATATTCCACTTCCTGTAGAAACATGGTGTAATTCATCATATTCTTTTGCTGCAAGTTGTGCGAATCCTTCCTCGCTTCCTACGTCTACTCCATATGGTTCTAATGGATTTTCATCAGTCAAAGCTCCCATGACAATAGGTATCTGTGCTGCAGCACCATCCATAAAAAATCCTACTACCCAACTATTAATTTGCAACTGGTGGATGGATCCAATACCAGATCTTTGTGCGTATATTGGGGGCATGATAACTTGTGCCCAAGGCAACTCTTCTGTAGGTAAATCAACCCTACTTCTGGAATGATAACCAACAATTCTGACCTTTACCTTATTAGACCAGTCGTAATCTCCCTCAACAAATTCTTTACTCTCAACATCATAAGACCCTATTCCATTATTCTCTACCTGTCCAATCCACCAGTTGAACCCATCTTTACCTATAAAATTAGCGGTTGCTTCATACATGATTATACACCAGGACTATCAGTTGTTAGAGTGAGTTTCGTACCCATCGTATCATTACTACTAAAGAAGGTTCTATCAACTCTTGATATAACATATTTACCACTGTTTTGAGCGTCGGGTTCTTGTGCTCTACCCTTGTATACATCTAATTGTACCACATCACCTACTGTTAAGTCAAAATATCCTATAAATTCTACCTCAACAATTTTATTGTAAAATAATTTTTCCCTGAGTGCTGCTTGTGATAATTGTTTTGTTATACCGTCTGTGTGAGTTCCTTTTGAAAACAAAGCAGTGTCAACGATCTTTGACATGATACGTGTTGGAGCAGTATCTTTGCTAAAATCTTTGAAGTACAATGGTGTTGGACTGTTATTTAAACGTGGAACGTCCTCGTAATATTTATTGATGTCAAACTTAGTTTCTGTAAATTTCATATTATAAAGATCAACAGTCATTACATTACTAGCATAAGAACCAATATTTAATCCTTTCAACACATCAACATTTGAGACTACTCTCATTTTCTTTACAGATAAAACGTCCAGTTCATCATCTTCTTTTAGTTCTCCAACTAGATTATTAACAATAATTCTTTTAGTGGGTTCCTCCGTTGTAAATGAGTCATATGACTTAAAATTATATCCTCTTCTATTTTGAAAAAAAGTATACCCTGCACTTGCGGATTTACTACTCCCTTTTGCTGCTATAGATTTACCAGCTAACCATGATATGATAGTAAAAGGACACCAAAAGGGAGACACAAATGAGTATTTGTTAAAAGTTGGTTCTATATTCTCTGTGTCAACGGGAACTACAGTTCCCATAATATTTTTTAAAATGTCATCAACCACTATTTCATGTATTTTTTTATCACCAAATTTTCTAGAAATTTTCATGGCTGCATTGTTAATAAAGTCTGGGGTGCAGAGCATCAAGGTTGCTTTTGAAGTTACACCATCATTAACACGATCCTGTATATTATAAATTGTAAAAAATCCACCAATTTTAGCTCTTGCTCCATCAAAAATTTCTATAAAAACAGATTCTAGACCCGTTAACTTTGACAATATTCCCGATGCAGTATCAGTCAATTGAACTTCCATCAGTATAGATGCAGACTCTATATCTTCTAGATATCTGACATAAAGAACCTGATTGAGTCCAAATGCGAATGCTTCATCATTAACAGTAATAATAAAACGTTCTATTAAAAAATTATTCTGTATTTTCATTAGAATTGAGACGTTTTATTGTATAATGATATGTAAACTGACTGTTTGATATCTGGTTTTGCCATGGATGTTCCCTCAGAGGGTGTATTATTTATTACGCCCTTGCTTAATTGAGTGCCACTCTCTGCTCTTGCAGTTGCAAGACTTACATCAGTTAGTTGTTGTGAAAAAACTCTGTTCTCTTGTATGACAGAATTAGTTAATTCAGAAAGATTCATAGTATTTTCATATGAGTTGATACCACTGTAAATTTCACTCAACATGTTTGAGTCAAATTCAAATCCCAAATCACCTCCATTGAATATCTCAGTTCCCAAATTTAAAAAATTGTTAAATTGATTCCCATCTAAACTCATGTTGTTTGTGGTGTTGCTACCCATGAGTGTAGAATCAACATTAGAATTTATAAAATATGATGAGTTATTATTAGTATTATTAAACGCACTTCCTCTAACATTTCCTCCAAGACCTATACCATCAGCTGTCCCTGTGTAAGGAGCGGGTTGTTGATATCCTCTAGAACCACCATCTCCTACAAGTCCAATATTGTTAGTATTTGTAATATCAGTTTCTAGAGTGTCACCACCTGAGAAATTAAGGGCATTTGAGATTGTAGAAACTAATGATTCTAAAATGTTTGATGAAGTATAAGTGCTTGTTTCAGTATCACTTGCTTCTAATCTATTTGTAGTAGTTGCAAGTTTAAATGCTGATGTAATTGATTGTATATTGTCTCGTATTACTTCTGATGATTCTTTACTGGAAGGTTGTAACTTACTCATTAAGTCAACCAATGCAACAGCGGCTGCTTTCACTGGCAATCCAAGAGACTGACCAAATGCCTTCTTCAGCGTGTCATCTATCTTAAAGTCTGATTCAATACTTTGTGCTATATTTTTTTCTATACCATCATCTAATCCAACCTTATCAAGTCCCATACTATCAGGTCGATCTTGAACCATTCCTGCATTAGGTATAAGTCCCCCCGCAGCAAACTTTGGCATATTATAATTAGGTTCTTCATTTTTTGACTCTGTTGGAATCTTTGGTTCTGGAGTTTCGTACTTATAATTTGTTATAACCTCTGGTTGCCTTTTATTTGGGAACATGTCATTTAGAGGACTCAAATCAAAATATGGAGATTTTACAGGTTGAACTGTGGGACCTCCAACTTCATCTAACGATTGTAGTTTCTCACGTAATAAAAAATCTCGACGTACATCTTCTGAGTACATCGCTTGCATCATAGCAGTTCTATTCTCTAAAAAGTCAGATAGACCTCCTAAAGACTCATACAGATAACCGTGATCTAAATTCTCTTCCATTACCCAACTACCTCTCTAGAACCTTTTGAAAAGGGTTCAATTACAATATGATTTGAAATTTCACGATCCTTTTCGACCTCGAAAGGAACAGTAACGGTCTTTACTATAGGAATGGGGATAACAATTGGGATTGGATTTTCACTTCCTGTAGAAGATTTGCCACTTTGCGTAACAGGCATATTGTTTAACATATTCTTATCACCAGAAAATACAGGACTAATACTACTGTCTGCCAATACACTAGTGGTTTTCTTAATAGCTTGAGTGTTATCGCCAGGTATCCAATCGCGATTGCCAGGTTGCAACCACTTATCATTTGGTTCATTATTCCAAAAATCAAAGTGAACTGGATCTCGATCTCCCGCCCATTTGAATCCAAATTTATGTCCGTTCTTCCTCATCCATTCATTAGCAGGATCATAGTAGTTAATATCTACCGCCCAACCCTGTACGTGTGGAGACATATGAACTGCAGCAGGAGTATATACGTTAGAATCTCCTGCTTTGTTTCTGTTTATTAATTCTTGTTGTTTTTCTGGCGTTCTATATGATGATGTAACTGCACTTGGTAGGTCAACACCATCTGCTGCTGCAGCTGCCACTGCTTTTTGCCATGCTGACATAGTAGATGGGTTTAGGATGATTGGATTGTTATTAATATCCAACATCGTAGTGGGTGATACAGTATCAGATGCAAATATTGCACTACCATTCATAAGATCTAAATTTTTAGCAGCAACAGTCGTATCGAGTGCAGTAGTCAAATCACCACCTCCACCTTTAAACATACTTGACATACCAGCTAACAGTTCCAACCCTGCACCAGAAAGATCACCAGTCAAAACTCTCTGACCCGCAATTATCAATCCCGCAGCAAGTCCTTTCAAAGGTATGTTGTTCACTATGGTCTTCTCTAAATCTTTTATACCTAAGAGTTTAGCACCTTTTATAAAAATTTGCTTTGCTGTACCGATAGAATTTGTAAATGCCCTCTCAACAGGATTTTCCAAAGTTTCGTCGGTGTCTGTGGTTACACTACTTAACTCACTAGCAATTATACTATTAAAACTAGTCAACAAAGTATTGCTACCTGTTTCACTAGATGAAAATGGTTTCAGAGGTTGACCTAAACTAAATCCACTATTTGAAAGTTTTATACTAGTAAGACCAAATATTTGTTTTAATCTATTTGCTTCGTTGAGAACACTTGTTTTTGTTGATGAACTTGGTAGTAAATTGAGAAATCCAACCGAAGCTGCAATCATTATAGATGCACCTTCTCTATATACTGCTTCTATCGCTCTACCAAACTTAGATGCAGGGATGATAAATTCTGTCTCTCCACCTTCACCCACCAATACCGTTTGAGTGTTTTGAACGTAACCACCCTCAGCAAAAGCAGGAACAATTAATCTTCCTTTGTTTAATAAAGAAACCAGTCTTGCTATTATTAAAGGAGTTCCAACACCAATAGAAATTGCATCAGCAGGACCTGGTATAGGACTGTCTACTTGAGTACCCAAAATAGTAGCAGCAAGCAATGACATCAATATTGGATCAGACAAATTGGCTTGAGCTAATTTAACAAGTTGTTGAAAAGTTAAAGATTTAATTCCCTCTTCAGTTATTGTTTGTGTAGTAGTAGCTAGATCTCCAATGGGTGCGGGTTCGGGTTCAAAATCAATCGTTGTTTCTCCATCTCCTATTTCAGTGGCAAGAGCTGGTGGATTGACACCTCCAAGAGGACTCTGAACTAAACCTTGTCCTCCTAACAAACCTCCTAAAATTTGTTGAATTACTTCCCAAGTAATACCCAAACCTAACAAAATCTGCACCAGAACGTTGATTTGAACGGGATCAAATACAGGAACATCTACATAAACTGGATCAGTTTTTGGTGGTTTTGGTTTAGGAAAAGTTGGAAAAAAGAATCCACCAACAGGATCCTCTTTTGGTTTTAGTTTTTTCTTCCTATTGTAAATTGTCTGATTATATGTTGTATCTTCTATTCCTACGTAAAATCTATCTCTGTTTCTTAAATATTCAAAATACTCTAAATCTAAATCGACAAAAGATCTCACCGCAGAGTCAAAAGAGTCTGTAACTTTGGTAAAATGTTTTGTGTCTTCAAAATCCATTAGCGTTTGCGACGTTCTTCTTCTATCCTATCTCTTTCTTTTTGTAAATGAGTAGATAGTAAACTCACATATACTTCCCTTTCCCAAGGAATCATGTTCTCAATGTCTGTCAAGCTATATTTATGGTGTTGGACGAGAGAAAAATTGGTTTGATAGAATTTCATCAAGCCCTCGTCAAAGAGGGCTATGCGAAAAAAGCTGCTAATCCTTCTAACACAATTTTATTTTCTACCTTCGTTTTAGGGTTTTTTACCTTCAACTCATGTTTTAAACTAGGCATAGTGTTGAAAAACTTCTGTATTTCTTGAAACTGAGAGTTAGTAAGAGTCTCTACCCACTCTCTTGCTTCTTCATAAGTAAATTTTCCAGAGTCATCTTCTCCAACATACACTCTTTTAATAGACTTGGCAATAAGATCATAAGGATCAACTTTTTTTAATGCAAAATTGACAGTTGCAAAGTAATCAAGGTCTGGATATCTCATTTCAACAGTAATATCATCACTTAATTTAATAATATTGGTGTGTCCTTTAGGAAAATCTACCTTAACATCATCAACCATAAATGATACATTGACCTCAGTTTCTTTATCATCAGGACATGTAACTTTTAATTGAATCTCTTCACTAATTGATCTAGCACGTATCTGTAAAAATAGATATTCTATATCAAATAGAGCAAGATCATCAAAAGACATCTTTGTTATGATACAATTCTTCAATACAGTCGTGATAGCATTAAGTATCTGTTCTTGATCATTGTTTTCTAGTGCGATGATTAGCACTTTTTGTTCCTTGACTAAGAAAGGACGGTATTTCACTCTCTTTTTTGTAGAAGGCACCGTCAACGTATACGTTGGCGTAACAATTTCAGGTAATGGCATAATAAGTTATAATTTAGATAGGATTTTTAAGTGTCTCTGGTAATCTTAAATGACTATACTCGTAGTAGAATCCAACACTGACTTTCACAAGTTGTGCTGCTGCAGCTGAGTAAGGTACAGATGACACAGTATATGGGTATGCTTTATATAGTCGTGCTCTCCAAGAGTTTGCAAGTTTAGGAGGTTTTGCCACAACATCTTGAGGTTTTTGACCCTCTTTTGGCACAGCTGGAGTTGGAATATTTCCAGAAGTATACTTTTCTAATTTGTTTATAGTAAGTTCACAAGCGTAATGATTATAATATTGTTGCACGAATACTGGTAATTTTGCTTCTCCAAAAATTTTCGTACCATAAAGTGAACTGACTCCCCTAACTGGTCTACTTCCAGTTATAAAATCTTGCCACGCCCGAAATATTTGTAAAGCTGTGGAATTTGCATCCATATAAAAACTAATATCTAATTCATTATATACCTTAGATCCAGCTATTTTCTGTGTAATTCCTTTATTAACTGATTTTACGTCAGTTGCTGAATATGTAACGCCAGGAAGTTGAATTTCATTACACACTAATTGTAACATAGTAGAAGTCAAATCTGATCCAGTGTTATCTTTTATGAATTTGTTGAGACCACCATCAACAAGTGGAGCAAATTCAAAAGAATATAAGTTAGATGCAGAAATACCACCTGTTTTCTTAAGTGTCTGTATAAAAGACCCTATGCCAGTAGGTGTTGTAGTTGTTGCCATAAATATTAGTTATGATATGACCATATCTTTATTTATGCCTAGTTATAAAGGAAAATACAGAGTAAGGAACTATAAAAAATATAAAGGTGATCCTACAGGTGTAGTATACCGTTCATTATGGGAACGAAAGTTCATGGATTGGTGTGATAAAACTCCTAGAGTTCTACAATGGTGGTCGGAAGAGATCGCTATTCCATACTATGATCCAGTACAAAAAAAGTGGCGTAGGTATTTTCCAGACTTCTGGGTAAAGGTTAAAGAAGCAGACGGAACTATAAAATCATATCTCATAGAGGTTAAACCTAAAAGACAGGTCGAAGGTCCTAAACCTCAGAAACGTAAGACAAAAAAATACTTAAACGAAGTCTTTACTTACGCAACAAACCAAGCAAAATGGAAAGCAGCGAATGACTATTGCAACGACAGACTCTGGGAATTCAAACTCCTTACCGAGAGAGAGCTCAAGGTTTGATAGTCTTATAGCTGAGTTAAAAGGAAGTCAGATAACCTCTTCCAAACTGAGAGAAGAAATATTTAATATACTACTAGACGATGCAACAGATACACCATCAACAGATAAGTGGTATATATTTGAATATGATCCAAAATTTAAAGACCAACTTATAGAATGGGACGAATATCCATTAATATATGCAATAGAATTTAAGAAAAATAATCTACTTGGTGCAAATATGCACTATATGGGTGCATCAAATGCCAGATTACGTGCTATAAATAATAAAAAGTTTCCTAGATCCACTTTACGTTACTATATACCTAAGAGAGCTGATAGTATCTTTTTTGAAATTAGTGAAAGTGAGGTACAACTATTAAGTCTTTTACCCTTAGAAAAATTTCATCGCAATAGATAATGTCTCAAG
>MDTE01069627.1_pt1 | contig 10409 bp, 6 predicted proteins | sample 811231 | NCBI WGS metagenome assembly MDTE01 (sample SAMN05326651, study PRJNA326480) | marine metagenome | isolation source: seawater | place: Indian Ocean: Red Sea | collected 2010 | reverse complement strand
TCACAACCCGTGGTAACAACGTATGTTCCCTCGTCCCCACTAAATCCACTAAATGCAGGGCAACCGCTTGAAGTTCCCGTATAGCTTATGTAAATGTTATTTCCTGTAACTTTGGTATGTATGCCTCCAGAACCCAGAACGCCAAACATTTCACAACCCGTGGTAACAACGTATGTTCCCTCGTCCCCACTAAATCCACTAAATGAAGGGCAACCGCTCCCCCCACTCGCCATTCCTGTGTAATCGATATAAAGTCGGGCTTCTACCCCACTAATTCCAGTGTGTATAGTAAGGGTGGTATGTACGTCTCCCGTGCCATAGATGCCTAAAAAATCGCAACCGCTGGCAGTATATTGCCCTTCATTTCCACTGATATTTGTAAAAGCATTAGAACAACCGCTTCTACCCTGTCCCGCACCCCCAGCAGAACCAATGTCAAAAGCTTTCCACTCGGCATCTTCTCCTAATTCCCACTGCTCATTGTGGTCCCTAGTGTTTACAAAATTTTCAGTACAGATATTATTCTTAATAGGCTTGCTACATAAAAAATAGGCAAAATACCTATTGGTAGGCTCAAAAGTCTCCCACATATCGGGATATTCGCTAGGCCTATTTCCTTGATTGCCATCTTCTAGAGATCGATAAATTTTAGCTTCATAATTAACGGTAGTACCACTGGCAGAATAAAGTGACCACTTATCATAAGTTTCGCTATAAGCCCAATCGGGAGCGCTACTAGGAATGTTAGGATCTTTCCCCTCGAAATAAACTTTGCGAAATTCTAATGGAGCGCCTCTTACGGGAACGGGAATATCGTATACCCCTTCTCCACTCGTAGGATAGCTGTCATTATCTCTGCGAGATTTAAAATAACTGCAGCTCTTTCCTATTGCTTTATAATCATAACCAAATGAATAAGTGCCCGTAGGAGATTGGGCCGTATAAAGCTGTGACGTATCTATATTTAAAAGAAAAGTGTTATTAAGATCGCCCCCCGCTGCACTATAATAACTATCATTATCAAGAGGTGCAGTTTTAAGAATAAATCGTTTTAATGTTTGTGCTTCGTAATTGGGGTCAAAATGAACTTGCTCTAATTCCGTAGAGTTTAATCCAGAAGGTCCATGAAATACTGCATACGGCATTAGCGTAGATGGGCCTGACTCTACACCCACCTTCCAATAGGAATGAGTTGATTCTGTAATAAAGTTGAATTGCTTATCCATCCGTACCTACTATATAATAGTAGATACACTTTATTTAATCAATTTTCTTTTATAATTTTTAGAAGAATTCTAGCTTCCCTGGGTGGAATATCGCAAAAATCTTCCCAAGACTTTACTTCATCCTTTTTATATTTTCCAGACACCCACATGTCCCTCAAGACAGTCTTAAATGATTCAAAGCTGTCAAATTCACGAGAAAGCATTCCTTGAGGAGAGATATCGCTCCCAGAAATTTTAGGAGAAGTGGTCGTAGGGCGCGAAGACTTGTCAGCTTTATTTATTTCGTCATCTCCTACGATATGAACGTTTAAGAAATTTCTAACGCATCGCACAAAAGCTCGATTGCAAGCAATAGTTTCGAGAAAATCTTTGGCAAAGCTATGGGTATTGTTGATGGTAGCGTTGGCCATGTCGGAAAATTGAACTTCCTTTCCACCAGTTTCGTAATTAGGAATGAATGTCATTTCACATTGAACTGCGACATGATCATGATCGCATTTCTCCATAATATAAGAGACGGTAGAAAATCCGCGCAATCTCGCTAGTTCCTTGATTCCCCCTAACTTAATGAGCAATTGATTATCTTTGAGCCCATCGATTGAAGTAGGCATTGAAAGTTTTCGCATTTCAAACCAACTTTTATTGGGGAAAAGATGTTCATTTTTTATCATGGCGCGCCAATTGACGGAGCCATCTTCATTAAAGTGGTAGGGAATGTTTTCTAAAAGGCCGTGTTCATTACGTTTAAACTTGGTGGGACCTTCATTGTTTGCCATTTGAAGCTTTTTGATTGGAGTCATTTTTATTGTAAAGTTTGAAGCTATCTATTTCTTCCCAGAATTCGGGACAATCTATTATTTTTTGTTCTTTTTGAGCTTTGACGCCTCTTTTCCATGCGGCTTTTGATGAGTATTCGTTTCCTTGAGAATATAAAGCTTTCGAGCTCTTATAATAAGTATTATCGCACACTTTTTGGGCAGTGTCAATTTTCTCGCGGGTTTTTGATATAACTTCATCAACAACCATATCAATTAAATGAAGTCGAATTTTGCTTAAGTTTTTAGAATTTTTGCTTAATAGAGTAACTCCTATGCCGATTCTTCGGAGTTCATGGAGATAGGTAGCGTCACTTTCTTCATTCACAAAGTAAAAAAAATGATTTAATGAAGGTTTTATAAGTTTTAATTTTTCTAAATTAATGGGCTTATCCATAATAATGGAAAGCTTCCTATTTTGAGCTAGAGGCATTAAATTATCTTCATTAAAATGATAATCCATGCGTACATTGATGAGAGTATTTGGCAAAAAGCTAGGATGAGGCACAAAATCGGGTACCACCTCAAAAACGTTGGTGAAATACTGGTCTCCCACATAAAATGGATCTAATTCATTAAGTGAATGTTCGATATCTAGAAGATCTAATATGTGGCTCGCTACCTTTTCGGGAGGAATAGTATTTATACTTTTAGGATTTTCTTCCCTAGAATAAGTTGGCTTAGAAGAGATGGTAGGCTCTAAGCATATAGTTTTATCGCTTGACCCCCACAGAGGCTTATCCGTTTGGGGCGTTACGTCCGAATAGAGTGCGACGGTAGGTTTATGATGATAGGCAGAAAGATAAGAAAGAAACCCATTGGCACCAAAATGAAGCATTGAACGCTTTAAAACATAAGAACATTGAGCGGGGGACGTGGACCCCGATATATTATAAGCTCCATGAATTATGGGATCTCCATGTTCGCCCAATTGTAAAACTTTTATATTATGCCTTTCAAGATAGGGAGAAAGTATATTAATACATTCCGTAAAAAAGTCCCATTTTCTGCTTTGTTGACTGTGAGATATATTAAAAGTAATATATTTATCAAATAATAAAGGATAATAAGCTTCGTGAATAAAAGGTTTATCAATCTTAAGGGAAGATTCTAAACTAAATTTTTCAACTGTGTTCATGACAATGTTCTGAAAAAGCTTTGTTTTCGTTGGTTAAAAAGTTAAGTCCCGCCCTAAAGCAACTGCCTAAATTAATATATAAGTCAACATATCCATTATGCGGCCCCCTTCCTACCATAGCCAATTCCTCTTCCATTAAAGGCAAATAAGGAAGCGTCTTATAGATATATGGATTCCCGTCTAAAAGAAAATGATACTTGGGATCGCAGGCATAATACAAATCGTAATCAGGGTAAAAATTCTTAAAAGACTTTAATAGACTTGTAGAATTAAATACATTAGAGGATTCGCCCTTTAAAATCATTAGAGCTTTTTTATTTTCCGTTTTATCGAACAAATCGGCAAAATCATTTTGCTGAGATTGCGCGTTTTCTTGAACTGCTACTTGACGAAAATAGTTTAGAACGGCCTCGCGGTTAAGATCTGAAGAAAGTCGATGCATCCAATGCTTATGACCTTCGTCATTTTCATCTACGTCTGCTTTGAGGATATTTTTATATATATGACTTATCCATTCAGAGTTATCCGAAATATCGGGAGGAGTATAGCTTGGATCCCGTAATTCAAAGTCAAAATTATAATCCCAGTCTATGGAAGGCATTTCATCAAGAATTTTTTCCAGTTTTTTGCCTATGACGGAAGCGCTGTAAGTGTTTAATACATATTCTCTGGACAATTTGCCTTGTGATGCTCTTTTGTCAGGAGACATTTTGTATACTTTGCGTAATTGCTTTTGAATACTGGATGGATAAGTTGTAGCCTTAATGAATTGAGTACCTGGTTCCCTGTATTCTGTCCAGTCCAGAGGAACTCCCCCACTCTTCTTAGAGCAAGAATCTTCTCCGCAACTATAGTTGGTGACTAATGTAATGAGTTCCGTCAATTTAGCTTCTTGAACGGGTATTTCTTGACCTCCACTAGTAAAGGGATGGCAATATACATCCATGAAGTTATAAACTTCGTTTAATTGAAATTCACTAACTCCATTCGAGACGCCTGTAGTGTTTTGCGATTCTTTGGCTCCGCAAAAAGGGCAATTTTGCTTCTGAGCGGTAAAGGGTTTTATGTGGTACTCTCTACATTTATCACAGACATAAGTCGTAAGAATGCGCGAATTATCTATATCTTTTTCTTTTATGAGGCGGGGAATATCCCACCCTTCTCCCCAGTGAGTATGAAGTAATAAATAAGCTTTGGATTGCGGCTCCTGTCTTAAGAACAATTTAAAACCGTCCAATAAATTAGGAACGCTTTTACGAAGTTGATTCCTAAAGACATATCCAATTATAAACGCATCGGTGGGTAAATTATATTTAATGCGGAGGGCGCGCCTTTGTTCATCTTCCAGTCGATAAAAGTTTTTAGTATCCAGGCTTCCATGAAGGGTCTTTACATGTTTATGCCCCATCTTATGTAGTGCTTTTTCGGCAAAAGTGGCCCATACATAGTAATTTTTTATATCAGGAGCAACGTCCACGGCGTCAGGGAGAATAGGAAGACTGTCTAAGGTGGTCCATACCATGCAGTTAATTTTGTTCCACCATTTTTTCTTAGTATAACCATTAAATGCCCAAATATCTTCTGCGCCTATATAAATGTCAGGCTTTTCTTCTTTAATAATTTGGTCCACCATATTGGCTCCATAGCCTGCCATTCGGGCTTTATGAGGATCTTTTTGCAATTCTTGCATTAATTGAGGGTCTTCGGGCAAAGACCCATAAGCTTTCCAGGCTTCTTTTTGAAATTGAGGGTGATTCCACCCAAACCCATTGGCAAATTCTATAATTTCGTATTTATCAGTTTCGTATAAATACTTTAAAACATTTTTTGCATTTTTACCAAATCCAGTGAAAGCGCGCGAATAGTTGCTGTGAAAGACAATTTTCTTTTTAGCCATTTTGTTGGGCTTGGGTTTTTTTAATTTGTTCTATTTGCTTTTCAACTCGTTGCTCGTAAAGGCGTTGGAGAATATATCGACATAATTGCATGATAGATTCACTCTCTCCTGGTTCTAGCCCAATTTTAAAGACCTGATTGCCGTTTCGAGTAAAATTAACGCCGAATGCAGGAATGGTTACTTTTGCATCTTCCCAAGATCCTGAGGCGGTTTTTTGTTTTTTTTGAATGACCTTGTCCCAAGGAGTAAACCTAATGCTAGTTTTATCGTCTCCGAAGCTGTGGAAGGTGTTGTATTCACTTCGTGTGCGTAATGCGTGAATTATATGTCCGATTTCAAACTCGTTGAATTTCAAGACAATATTTTTATCAGGGTTTTCAAGATTATCTTTAAAATATCCTTGTTTTTTTTGACTGTCCCAACTATGTTGAAGAATGGCTTTGATATATAAAACAGTTTCCCTGGTTTTACCGTCTAATCCTATTTGAAAGCTGAATCCTGCCCCAGTATTAGTGCTGTTTGGTTTATAAATAGATAGGCTCATATTATTAATGATTTAAATGATACTAAAAAGAAATCGGCAAAAATCCATAAAAAAGTGTATATATTTCAGGGGTTATGAATTTAGTTCAAACTAAACAAGTTCAAGGGTTAGAAGGTAGGCTAACTACTTTAGAGACGGGAACTCTCAAAAAAGGAGCTCTTGTTGGGGTTACTGGAGATATTTACCAAATAGCTTCGGGGAATTTTTCCTTTACGGGAAATAAGAATTTTTATGGAAACGTAACTATAGATTCTCCTCAAGGGCTTGGGGTTCAAGGGGGTAGTTTATATGTTTACGGCTACGGATTTATTGCCAGTGGATTAAATGTAGGCAATGATATTGCAGATCCTCGAATAAATAGCACCATTCCGCGAGGCATGCTTAATGTAACTGGCGGAAGTGTTTATGTTGAAAATGGGGGCATCTACGTTGAACATGGTGATCTATCCGTAAGCGGGAACGCTTCGGTCACTGGTTATGTTTCGGGGTCTGATGACGCTTATTTTCAAAGAGCTTTTGTTACGGGAACAAACGGAGAGTTTTTTCAGTTAAATAAAATACAGTGCTCTGATTTAACAAAGGAATGTAACCTCGTTTATACTACGGGCGTACAGTATATTGAAGATCTTAACGTTAGTGGTTCTCTTAATGTTAGTGGAAATGTGTCAGGCTCAGGAGACGCTTATTTTCAAGATGTTTATGCGAAGGCGCCTAATGGCGACTGGATTAAGTTGGGAACGGGCCATGGATCTGCAGCGGCCTTTACTTGCCAAGATCTTACGGGATGCAATGTTGTTTACAGTACGGGTACTCAATATGTTCAAGACCTCCATGTAAGTGGTTCTTTAAACGTTACTGGAAGCGTTTCTGGATCGGGAGACGCGTATTTTAAAGACATTTATGTAACGGGAGCCAATGGCGACTGGATTAAGCTGGGAACGGGTCATGGATCTCCAGCGGCCTTTACTTGCCAAGACCTTGGAGATTGTAATCTGGTTTACAGCACGGGAACTCAATACATTCAAGACTTATATGTTACGGGCGCCACTTTCTCAGGGAAAGATTTTTACGCAGAACGGGCTTACGTAACTGGGTCGAATGGTGAATGGATGCAACTCGGAACAGGAGGTGCGGGAGGTGGCGGCGGCAGCGCTTCATCTAATGCAGTTCTTAAAACGGGAAGTCAATCTATGGAGGGGCCTTTGTATATTACTTCTGGAGATGGAAAGGCTCCTAGCGCTTCCCTAATTGCCACAGGTGGTCCAGGCATGTGTGATGATTGGTTTGGGGGAGATGGATATTTTCTAAGATTATACGTTACGGGAATAGATGGTACTTTTATACAGGTAGGAACAGGAGGAAACGCTGGCGGCGGGGGATCTGCATTTAGTTTTAGTGATTTAAGCGATTGTAATGTCGTTTACAGCACGGGGACTCAATACATTCAAGACCTGTATGTTACGGGTGCCACTTTCTCGGGGAAAGATTTTTACGCAGAACGCGTTTACGTAACTGGGTTGGATGGAGGGTGGATACAACTCGGAACAGGAGGTGGGGGAGGTGGATCTGCATTCACTTGTAGCGATCTGAAAGATTGCAATCTTCTTTATAGTACTGGTACTCAAGTATTTACAGGTCAAGTAATATTTTCGGGGGATACTACTTTTGACGGCGATACAATATTCAATGGAACTACGAGTGGCTCGGGGGACGCCTATTTTTCCCGAATTTATGTAACTGGTTCTGATGGAAAGTTTATTCAAGTAGGAACAGGTGCTGGAGGTGGATCTGCATTTAGTTGTAGCGACCTGAAAGATTGCAATCTCGCATATACTACAGGAACTCAGGTTTTCAGTGGAGATGTAGTTTTTTCAGGAAATACCACTTTTAAAGGAAATGTAAGCGCTTCAGGATCTGGCTTTTTTGCGGGAGATGTTTATATCAGCGGCACGTCGGGCGCTAGTTTATACGTTGGATCTGGCTTAAATGTTTTTTGTGTCGATGAAGAAGGGAGAGTGGGTATCGGCTCAGGAGCTTGTGAAAATCCATTGGGGCTCTTAAATGTTTCTGGAGACGCCTATATAGAAAGATTATGGGTAACGGGTGCTGAAGGCGATTGGGGCCAAGTAACCACAGGTGGCGGGGGAGGAAGTGCAGCCGATTCAACGGAAGCTTATGTATGGTTTACCAGATAAATGAGACAACTTTTAAATAGTAGTTATGTCGGCATTGACAGGCTAGATGAAAATAAAGGCGTTTGGGGCATAGATAAAATTTACTTTCGAAGATTTTACGAAGTATACAAAGACATTCCTGCATATTATCCCCTGCCACCAGAACCACTGGAAAATAAGTGGTCGTTAGAATTTCTAGAAGATGGCGGGACAGTGAGTGGATCAATAGCCCTAGCACGGCCACAGGATACGACTCTAGTAAATAATAGGTATTGCCAGGAGCAGTTTGGGGGAGCTTATAATATGGCGTGGATGGGCGCTACAAATACATGGAGTGTTTCTGTCTGGTTTAAAATTAAAAGTGGACATACTCCAAGTAATGAATATTTTTTAAAAAATCAATTGGTGGAAATGTATTCGGGTGCAACAATAGGAAGGTGGTTTTTAATACGGTTGACTTCTTTAACTGAGATTCGTTTTCAAAGTGGGGGCTTCAACAATAGCGATTTAGTTACAGTAGATTTCAGCACGTCACTAAGCGATGATACATGGTATAATTTAGTAATAACATGTGACGGATCTGCCCCTTTGCTTACTGGGTATCTCAACGGAAGTGTTTTAGGCACAAATAGTAGTTCTTATCTTAGTCGACCTATAAGCCAACAACTGTCCGCCCTAAGCTTTACTTTCGGCGAGAATACGGGCACCAATTCGTGGAATCCAGCTGGCAACTCAGGTTCTTTCAAGGGATTGGTAAATGATCTCGCGGTTTTTGACGTTGCTTTATCAGCCTCGCAAGTAACCACTTTATACAACGATGGAAAGCCTATTTCATTAGATTTTTTATCTCCGAAAAATTGGTGGAGAATGGGAGATGGGGTGAGCCAAAGATGGCTACCGATGAATGATCCACCAGCTGCAATTATGGCCCCTTTACCTGATTTTGGGTCTGAGGGAGCATTCCCTGAGACAAGAGGGCAAACAATCACAGATGGCATGATATCGCCCGTAAACATCATTCTGGCGAGTTTTTACAATGGTAATGCATGGAAAAAGCCTGGATATCAGATGAGAAATTCTTTTAGATATGTAAACGATGTTCCGACATAATGATTAATAAAGGAAACAATAGTTATATAGGATCCGATAAAAGAAATTCTAAATTCGGATCTTATGGAATGCCTAAAAATTATCTCCGCAGAATAGAAGGGGAAGAAGGGGCAGATGGATATGACTGGCGAGCTCCTTTTTATAATAAATATTCCATAGCATTAGGCGAGAGTGATAATTGCTCTACTTTTGCAAGTATGCCTACTATGGGATTCGGATTGGGGGCTTTTACGATTTCATGCTGGTTTTATTTAGATGGGATTCCAGGATCGATGGGTACAGTTTTTGATTTTCGCTCTAACAACACTTCACCTAATCCTGTGTTAGCAGTTGGGTTAAGTCATGGATCAAGGTTCCTTTATGGTAATGGAGTTACGGCCACTACCAAGTGTAATTGTGATTATCCCCCGAACTTAAGGCAATGGTATCATTTTTGTTATACTCGAAGCACCACGAATTGGGATAATCCTCTCCTTCCTGCAACCCATTTAGCAGGTTGGGTTTATCTGAATGGGCTGCCGATGAGAATGATTGAAGATAATGTTAGTTATTCGTCTCCTTCCCAAGCAAAAATCGGAGTCAATTGGCATTCTTCCAATGGGTTCATGGGGAAAGTGGATGACCTGGCGGTTTTTGACTATAGCTTTTCTCAACAACAGGTTTTTGATTTATACAATAAAGGCGCCCCAGTTGATTTAAGTAGTGCTTTTGGGGCGCCCCCCATTCATTGGTGGAGATTGGGAGACGCTGTAAAAGGTGCAGGAACTACTGTAAAAGATTGGGCAGGAGGAAAGGATATGACTTTAAATGGTGGTACATTTTCCTCGGAGGTCCCCTCGCCGAGAAATAGAAGTTATGGATGGCGGCAATACCATAACGGTGGGGGGTGGCCTTTTGGATACAAAGGGGCAAGCTCCACGAACGCCATTACACCATCAGCTTCTTTAATGACGGGTACATCGCAGTTTACTTTATCATCTTGGGTTAAACTACCAGATGGCGTCGCCCATCAGATTGCAGGAATGGTAGACGCTTATCCAGAAGCCAAGAGTCAATATTGGTTAACTGAAAACTTTAGCAGTGCATATCCTGAAACTGCTCCACTATATGCGACTGCTTGCATAAGAACTGACGCTACGGGAGGAGGCCTCGAGCGTAAATATACTTATGAGCTCTTTATTCCTACAGGAACGGCTGTCGGTTTTTCTGGTTTCATGTTCTCGGGGGAAGAACCGCTGGATCTATCCCGCAGTAGAATACCTGGCGCGACAGGACTATATGGGGGTATGATAAATTTAGCGAGCATAGGCCCAGGTGAAGACTTTAGTGCTAATATAGCCTTCGGAGTTTCTACGGATCTAACAAGCCCCCCGATTCGGGACTTGCGCAAGCAGCTACCGAACTATACGCCTTATCCAGGCACGGCATGGAATTTTGCATCAGGGGTAGTGTCTTACAATACTTACAGTTCAGGCATCTTTGTGTTGACTGGTCTGTCTGGCGTT
>MDTE01036463.1_pt1 | contig 10409 bp, 5 predicted proteins | sample 811231 | NCBI WGS metagenome assembly MDTE01 (sample SAMN05326651, study PRJNA326480) | marine metagenome | isolation source: seawater | place: Indian Ocean: Red Sea | collected 2010 | reverse complement strand
ATTTACTTCATATATATATGAGCTTGAATCACGCGGTACATTTTGTCCTTTGATAGAAATCGAGATATCAGCACTGACAGCATTTTGTGGTAATAGGATACTTACAATTCCGTCTTTACTAATTGCAGTTCCTCCATACTGCGAGATAATGCTCTCGGGGGTCTTAAATATTGAAGTACGAACCATTTTATTTTCTCTACCATCTTGCACTCCATAGATATGGACTTGTATAGCTTTACCTTGATAGTCTTCTGGGAGAATCAATATTCCTGTCCATTCATCCCCATTAAAACTCTGTTTATCTACAATAAGTGAATCATCTTCAGATCCAGAATTACCTAGGTCTGGGTAATAGGGATGGGTTACAAGTACGGTTGGTTCTGAATTTAGATCAAGATAAAAATCTTCTTTAAATTTTACAACAAGGATGATTTGATTGGAGGTAACATAATTTGCTCTAATTGTATCAATTGTAGGTGCGGTTACATCAATATAAAAATATTCTGTATTGGACCAATTTGATTTGGCTAGACCATGGTCAACTGCCCTTACTCTCCAGTTATAGTTTCCTTCAGGTAAATTATTTAATATTTTTTGATTTTTATTAATCAGTCCTATTTCACCTATACCATAATGCCCCGTACTGATAGCATGGTCATTGTTTTCTTCTTCAGAGCCTACCTGAATATGATAGCGTAGACCTGGTCCAGGCGTTGAACCTCCATTTGCATTATTTGGATCGACAGGGGGGCTCCATGTGAGTGTTACTTTATCATTATCTATATTTGAGTCATCTAATAAGTATGGGGCATTTGGTGGTTTATTTGGATTCTCTAGAGATTCAAGATTATCATATACCTGTGCTACTACATCTTGATTGGCTTTAAATCCAGAAAGGAATAGATCAAGATCTCCATCTATATCATAATCTCCCCATTGTGAAAAACTAATACCAACACTATCTATTGATACAGTTTGATCTTTAGAAAAACCATTTTCATCCTGATAGTATATAGTTGTAACTGGTACAGAACCAAGATCTCCTCCTTCTGTACTTGAATTCCCTGCTACCAATAGATCAAGGTCTCCATCTGAGTCATAGTCTCCCCAAGCAGGCTTACCAAAATAGACTCCATCTAGTGTATGATTTTCATGTACTAGAAATGTAGTTGAGTCATTCGTGGCAACATATGTAATTAATTCTTCATTGCCATTCAAACCTGTCAGTGCGAAATCATCCCATCCATCACTATTGTAATCTGCAAATGCAATTGCTCCTGCTGTAACTCCAAAGTTTTCTGGTTCCTCTGATTCCCATGTCGTTGATGGAGTTAATATATGATTAGAGTTATTTAAATAGACTCGCATACGAAGAGATTCTTCTTCATCTGCTCCAATGGTCACTAGGTCAAGTCTATCATCACGATTAAGATCAACCCATTGCACTATTGCAGGGTTTATAGGTATCAGGTTTGCTTGATTGGTATCAAGTCTCATTATACCGTTGTCGTTATAAAAAATATCTAAATGTCTTCTACCATAATTATCAAATCCACCTTGAACATAGTCTAAATCTCCATCATTATCATAGTCTCCCCAATGGTGTCCATTGGCACCACCATTTACCCAATTATCACCTATTCCATCATAGTTAATATCTATATGTATATCAGAATCTGTATCTGGGATATATATACCATTTTCCCACTTGTAAAAACTTGTTGCGAATCCACCAAAAAAATTAGTTATTTGAAAGCCGGTCATTGTTAGATCCAGGTGGCCGTCATTTGTATAGTCTACCCAAGAAAGATGTCCTCCAAAAACAGCGGCAATATCCTGATTTAAATCTTGCGATAATAGTCCATTGCTATTCTCAAATAGATTTGTAATACTAGATTGAGAGAATGTTACTCCCGTGAGCGCTAAATCTGGGATACCATCTTCACTATAATCGGCCCAGCCAGCTGATGAATAGTATACCCCAGGTAGAGATTGAGTGGATGCGACTAGGCGAGCGATAAATAAGGTGTCTTCCTGGGACCATTCAGATTTATTTCCAGAACCATCTACTGTTTGTACTGACCAATAATAAGTTCCATGCGGAATTTCATTAAACTCTCTTATCAGTCTTTTCCCTACGTTTGATGAATTAAATGGTATAGAAGATGACATTAGTTGGTTCCCGCCAGAATTTGTACCGATTCGAATATTATAGGAGAGATTTACGGGTTCATCAATATCATCTGTTCCTGTTCCCCAAGAAAAGATTGCACGTGTGCTTACTGCAAACGCATTTAAGGCACCGGGGGCTTCAGGAGCTTGATTTACTCCTGAATCATTATTAATGAAAACATGAGAAAATGTACTATCAGCATTACCAATCTCAGTTGTCCCACTTGCTACTAAATCAGGAATTCTATCATTATCGATATCAACAAACCGTGCTGTACGTGCACCATTGATTTCTTTTATATTAGAATATGTTCCATCACCATTGTTTACATAGACTCTACCAGCTAGAGAATGTATTTTCCCAGAATAGTTACTTACATTATCAGCACCAGCAATCACTATGTCTTTAAAACCGTCTTGGTTGAAATCAATTGCATCTATTGTTCCATAGGCAACTGCAAAATCAATTTGATTAGAGGACAATGTATAAGTGCCAAGTGGTTCATTCTCTAGTATATAGGTAACTAGATTTTCTTCAATTTTATTCCACCCTGTCATAATGATATCAAGATCGCCATCTGAATCCAAATCAGAATAATGGAATGCACCAGCTTTAAGTCCATTTATAGCATCTGCTGTTGTTACTTCTGTAAGTCTCCCGATTGGATCGTTTTGATAAAGTCTGGTTACTGAAGAATTAGGATCTGCTGTCTGTCCACCAATAATGAGATCGGGGTCTCCATCATTATTATAATCACCCCATGTACTATTTCCTGTAAAAAGACCTGGAAAAATGGTAGTTGGGTCTTTCTCCAGATCACTACCTGTGTTTATAAAAAGTTCGTTCAATATATTATTAGAAAATTCGTTAACACCCATCAAAAATAGATCAGGCTTCCCATCCATATTTACATCACCCCACTTACCATTACTGTAGGTTACGAACATACTTTGGAGCCAATTAGACTGACTAAAAGATCCCGATGATGTGTTGAATAATAATTTTGAGATTGCAGAACCATTAATGTAAATATCAATATTCCCATCTAGATTCACATCGGCAACTGTAATATTTCCAACACCACCTAAATATTCAGCAATGGTATCAGGATAGGTAACATAATTTGTTTGATATCCTTTCGAAAGTGATCCATCACTATTACCAAGTATTACATCAAGGAAAACTCCAAACCGTGTTGAATCATATCCAGACAGGATAATATCATTTTGGCCATCATTATTTACGTCTGCAATCTCTATAGAATTTGCAATCGATTGAGGGATTGAATCAGAAAGTGTAGAATCAAAAATAAATGGATCTTGGCCATTTATTAGTGAAAGTGTGAAGCCAATAAGGAAGCTACGCAGGAGCCGTTTATGCGCTTTCATCCTGAGTATTGATACTTTATTTACTGGTTAGGGTCCAAACACCATCCCAGTCATCACCAGGAGGATTATCTAAATAATGTTCACATCGTGGTATATATATTCTGCTAGGATTTGTTTTTCTACCACCAAACATATCCTCAAGATCATCAGAGGCTTTAAAAGCTTCGATGGCTTTTGTCCACTCTTGGTTTTTATAGAGATCTAGAGCTTCATGGTATGCAGGTAATATTTTTTTATATTGCTCTGGTTCTTGTCCTTTCTCTGAGATTAACTCCCAAACTTTTACAGGTTCATTTTTTCCCATCACTCTGACATTGTCTAGATCTCGTACAACGACCTTGTCCTTTACTGGTTGATATGTGCTATCTGCAATTTGAATATAGATACCATATTGTTTTGCAGATGACTCTAGTCTTGCAGCGGTATTTACATTATCTCCCATCATGGTATAATTCATACGAGACTCTGATCCCATATTTCCAGTGACCATTTGCCCAGAACTAATTCCTATTCTATTCTGCATATTATGAACAATCTCTGGCCAACGATCTCCTTCGTTTTGCCATCCTTCACGTAATAAAGCAAGGTTCTCTTGCATTTGGATAGCTGTTCTGCAGGCCCAGTACTCATGATCATCAACTTCTATAGGTGCTCCATAAAAGGCCACAATAGCGTCACCTATGTATTTATCAAGGGTTCCATTATTTTCGAGCAATACATCTGTCATATCGGTAAGATATTGATTCAATAGGGAGACCAATTCACTTGCGGTAAGTTTTTCTGAGAATGCAGAAAAACTCTGTATATCCGTAAAAAATGCAGTATGATATCCTTCTTCTCCTCCCAAAGATGGTTCTTCACCGCTATCATACATTTGATCAATTAATTCAGGAGAAACATAAGTGCCAAAAGATTCCTTTAGGAAATTTTTATTTTTTTCTTCCTGTATGTAATTGTAGACGGTAATGCCAAGATAGCCAATAGCCAGTGTAGATAAAGGTCCAACCATGTCAAGCCATATGTTTTGTGTCGAAAATAGCCAAAATGATAGCCAGCCGTATGCACCCACAATGACACCAGTTGCAAGACCTCCCATTGCAGCGCTTAATGAAGGAATACCAAAAGCGAGTAGTAATCCTATGCTAATAATAATCAAAGCAACGTTCGTTTTTGAAATTTCATGGATTATTTTGTTATCTAAAATTGTATTTAGAGCATTGGCGTGAAGACCTACCATGGGATATCTAGGGTCAAACGGCATAGGGTTTAGGTCTGATGTTCCAGTAGCTGTGAGACCGTAGTACAATTTTTTACCAACAAATTCAAATGGAACCACGTTATGAACAGTATTCTTTTCTTCACTACCTATGAACAATCTTTTTCTTTTTGAATTAGGATAGAATGTTAAAGGGCGTTGTTCATCGATCATATTATGTTTAAATAGATTTGCAATAATCTGGAAGTTTCTTTCAATATTTCTTGCATTCGCTCTAGCCTTAACAAGATTTTTCTTTTGCTCAGGATTATTTTTGATAGCATTATTGAGGTCAATCACATGTTTTTTAAATGTAGTGAATTCATAGCCCTCAATCCCCATATTATAAAGTATCGATTTATCTAATATCAATTCATCAAGAGTTGGTTCTATATTTCTATTCGAATCTAGAAAAGCACTAGCAATATTATTGTTGTTTTTGAGTTCATTAAATACAAAAGGAGGAACCTTTTTATTAAATTCTGTGGCAGTACCATTGGGGTTTGAGAGAATCCATTTTTCCATCATCCCCATTCTCATAACTTGTTGCACAGATTTTTTGATTTCATTTTTTGGTGCATCGATATATCCCAATGCTGGTTTATAGGCTGCTTTTACATTCCCATTAAAAGAGAGATTCATCAGTTTTTTAAATTCAGCTAATATATAATTGGAATATTCACTTTCTTGGAATTCTTTAAGTACATTATATGGGTAGTGTACTAAATCAAACTTACCAGTCTCTTTATCTTGCCAATTCCCAGCCCAATTAACCTGCATTTGACCTTTTTCATTGATTGGTATTGAAATTCTATTTCGACCATGTTCATCTGGTTTAGGTAGGTCAAAGCTCAGATGATTTCCTGGAACAATTTCCACATCATCAAAGGAAACACCATAATGCCTAAGAGCCATAGCTAGAGATGCTGCAGGGAATATTCGATTTTCATATATTCCTACTAATGGATATTTCCTTTGGAGACCATCTGGGTCAGGGTCAGATTGGAAAAAATACACACCAGCTGAATTTTTTATAAGTGTGTCTACAACAGTTTCTATATCATAAAAATCAAAAAGCATGGAATATTTTTTACGATCAACAGTACGAAAGAGATTCTTCTCTTCAAGAATCTTTAATCTTCTTTCCATTACGTCTGTACGTTTTTTTACAGGTTCTTTTTTCTTTGGTTGGGGTTTAAAACTTTGTGCAAAAATAATATTTCCTGCTCTCTCAGAGGCCTTGGCCAGATCATTATCTGGATCAGGAAAAAGATCTTTTACATTTTCCATCGATAACATCGTATCTGAAATACTATTGAGCACCTTATACTCTAGTTTTCGCTCGCTGTCCTCAATAAAATAAACATCAAAAATGAATGCATCTAGTCCGTGTTCTGCGGCTAGATTAACCATAGGAATGTGCTTTTCTCTACTCCATGGATCCCATTTTCCCTCAGTTTGGAGAGCTCTTACGTCAATGTCAGCTGTAGCAATGTCATCACGTGTATCCATCATTCCGCGATTTTTGAAACGCATGTCAAGTAAGTTATGCTCGAAATTATCGTAGAGGTCTAGAAAGGATAGTACGCATACTACAGCAGCTATGCCGAACGATATGATGATGTAAGGAATATTCTTTTGCATATTATATTTATCCGACTACATTAGGAGTAATAAAGATTAATAACTCTCTTTGTTCTTTATCAATTGATGTGCTTTGAAACATTTTCCCGATCCATGGAAGTTCACTTAGTACCGGAACAAATTTTCTGTTTTCTATTGCGTTTTCTGCAATTAACCCACCAATAATCACAGTATCTCCAGCATTAACAGTGACTTGGGTTCGTACAGTTCTTTTCGTGGAACGCGGTTTATCTGTAAGAACCTCTGCGGCAGAGAGAAGAGCCTCAACAGTTGCATTTACAAGAATCGTTATCCTGTTCTCATCATTGATCCTTGGTGTAACCTGCAAATCAATTCCAACATCTTTTTCAGTGATTTGTTGGCTACTTATATTGTTCATATTTGTGTAAGCAGTATTTGTTTGTGTTGGAGTGGAGTTGACTCTTGATGTGTTAGAACGCCCCATATTACTTACACTTCCTTCTATATAAATTGTTGTAGTTATTTGTGTTTCCGCTGCATGGTTATCTAATGTTGTCAACTGGGGGCTTGCAAGAATCTTTGATTCTCCTCGTGCTTGTAAAAGTTTCCATGCCTGCCCAAATTGAAATGGATTCAATGTAGCGATGGTCATATTGTTCAATTTAAATGGCCATAGAGACCCTGTTGTGTCATTTACCCCTCCAAGGAAGATCGGCGTATTTTGTGACCAGTCGATTCCAGTACCTTTTGCAGAGTCCACTCCAGACTCAATAAATCTAACCGCGATATTAATGTTTGCAATAGGCTTATCAAGTTCTTCCACCATTTGCATGATTCTTGGAATTCTCTCTTGAAGATCCGAAATGATAATCACATTTGAGACCCCTCCTGACCCTGATTGAGTAGTTACTATTGGTGTGAAAGACTGTACTTTCCCTTGCTCAGAAAGGACTGCATCAAGAGGCTGTGCAAGGTCATCAGAATTGATATACTTTAATTTTAAGACGATGGTCTCTAATTCTCTTGCAATATCACTATCAGCGCTTTTTACAATAATTATATTTTCTTGCGTAAAATAACTATATCCATTGGGTTTAAGGATCACATCTAGCGCTGCCTTTACAGATACATTCTCGAGGTTAGCTGTAATAGTATCTCTGACAGCAGGACTAACTACAATATTTAGATTTGTCAGTTCACCAATTAGCATAAGGACATTCTTAATATCCGAGTCTTGCATGTTAATAGACATTTTTTGGCTCAGATCATATTGTTCTCCATCTTTGTTAAGTAGGGACATCTTAGAATAATTTTGACCAAAAGAGAAGGAAAGAGCCAACAAAAAAATTGGAATAATATATTTTTTATGTGCCAACATCTTTAATAATTCTTGTTTTGCCAACTTTGAAAGTAATTTGTTCATTATCAATCTTTTCAATAAGAGCATCATTGATTAAATCGCCTTCTGTAAATGTTTGACCATTAATTGTTACAAAAGCTTTTTCTCCCATGCGAACAGCCGTTTCAATTATAAGTCCATCCAGGGTTGAAAGACCAGCCTGTTCTTCCGTATCTGATGTTTGTATTGTATTTATATTTGCAGATATGGATGGTGGTTCATAGGCCTTAACAAAAGGATTTCTTGCCCATCCTTCAAGATCTGCAATCTCGTTTGAAATTGGCAAAAAATTAGATTCGGGAGTAAAGTTTGAAGAAGAGGTTGTCGATGTTATCCCCATTCTGGCTTCTGCTTTTCTTTTTAATTTATTGGCTCTATCTGCACTTACGCCTGCTGTACGTGCACGTTTCTTCTCTTTTTTTGATTTTACAGCAACAGATTTATTGTTGTTGTTTCTATCAACATAATCATAGATTGCATAGGCCAACGATAGGGCCAGTCCTATGGATAAGATTCTAAGTCTAGGAGTCATGATGTTTTATGCTCTAAACTACCTCAAAAATAACAGTATCTAAAATCTTTTTATCACTATCTGTTATCTCAATTTTCCATGTGCCTTTATCTGTATTTTTTACTTCTCTATGAGAAATTGTTGGGATTTCTTTTCCATTTCTAACCCGGATTCGCACTTTTGATTTTAGATTTCCATTCATATACCATATATGATATATATCATTGTATTTCCCAGAATTATTATTCAGCAATGAATGACAATATACTTTTCCAATATCTGCTGGGAATCTTTTTCCAGGATAGAGCGGTAAGTTGTTTTTTACCTTTTTACATACCTTTGAATCAAGAACCACAATATTGTTGTATAGATTTAAATCCTCTTTCTTTTTAGTCTCCTTTTCTTTTTCAGATTCCGTTTTTGTTATTTCAATATTGTTGTTGGTATTATCCTTAGATGGGGGGGTAGCAGGAATTGAATCTTCTGTTTTGCTTTCTTGGGTTGATTTATTTGTAATGTCTAATCCTTCAATCGGTTCTGTAGCAGGTTCTAGCCACATCTCAGGTACTCCTTCAAGGCTGTCAACTTCTTTAATTGCATTTTTAATTTTAGTGGATGTTTTTGGATTATTGATTGTTTTGACACTATTTGTTGCGTTAGATGTGGGATTATTTTTCTTTAATGTTCTTGATGTTTTTCTTTGAGCTAATGGTTTTTTAGTCTGAGTTTGGAAATATACATAAGATATCAGTTTAATGGTTTGTATTGAAGAGCTTTGTTTTTGAATTACCTCAATATTGGATGCAGTGAGTCTATATTTTCCTACAACCATAGATTCCAATAATTGACCGAAATTAATGAAAGAGCCTTGCAGGGTAATATCGATTGGGATTTTTTCAATTGTGACTTCATCATCAGTTTCTGGTAAAAAGATTGTTTTTTTATCAATAGCAACCTGTGAAGGTGAAAAATTTTTGATTTTTAAACCATGATTTATAATTAGAGAATATAAAAAATCGGTCACATTTTCAAAAAGTCTCTTATCTGGGATCTTATTAATAACCATTTCAAATTCATTATTGATTTTTGCCCATTCTGACTCCATAGAGTTGAGCTCAGACTCCATCATTTTAATCTTATTTACATCAGAAGAGAGGATGGTCATTGCATTCGAAGATCTTTTATATTCTTTTGAAAGGCTTTTGTGAAGCAAAAAATACCAGCAAAGAAAAATGATACCAAATCCACCAAAAACTGAGATGAACAGATATTTTTGATTTTTTAGTAATTTTTCTATTAGATCACGCATTTTAACTCAAATTGCAGATTCTCTTTTCCAAGTCCTAATTTAGATGCTTGGCTCATGACCTCAATATTTTGGAAAAGCCCGGACTGCTCTAAAGTGCTGACAAAATTAGTAAAATGATCATCTAATAATATTGCATTAGAATGTACATTGCCAGCGAGACGAACAATCCTGAGATGCTCATCCTCTTTGCGAACCACCTTTACAAGATCTCTTCCTACTTTTTTGTATGCCTGAATTTCCCAGCCTTCCTGAAAATTAAGCTCATGAATAATGACCTCTTTAGGAGTATAGTAACTCAGAAATTTGTTTATTGCTAATATGCGATTAAAATATTCAGTGTCATAACTAAGTTCTGTAATCTGTTCTATAACATTCTTTTTATTTTTCTTTATAGAAACATGTCTCTCCTCTACGCCATATAATTCGTTATTCTCTTTTTGCATTGGCTCAATCTCTGCTCGTATTGAATTAATACTTAATGTTGTTGTGAGTGACATAGTAAAGAATAGTATTAATGCAGCCGCACTGCCTACGATACCAAATCTATTTGTCCATCGAAGAATCTCTTCTTGCTTTAGATCTTTAGGGATAATATTTGCTGAGTTTTCCAAGTGTAGTGCAGAGCCGATTTATGCTGTCAGTACAGTGGGATGTACATTGATCAGATCCTTATCAAAATCAGCAGGGAGTTCAAGGTTCCTTAGCGGATTAAAAAATTTGGTATTTAGTCCTATGCTTCCTTCAATAAATTTATCTAGATGCAAAACTT
>MDTE01031948.1_pt1 | contig 10409 bp, 7 predicted proteins | sample 811231 | NCBI WGS metagenome assembly MDTE01 (sample SAMN05326651, study PRJNA326480) | marine metagenome | isolation source: seawater | place: Indian Ocean: Red Sea | collected 2010 | reverse complement strand
CATACTTAGCTTTTGATACTCTTTCTGAGATGCACAGTAAGGATTTATTTCCTAAGGGAGTTGACCAGGAACAAGTTGTAAACCGTTATATTAAGTCTATCGATAAAGGACTGTTGAAGGTAATGTCGAAAATGGGGATTTCAACCTATCAATCCTACTGTGGCGCACAAATTTTTGATGCAGTTGGATTGTCAACTGAATTTATAGATCAGTTTTTTACTGGCACCGCAACTCAGATTGAAGGGATTGGACTCGAAGAGGTTGCTGAAGAAACATTCAGGCGGCATGCGCAAGCTTATTCCGATGTTGCAGTGCTGAGACATGCTTTGGATGTGGGTGGAGATTACGCTGTTCGGCGAAGAGGTGAAACTCATGCGTGGACATCAGATGAAGTTGCTAGCTTACAGCATGCAGTAAGAGGAAACAGTAAGGATCAATATAATTATTTCTCACAATTAATAAATGAACAGTCAGAGAGACTTCTCACAATACGAGGCTTATTCAAATTACGCTCTGCAGAAGAAAGGGGAAAACGTCCGGTTGATATATCAAAAGTAGAGCCAGCAGCAGAAATCGTTAAGCGTTTTGCAACGGGCGCAATGTCATATGGATCAATTTCTGCTGAGGCACACGAAAATCTGGCAATTGCTATGAACCGTATTGGAGGAAAATCTAATACCGGTGAGGGTGGTGAAGAGGTTGAAAGATTTACTGTCTTAAAAAATGGAGACAGCAAGCGGTCTGCAATTAAGCAGGTTGCATCAGGTAGATTTGGTGTCACTACGGAGTATTTGGTAAATTCAGATATGATCCAGATAAAAATGGCTCAGGGAGCCAAGCCGGGTGAAGGTGGTCAATTACCTGGTCATAAGGTAGATGCCGTTATCGCAAAAGTGAGACATTCAACACCTGGAGTGGGATTAATATCACCTCCTCCCCATCATGATATATATTCAATTGAAGATTTGGCACAGTTAATTTTTGACTTAAAGAATGTAAGCCCAAAATCTGATATATCCGTTAAGCTTGTGTCGGAGGTAGGTGTTGGAACTGTAGCTGCTGGTGTTTCAAAAGCAAAGGCAGATCATGTTACTATTTCTGGTATGGAAGGTGGAACTGGTGCAAGCCCTCTTACATCAGTGAAACACGCAGGCTCACCGTGGGAGATAGGTTTGGCTGAAACTCACCAAACATTAATGAAGAATAAACTAAGAAATCGAATCGCCGTGCAAGTTGATGGTGGGTTAAAGACCGGTAGAGACGTTGTTGTGGGAGCTTTACTGGGTGCTGACGAGTTTGGTTTTTCTACTGCACCATTAGTTGCATCCGGATGCATTATGATGAGAAAGTGTCATTTAAACACTTGCCCAGTGGGGGTAGCGACTCAAGACCCAGTACTTAGAAAAAGATTTAATGGGCAGCCAGAGCACGTAATAAATTATTTTTTCTTCGTTGCTGAGGAAGTAAGAGGAATAATGGCAGACCTGGGTTTTTCTAAATTCGACGAAATGATTGGACAGCTTGAGGTTTTAGACAAAGAAAAAGCGATTGATCATTGGAAAGCAAACGGATTAGATTTCTCTAATTTATTTCATGATCCTAGAGAAGGTAAAGATACTATTTCTTATAATAATGAAAAACAGTCTCATCCCATCCATGATGTACTTGATATCAAGTTAATAGATAGCGCGATGCCTGCATTAGTTGATAAAACACCTGTAAATGCTTCATTCCAGATCAAAAATAATAATAGATCTACTGGTGCTATGCTATCTGGAGAAGTTGCTAGACGGTTTGGACACAAAGGTCTCCCAGAAGATACAATAAGTATAAAGTTCAATGGAATCACGGGTCAAGCATTCGGAGCATGGGTGGCTAAGGGTGTAACACTTGAAGTTGAAGGTGAAGCCAATGACTACGTGGGTAAGGGTTTATCTGGTGGAAAGTTAATCATTTATCCTCCAAAGGAAGCAACCAAAATAGTTCCAGAAAGTTCGATTATCGCTGGAAATACTGTGCTATACGGAGCCATAGAAGGAGAGTGTTACTTCCGTGGCGTGGCTGGAGAAAGGTTCGCAGTTAGAAATTCGGGGGCTACAGCTGTTGTTGAAGGTGTAGGAGATCACGGTTGTGAATACATGACAGGGGGTATTGTAGTAGTCCTGGGCAATACGGGTAGAAATTTTGCTGCTGGTATGTCTGGTGGAATATCTTATGTGCTTGACAGAGATGGCACGTTCTCTGAGCGCTGTAATATGGCTATGGTAGAGTTAGAGCCCATACCTGAGGAAGATGATTTAATGGAGTCTGAACATCACACAGGAGGAGATATAGAACATCATGGGAGAGTGGATATCTCGAAAGATATGACAAGATATGATGATGAAAGGCTTCGCACCCTAATAGAGAATCATAAGAAATATACAGGCTCGACTATTGCAGAAGAAATTTTAGATAATTGGGAATATTTTCGACCGAAATTCTTGAAAGTAATGCCGACAGAATATAGAAGAGCCTTAGAGGAAATAGAGATGCAGCAGAAGGAAGCTTTTGTAGCCGCTGAATAAATTTAAAGTTTTAATTTGGGAATTTGAAATATTATGGGTAAAGTTACTGGGTTCTTAGAACTAGATCGGCAAGATAGAAAATATCGTCCAGCTTCTGATAGAATCAGAAATTTTGAGGAATTTTTTGTGCCACTGCCGGAACAAGTACTGAGAGATCAGGCTAGCAGGTGTATGGATTGTGGGGTTCCTTTTTGCCACGATGTGAAAGGCCTTAAAGGTTGTCCCGTTAATAACCAAATTCCAGATTGGAATGATTTGGTTTACCGAGGAGATTGGGAGCAGGCTTCCCGTGATCTTCATTCAACAAACAATTTCCCAGAGTTTACAGGGAGAATATGCCCTGCTCCATGTGAGGCATCTTGTACTCTGAATTTAATTGATCAACCAGTCACTATAAAATCAATTGAATGTTCTATAGTTGATAAGGCTTGGAAAAATGGATGGGTAACACCTGAAATCAATTTCAATAAAACAGGAAAAATTATTTCTATAATTGGTTCTGGTCCTGCGGGAATGGCGGCAGCACAGCAGCTAGCGAGAGCTGGTCACGAAGTTCATGTTTATGAAAAAAATAAAAAAATAGGTGGTTTGTTGAGATACGGAATCCCTGACTTCAAAATGGAAAAATCGCATATTGACAGAAGGGTTCAGCAGTTGGAAGAGGAAGGCGTTGTGTTTCATACCGGGTCCCACGTTGGTGCTGATATATCGATTGATTCTATTGTTAACTCTTCGGATGCAGTTATTTTAGCGGGTGGAGCTGAAAAGCCGCGTGACCTTGCTATTGAGGGTAGGGAACTTGACGGCATTCACTTTGCTATGAATTTCTTACCTCAGCAGAATAGACGAGTCTCTGGAGAGCAACTGTCCATAAATTCTGATCCAATTTTGGCTGGTGGAAAGCATGTGGTGGTTATTGGCGGTGGTGATACGGGATCAGATTGTATAGGTACATCGATAAGACAGGGAGCATTATCTGTCACCCAGCTAGAAATTATGCCTGAGCCACCTGAGAAAGAGAATAAGTTGTTAACCTGGCCTAACTGGCCATTAAAAATGAGGACTTCATCCAGTCAAGAAGAGGGCGCAGATCGAGAGTTCTCAGTAATGACAGAAAAATTTTCTGGAGAGAATGGTCAGGTATCTAGGCTTGATTGCATAAAAGTCGATAAGAGTTTTGCTCCAATGAAAGGATCAGAATTTTCTTTAAAAGCAGACCTAGTACTTTTAGCGATGGGTTTTGTGTCTCCTGAAACAAGTGGCATGATATCTGACTTAAAATTAGATTTGGATACGAGGAAGAATGTCTTGGCAGATGATAGAGAATACAAAACTAGTCATGAAAAGATTTGGGTAGCAGGAGATATGCGTCGAGGCCAATCTCTAGTAGTTTGGGCTATTAGAGAGGGTCGCCAATGTGCTCGGATGGTAGACAAATCTCTTATGGGCTACTCAAATTTGGCAATATAGCCTATCTCACGAGAGGTTCTTTGTCAGAAAGTACACTTAATAGAGATGTCAAAAGTTGGTCCTTATTAATTTTTTTAGGTTTCATTTGGGGTTTTTCGTTTCTAGCGGTCAGTATCTCTTTAGAGTCCTTTACACCAATACAAGTAGCAGCTCTTAGGATTGCTTTAGGAGCTCTTGTTGTATTTTTTTTCTGTATTTTAGTTGGTGAACCAATACCAAAATTAAAAGCTGCGGATATAAAAGTTTGGAAGTATTGTTTGGGAATGGCTTTATTTTCTAATGTCATCCCATTTTCTCTATTATCCTGGTCGTTGCTTTATGTAGACTCTAGTTTTGCTGGGATTACCATGACAATGGTGCCTCTTGCAGTTTTACCACTTTCTCACTTTTTTGGAAAAGGTGATCTGATGACAAAAGGAAAAGCATTGGGTTTTTTCATAGGTTTTATAGGCGCAATACTTCTATTTGAACCATTTGAGAACTTCAGTTTTGGCTTAAATGATGAGACACTCATCCCAAAGTTAGTATGTTTTTTGGCCACGCTCTGTTATGCAACTGGTTCTATAATTACTAGAAGATCACCCCAATCAGTGTCTAGTATTTCTTTTAGTTGTGGGGCATTGATTATGGCAGCGTTAATAATTTTACCAATTTCATTGCTGGTTTCGGATTTTAACACCCACTTAGGTATAAAGTCTATAGTAGCAATACTATTCTTAGGTCTAATACCAACAGGGCTGGCAACTATTATTTTAGTATATTTGGTTAAAAATTCGGGCCCAAGTTTTATGAGTCTGGTGAATTATCAAGTTCCAATATGGGCTATTATTTTTGGAGTTCTATTTAATGGTGAAGTTTTGCCACCAAGTTTATTAGTGGGATTGTTTTTAATTTTTATGGGGTTATTTTTAAGTCAATATATTAAGGGTCCGACAAAAAATGATAGATTGGGATGATGCATTTGATAATTCTTCATATGTTGCAGGCTCCAAAGATCTGGAGACTAATTTATTAAGAAAGGCAACAGTGTTTAGGGAAGAATTAATGAATAGTGGTTTTTCTCAGCTCGACCTTCGTTATGGTGGGAAAGAAAGGTGCGTTTTTGATTTCTTCAAAATAAAGGAATACCCTGAAACGGTGATAGTATTTATTCATGGAGGCTACTGGCATCAATCAAGTAAAGACCACTGGTCACATCTAGCTTACGCAGCCCTCAAAAATGATTTAGGCTTTGCCATTCCCAGTTATAACTTGGCTCCTGCTGCAACACTAGTGGAAATAGCTGAGGAAATTGGACAATTTCTCGAATTTCTAGCACATGAAGTTTCATCTAAATTTATATTAGTGGGACATTCTGCAGGTGGGCATTTAGTTACGCGAATGACTTGCAAATCTTCAAACCTCAAAACTAAAGTAAGAAATAGAATTTTAAGAACAATATCAGTAAGTGGGATATACGATTTAAAACCACTTCTAAACACCAAACTAAATGATATTTTGGGAATAGACTTAGATATTGCAAAAAATGAGAGCCCGGTATTCCTTGAGCCTTTACAAAAAAGTAATCTTATATTTTGGGTTGGAGCAGAAGAGAGGCCGGAATTTTTGCGTCAAGCAGGGTTGATATATGAAAAATGGAAAGGCTTTGACATAAACTCTGAGATTAATTTTGAACGAGGAAAAAATCATTTTTCAGTGATTGATGATCTCAAGGATCAGAATTCATACCTCTTTAAAAGAATTATAGGTGAATAAGAAATGGTGGAAATTTATAGAAAGTCCTTATTTGATATACCTAAAGACATTGTCTATCTCGATGGTAACTCATTGGGACCACTTTTAAAAGGGGTAAGTGAAGAAAGTCAAAGAGTCATAAATAATGAATGGGGAAAAAAATTAATAAAAGGCTGGAATGAGTCAAAATGGATGGATCAACCGGTAAGAGTTGGAAATAAAATCGCTAAGCTTTTAAATGGTGAAAAAGGTTCAATAGTTTTAGGTGAAACCCTTGCAGTAAAACTCTACCAAGCACTATCTGCTGCCATTGATTTACGAAAAGATAGAAGTATTATTCTCACAGACACGGGGAATTTCCCCTCTGATCTGTACATTGCTCAGGGCCTGATCAATAGTCATTGTAGAAATCTAAAACTAAAGATAGTTGATCCTGAAGATATAGTTTCAGCCATAGATAAAAGGGTTGCTGTCGTAATGCTTACCCAAGTAGATTACAAAAATGGAAGGATGCATGATTTGCATAACATAACAGACCTTTGTCATAAATATGGTGCTATAATGTTGTGGGATTTGGCACATAGTGCTGGTGCGGTGCCAGTTGATCTTAAAAAAAGTAGGTGTGATTTCGCTGTGGGTTGTACATATAAATATCTCAATGGTGGTCCAGGGTCTCCAGGTTTCATTTATGTGAGGCCAGATTTAATTCAAAAATGCTCAACCAGAATCAGAGGGTGGTTAGGCCACAAGTCTCCCTTTGATTTTTCTAGTGAGTTTGAGGAGGCTGATACAATTGATGTAATGAGAATTGGTACTCCTCCAGTAATTCAAATGTCAATTTTGGAAAAGTCACTGGATATTTGGGAAGATGTTTCAATGGAAAAATTGAGAGAAAAATGTATTGAGCTTTCAGAGTTATTCATTTCTGAAGTGGAGGAAAGGTGTCCTGAATTAAAACTTGCAAGTCCAAGGGATCCCTCTTTTAGAGGGTCTCAAGTTTCATTCTCTTTTGAAGAAGGCTATGCAGTGATCCAGGCATTAATTAATGATGGCATCATTGGTGATTTTAGAGCACCCAATATCATGCGCTTCGGCATAACACCACTTTATGTATCAGAGGATGATATTTTGACAGCGGTTAACTCTCTTGAAAAAATTATAAAAGAGGGCTTGTGGAACTCTGAAAGATTTCGAAAAAGAAAGCTTGTAACCTAGTTAATTTTTCTCAGACAAGGCCCAGTCCCAATACATTTCACGTGCCTTTTTTGTTATCGGTCCAACTTGGTAATTTGTTTCATCGAAGGCTGAAACTGGTGTAACTTTCATCATATTGCCACTTGCAAATACTTCATCAGCATCATGAAAATCTTCAAAAGATAATACTTTTTCAATAACTTTATAGCCGTTATCACGGAAGTTTTTTATATGTCTGGCTCTTGTGATACCAGCAAGAAAAGTGCCGTTGGGGATAGGAGTAAAAATCTCACCATTTTTTATCATAAAAATATTTGCCGTTGCGGTCTCAGCCACATTTCCTGCTGAGTCTGACACCAAAGCATTACCAAAACCTTTTGAGCGCGCCTCGGCCAGCATTCTCGCATTATTAGGATATAAACAGCCTGCTTTTGCATTTACAACGTTGTCAGCAAGAATGGGTCTTCTGAAGCTGGTTCTGGTGAGGCTCGTGGTAGCTTCACTTGAAGCCATTGGAATTTCCTCTAAACAAATCGAAAAAGCTGTAGAGTTTTCTAAAGGAACAATCGCGAGCTCACCTCCGTCAACAGCCCAATACATTGGACGGATATAAACAGTTGAAGAGTTTTTGTACCTGTTTAAGCCTTCCCATATGATATCGACCATTTCTTCAGCTGATACTGTAGGTGTGATCATCATTGCCTTAGCGGAATTATTTACTCTATTACAGTGTTCCCAAAGGTCTGGAGCTACACCATCAAAATATCTTGCCCCATCAAACACACTGGTCCCAAGCCATGCTCCATGATCAGCTGCTTTAATTGTGGCAGTATTTTCATCCTTCCACTCACCATTAAAGTAAGTTTTTATATTTTTACCAGAAGCCATGGCGAATCCCTCACGTCTTATTGTTATAAATATAAAGTATAGTTAAAAAATAAATTAAAAAGAAATTTTTATATAAAAGAATATTATTATAGTTAATTTAAATCTCACAAACTCTGTAGTGTGATTTTTCCAACCATTTTTTACTAAATTGAACACCCCAACCTGGGCTGTCAGGAACAGAGCATTCCCCATCTAAGACCATAAAAGGGTTACCATCGAAAAGATCGATTTGCCAGGGATAGTAATCCTCACCTTCAATGGATAGTTCAAGATATTTACCAGCATTAGGAATAGCTTTTAAGAAGTGCATAGTACAAATCGTTACTAAAGATAAATTAGCCGCATGAGGTGTACAAGGCATATTCGCATCAGCAGCCATTTTTGCAACTTTGAGAGAGCGAGTTAGCCCTCCCATGTACATTATATCAGGTTGAAAAACATCTGTAATTTTACGATCAATTAGATCTTGCCAAACACGTAAATCACAATCTTGCTCCCCTCCTGTAACATCTATTGAAATAGCGTCTGTCACTTTTTTTGTTTCCTCGGGCAACCAATATGGGCATGGCTCTTCGAAGTGACAAATATCATTATCAATCAATTTTTTGCTAATCTCGATAGCATCCTCATGTAGATAACAACTGTTCGCATCCACAAGCTTTTCAACACCGTTTCCCAATGCCTTTGGAACAACATTAATAATTTCTTCAGTTCTTCCTTCCCATTCATCTTTGCCTTCTCCACATTCAGACCCTATGCGAAATTTGAACGCGTTAAAGCCAAATGTATCTCGCAAATGACATAAACGTTGAGCCTCTTCCTGAGGAGTGATATCCCTTTTCATAGATGAACCATAAGCTCTAATCTTTCCTATGTTCCCTCCTAATAAAGTGACAACTGGTGATTCTTTAATTTTTCCAAGCCAATCCCATAGCGCCGTATCTAAGCCAGCAAGTGCTCTGAGAATGTAAGAGCCTGGAAACTTATGCTCTTTTCTAAGTATCAAGTCTTCCAAATCATCAAAAGAGCTAAATGAAACACCTATAACATGTGGTGCTATTTGGCGATGGAAAATCTCACATGTTATGTCTGCACAGTAGGTTGACATCTGCCCCCATCCGATACTATCGTCAAACATAGTTAACTTAACAACACTTACATAAGTATTGGTGAAAGTTTCCAACTTTTTTATTTTAAAATTTATTTTCATTTAAGTTCCTTTTGAGGCCTATATTTTCCCCATGCAATGAAACCATTATTTCTAAAATTTTTTTTTCCATATTTAAATTCTTTGGTACAAGAAGTATCTGTAACGATTCCGCCAGCAGCCCTCAGTATGGCATCACCAGCTGCAGTATCCCATTCCATTGTTGGTGCAAACCTTGGGTATACATCGGCTTCACCTGTGGCCAAAAGGCAAAACTTTAGTGAGGAGCCAACAGAGATTGTTCTCTCAATTTTGTTTGACTCTAACCATTTATTGGTTTTCTCATCCCTGTGAGATGTACTTGCCACTGCAATTATTTTATGCTTTTTGCTTTCAGAAATACTTATTACTGTGGATTGGGTATCATTTTTTTCCACTGATCCATCACCGACTATGCCAGAGAAAGATCTCTTTAGAGCCGGTGCGTTGACCATGCCAAATAATGGAACTTCATTTTTGATTAAGGCAATATTAACTGTGAAAGCTCCTTTCCCATCTTTTTTTAAAAACTCCTTTGTACCATCTAAGGGATCTACCAGAAAGAAAGGCCCATCAACATTAAATTTATGACTATCAGAATTTTCCTCTGATATTATAGGTATATTTGGACAAATGCGTTTAATGGCTGAGACTATTATTTTTTCAGATTTTGTATCAGCTTCAGTAACTGGCGAGCCATCAGATTTTTCATTGATAGCATGGTCGCTCTCATAAACTTCCATGATAATTTCACCCGCTTTTTCTATTACGGGCTCTAATTCAATCTTGAGATTTTTTAGAAAAGATAAATCCAATATTTACTCCTACCACTCCTACTATACAAAGAGATCAACGTGCTGAAACTTATTCACATCTATAATTCCTAAGTCGGAAATTCTTATCTCTGGTATTACAGCAAGAGCTAAAAGTGAGTGTTGCATAATAGCATTATTTAATTGGCATCCACAGTTTTTCATTGCTGATACTATTGAGTTAGCTTTTTTTGCCACAGTTTTAGCTACTTCATCCGACATTAAACCTGCTATAGGTAAATCAAGCATTGCCAAAATTTCACCTCTGGAACAAACTATTAGACCTCCTTTAATGTCTGCAAGCTTATTTGCTGCCAATGCCATATCTTTTTTGTCGGTACCAACAACAATCATATGGTGACTGTCATGTGCAATTGTAGATGCAACTGCGCAATTAACATTATAACCAAACCCAGAAACGAAACCGTTCACAATATCACCAGTGAATTTATGACGTTCGATCAGAGAAACTTGACAAATATCTCGGTCTCTATCCATTTGAACGATTTTATTTTTTACTTTAAGTTTGGAAATTAGCAATTTAGTAGGTGCTTGGTT
>MDTE01113026.1_pt1 | contig 10410 bp, 10 predicted proteins | sample 811231 | NCBI WGS metagenome assembly MDTE01 (sample SAMN05326651, study PRJNA326480) | marine metagenome | isolation source: seawater | place: Indian Ocean: Red Sea | collected 2010 | reverse complement strand
TTTAGATTAAATGAAAGGAAAATTTATTGTTATTGAAGGTATTGATGGATGTGGTAAGACTACCCAAATAGATGAACTATCTAAATGGCTTCCTAATAGCGGTCTAATAAAAAACGGATCTAAATTAATCAGAACAAGAGAGCCAGGAGGCAGCCTGTTAGGCAAAAAAATTAGAGGTTTGATTCTCGATAATAATGAAAATAATAAACCTTCATCGCTTGCGGAATTATTGCTTTATTCAGCTGATAGAGCTGAACACGTCTCAAAAGTAATTTCACCTGCATTAAATAAGAATGATTGGGTAATTAGTGATAGATTTTCTGATTCCACACTGGCTTATCAAGGTTATGGACGAAACATAAATTTAGAAATAATTAAAAATATTGAATCTATTGTATGTCAAGGAGAATATCCTGACTTAACGTTCTTCTTAGAAATTTCTCCAGAAGAGAGTATGATGCGAAGAAAACATGAAATTCCAGATAGAATTGAATCAGAAGGTCATAAATTTTTAGAAAAAGTAAATGAAGGCTTCAAGCTCATTGCAAAGGAAAAAAACTGGAAAGTGATATCTGCCTCTCAAAATATTAAAACTATTTCTAATCAAATAAAGGAGACCATATTAAACAATTTTTCAAATAACAAATGACTGAAGTAAAAAAAAATAATTTATTATTTAATAAAGAAGTAAATATATGTCTTACCAATATAATTAAAAAAAAATCATTTGCTAACGGTTATATATTTTATGGAGCTGAAGGATTAGGGAAAAAAGAAACTGCTTTTCATTTTATAAAAGAAATTTTTAAACAATCTTCCCCAAGCGAAAATATTGAAGAGAGAATTAACAATAATAATCACCCAGATTTTCTAATTATCAGACCTGATTCTCTGTTGACTGCGCAAAGATCAAAAAGTTCCGATTTTGAAAAAACAACGAAAATTGGATCTGAAATTATTAAGATTGCTCAAATACGTAATATCAAAACTTTTCTTGGTCAAAAATCAATATCCTCAGAAAAAAAAATTGTTTTAATTATAAATGCACACCTTCTAAACGAAGCAGCCTCTAATTGCCTTTTAAAAACTTTAGAAGAACCCAGTAATGGAATTTTTATTTTGTTAACATCAAAATTAAACCTTCTTTTAGATACAATAATTTCAAGATGTCAAATAGTGAGATTTCGTGCCTTATCCAGTAAAGAATTAAGCCCTATTTTGAATGATTATTTAGACCCTTCTAAATTTAATATTAATTCAAAATTAATATATAAAGATTTAATAAACTCTGCAAATGGATCGCCAGGCCTATTATTAAAGAATATTGAAATTTGGAATTCATTATCAGATAAAATTACAAAAAAATTAGAGTCTCCAATAAAAAATAGTCTAGAAATATTAGAAGTATCTAAATTAATATCTGAACAATTAGAAATTGAACAACAGATTTGTTTAGCCAATCTCATTCAAATGAATTGGTGGCGAAAAACAAATAATTTAAATCTAATAAGAAAACTTGAAAATTTAAAATATTATTTAAGAAAAAATATTCAACCAAGATTGGCATGGGAAATAACTTTTTTAAAAATTTCAATGGAAAATATATGAAATTTAATCTATTGCAGAATTGATCAAATCAGGATTTCTTGATTGAATAAACTCTTGCTGGGCAGTTTTAACTTGCGAACCTATTGGTAACTCGAGACAATATCCAGCTCCATAAACAGTTTTTATATAAATAGGTTTACGTGGATCAGGTTCAAGTTTAGTGCGCAAGTGCCTAATATGAACTCTTATTGTCTCAATATCATCGTCAGGCTCATATCCCCATACTTCTTTAAGAATCAATGCTGGCGATACAGTTTGACCATGCCTTTGTAAGAGACAATGTAGTAATTCAAATTCAAGATGCGTTAATCTAACTGGAGATTTGAACCAGATAGCTTCAAATCTTTCAGGCACAAGAGTTAAAGGACCATAATTCAAAATTTCTTGTTGATTACTAGAATTCAATTGTGCTCTGTTAGTTCTCCTTAGTAATGCTTTTATCCTTACATGCAATTCTTCTAAATCAAATGGTTTAGTAATGTAGTCATCAGCTCCTGAATTAAACCCAGTAACTTTATCTTTTAAACCACCTAATGCAGTTATCATCAAAATTGGTATGTTTGATGTTCTTTCATCTCTTCTAAGTCGCTGGCATAAGGTCAATCCATCAACATTTGGAAGCATTAAATCTAAGAGTATTAAATCCGGTGAGTATTGAAGAGCTAATGCTTGCCCTTTTATGCCATCTTCAGCTTTTTGTACATCGAAACCAGAATGTTCCAGATGTCTTGCTACTAAATCACGCATATCACGATCGTCTTCAATTAAAAGGATGGAAATTTTCATATTTATAGACAATTAAATAAAAATTAAATTTTGTAATATGATTCTCTCAATAATTTTGAAAGATTGCTTATTTAATGTAAACAATTTTATCAATTAAATTTATCATAAAACTCAATAGAGACAGGGCATAAGCGAAAAATTTCAATTTTTTTAAAAAATTAAATTTTACAATTTCTTTCGATTTTATTAATTATTTCTTAATAATCAAAAGAAAATTTCAATAAAAAACAATTAAATTTTAAAACATCGTAAAATCGGAGGTTCATAGTCTTGGATTTGTAAATGAAATTTCAAAAGTTATTCTCAGTTTCCAAAATATTTAAAAAAGATTTCATAATATCCGATGGTTTCTTGATGTTTAAGCAGAGAATTCTGCCTATATTGGAAAAAAATTTAAGAATTCATGAAAAAAAATTCATTAACCTACTCTGATTTATCAAGAAAACAATTAGAAAATCTTAAAGAATTTTACGTTCAAAAAAAGGTTGAATCGATGAGCAATAAAGAGCTTAAACAATATGTGCTAGAAATTATTTCCCATCAAATTAGCGATACTATAGGGAAAGAAGAAGAAATGGAAGCATGGAGAGAAATGTCAGATTTTTTTGGAGAAAGATTTGAAATTATTGTATTAGAAATCATTACAAAATATATTGATGATAACAACGTTATTGATATGGACATAGATCCTCAGAAACAAAGAATAGAATTACTTGAAAGAAACAATATTGATCAAGAGAAAAAGGATATGTGGGATGATTAGAATTTTGAAAAAGTACTTCTTATTCGAGGAAAAATATATATCGGCTATCTTAAATTTTTAAACAATAAAATATATATTGTATTTGAAAAAATTGATCAACTAAATAATTTCATTAATTAAGTTGTATAGTGATGAAAAATCATTAAAATTCGCATCTGGAAAAATATTTTTATATTTGATATCCTTTTTATTCGCATATTTATGTAGAGTTGTTAACCCAAAATTATTACCTCCTAGAATATCTGATATTAAATTATCTCCAATCATCCAACACTCTTCAGCATGTAAATTTAATTTTTTTAATGCAAGTCTGAAAGGAGCTTTGTTTGGCTTATCAAAACCTGCTTCCTCAGAAGTAACTACATAGTCAAAATATTGTTCTAGACCGAAAAAAATTATCTTTCTAAACTGAATTTGAGAAGTAAGGTCTGTTATAATAGCCATCTTTATATTAAGGCTATTTAATTTTTCGAGTAATTCTCTTACATTAGGAAATAGATTGCATGATTGTAAGAAAGTTCTCCAGTAGGTTTGCTCCAAGTCAAGAGTTAGTAAAAGTTGTGTCTTAAAACCTAGTAACTCAATAGTTCTTTGTATGTAAAGCAATCTGCTATGCGAACTAGCCTGATTATTGATTCTTTTTTTTACTTCAATCTTAGCCTCATTAAATTTTTCTTCAAATAAATTTTTCTTTATATCTAAGAGTAACTCAGCTTTTGAAAAAACAGATTCTAAAGCTAGTTTATGCGCAGGGGAATATGAATACAAAGTATTATCAGTATCAAATATTATTGCTTTTGGCATATTTCTAAATTTTTCTGGATTAATTAAATTTAAAGTCATCTTAATTTTTAATTTTATATTTCATTACATATGCGATTTGCATCAGAATTATTAATTGCATCAATCCAATTATATTAGATTGCCATTTTGGCTCAGAATCTATAATTTCATCTAAATTTGGAATTAATCGACTAGCAACAAACTTTATATCTTCTGCCCATATATCTCCCTCTATTGATAAATTTGCTGAGAAATTAATATTGGAAATATTCAAATTTAACTTAACTCCACATATGGAAATTAATGCCTTTGATAAATTCTCTGCATAAATACCATCTTTAAGGAAAACGTTCATTTTTAATGGTAAATTTTGAGTCTTCTTGTAGGATAATATATCTTTATTTACATAAGACAATGAAAATATGATGTCTGCAGATTTGTTTTGTTGTGAATATAAATCAAAGTATTTTTTTATGTTTTTTAATCCTTCATAATTTTTAAAACCTATATTTAATTTATTTTTAGCTTTTAGCCAATTCTCGTTAAGCTCGATATCTGGTTCTAAAAAAATTTTTATGTTAAAAAGTTTATTTAATGCATCAGGTAGGAAAACATTATAACCTGTGACAACTATAAAATCTTTTTCGAAGTACTTCATATTTTGATACTGCGAAAATGAACTATTTATAGTTTTTCTATTTATGGTATTCTTATTCAAAATTAATTCTAGATCAGAATTTAATTTCAATAAATCATTTGACTTTAGATTAAGAGATTGATTAGATTGTTTTTGTAAGGGATTTTTAATCCATTTATAGTAATCGTTTTCTCTAATAAAAAGTAAGGAATGATCTCCAATTAAATCGGCTATTGCTTCTTTTAGAATAGTTTTGCCACTTGATGGCCCTCCTGTTATTCCTATAGTAAAAGCCTTTTTATTTAATTTGTAATAATCATTATTTTGTATTGTTTCTCTATAAAGTCTTATTCCAATTAATACTCCCAAACTAATAAAAATAGTATAGATAATACTTTCATTTACATTATTTATTGAAGTATTGTAGTTAAAACTTTGATCAAGTATTTTTAATTCTGAAAAATAATCATTTGGGAAAATTATCAAAATTGGGAGAGTCGTAAAAAGTGATATAAGCAATTTTCCATTTATATCGGTATTTATTTGATAAACAATTAAGAATGGGAGGGCCCATAGGTACCATCCTGGGGATGGAGGCATCATTAATGTTGATATTAAAAAAACTAGACCTGTAATTGATGTTAAAAAAGTGAAATTAGATCTTTTAATTCTCCAAACTAAATAAAGAATTATAAAAAATACAAAAGGCAATATAAATATCTTTAAGTTTTCAGTCAGTTGGAAATTAAGCCATAATAAGGACGCCTTCTCTGGCGTTGATAAAACCATAGCTCTGTATCCAAAAGATGTTATTGGTGTTATGACAAATAAAATTAATATAAAAAAAAGAGAATTAAGAAATGGTTTAATTCCTCTGGATAACCTTTTGTTTTGCCAAAGATAAATTATAGGAAAAGGTAATATTAAAGCAAAACTTAATTTCGTAGCTACAGCTAGACCAAAAAAACAACCGCTATTTCTAAACTCATTTTTTGAAAGTAAATAATATGCTATAAGGACTACAGTTGTTGGAATAATATCTAATTGACCATAAATGTAAGTTACAAAAAATATTAATGGGCTCAACCAATAAAAGAAAATAATTTCCTTTGTTTTATTTTTCAATAATTTTGATAAAACTATAAAAGAAATTAAATCAAATAGTAATAATGTTAATCTAAATCCAATTCCAATAAAGTAATCTTCCATTCCGAATGGATTACCCATAAATTTAAAAAGCAATGAAATTGGTATAAAAGTTAAAAACATTATTGGCCCATAGGGAAATCCAAGGGGATCTCCGGATTGCATTAAATAATTTGACCATGGATCTAAACTTGGTTCATATATTGAGTTTTTTATAAAATCAACAAACCATATTTCTTGGATACTGGGGACTAATGAAATTATAAAAATTAGTTTTATAAAAAAAACAATTAAAAATACAAAGTTATTTTTGTTTGTTATTAACATTCTTCCCAAAATTTCAATTTTTTAGTACATACAGCATCAATTGCTATTTTATTTTTAATTATGTAATTTCTTAAATTAATACAAACTGAATCAGCATGCCCCTGTAACTCAGGCGATACGATACATAGTTTAAAATTATTATTTTTAAGGATTTCATATGTTTTCGAATTTAATGGAAATTTTTTAAAAAAGTCAATCCAAACCCAATCAACCTTACCCTTTAAAGATATCACTGTATTAATTGACTCATAATCCGAGAATCTCACAGAACATCTTTTTTCGCCTGAATTTAATGTTTTGATTAAATAAGGAAACCCTTGATCAAGAAGGAAAAAATTTTTTATATTGTGATGTTCCATTTTTAAAAGAAGAATTTCTTCCAACCCATCTTCTTTAACATTTAATATTAAAGTCCTATGTTTATATTCCATCAACCAATCATTAAAACTTATGTAATCAGAAAATGGATCATGACCAATTACTAATTCGTTTTTATTTGTTCTGATATCAACCTCTACTCCAAATTTAGTATTAAGATTTTTTAATTGATCAATTGTATTTATCCTATGAGCTATTATTTCCAATTAAGAAAACCTTTTTTCATATTTTAACCTAAGACTAAACTTAATTGTACGGAATATAAACTTTAGCTTTGAAAGAAAGTTTGTATTCCATTTTGATATTCCCGAAATTCTTTTGTAAAAACTAACTTTAATACGTTTAATCTTAAAACCTTTTTTAAGGGCTAAATAATAAGCGTATAAATCTAGAGAAAAATCTTTTGGGGGATTTACCCATGATTCATAAAAAGTTTTTGAAAAGAGCGTTGGTTGAGCATTAATATCATAGATAATTTTTTTTAACAAAATTGATTCAAAAATACTCATCCCAAAAGTAAAAAACTGATCAAATAAAGGTCTGTTTATTCTATTGCCTTTTACAAAAATTTTTTGACAATTCGCATTTGAAAAATTTTTAAAAGCCCTAATACAATCTAATGGATCAGTTTGAAGATCTGCATGTGTCCACCCAATAATGTCTCCTTTACAGGAACTTAACCCATGAAGTATTCCTCCACCATAACCAATATTATTTTCCAAATTAACAAATCTCGCATGCGGATAATAATTTATTAACTTTTCAAGTAAATTTTTAGTATTATCCGTTGAGCCATTATTTACTAAAATTAATTCAATATTATTCTTTAGAAATGGTTCTTTTGTATTTTCTAGAATCAACTCGAGTGTACCCTCTTCATTAAAACATGGAATTACTAATGAACATTCCATTGTACAAATTTCCTAAACAATAGAATAAAGCTACTCAATAAATATAGCAAAAATAAGTTTTTTTAAAAAACTCTATATTAATTTTAGACTTGATATTTAGAATTTTTTTATTTATTTAATTTTTAATTCACTTATTTAATTTTCCATTCTTTAAAACATTTTTCCCAATATTTATAAGTTTCTAATTCATCAGGGGTTCCCCAACAAACAAAATAATTAATTTGAAAGAGTGCAACTTTTAGTCCTATTTTTATGGAGTAATTAATTACATCATCGACATAATATTCACCATTTATTTTTTTTTCATTCGATATGCAAAGTTTAGCGGAATCAAGAAAATATTGGGCTTTTTTAAAAGTAAAGGTACCTACTAAAACATTATCCTCTCTAGGGTTGTTAAGGTTACTTTTTACTGAAATATTTGAAACAAATTCTTTATCATTATAAATCCAGCTATACATTTCCGGCTTTTTATAAGCCCCTGGGAATCCTTTACATCCCCAAACAATAATATCTATCCCCTTCGAATTTAATAAATTCTGATATTTACTTTCATCGAAAATAACCCCCATATCACAAGCACTAATAATTAATGGTTTATTAAGATCAATATCTTTATCTTCCATTCCTTTTAAACATGTAACAGCTTGACCATCAGTGATATTTTTTAGTAATTTAAAATTCTTTATGTTTATATTCGAAAATTTATTTTTTCTCCCAATTATTTCTTCTCTAGTAATTATTTTTAATAATTCCATTTTTGGTAAATCTTTAATTGCTTTTAAATACATTTCTTCACCAGAAACTTCAATAAAAGGTTTAGGTGTCTTATATCCTTTTTGAATAAACCTGGAACCATTTCCTGCCATTGGCATAATCAAAGACCCTGGATATGTGATTCGTGTATCATTTGTGGATTTACTTAATTTTTCGAAAATCTCTAAATACCATTTAAATTCCTCTAAGTCTGATGGGGTTCCCCATTGCATAAAATAATCTATTAAGAAAGTTTCTATTCTTAGACCTTCATTAATCATGGGTTTGTATGCCATAGAAACATAATATTCACCTTTAACATCTAGTTCTAAAGCTACAGTTTTTTTAAAATATTTAACCATGACTTCAGCAGATTTAAAAAAATAAGTGCCACTAGAAACTTCTTCTGACATTGGATCATCAGTAAAAGATTTTTTCTCTTGGATATCGATAACAGAATTTCTTAGTTTTTTTATATATGCATAATTAGTATTGCCTAACATATGAGGATGAAAACCTGTGTAAGTAAAAACACATCCATCAAGATCTTTTTTCTCAATTATTCTTCTAAATTTTGAAAAATTAAATAATGAGTTGAAGTCACAATAATTTACTACGGTTGGCATTGAGAGATCAATAAATTTCTCTGCTTCTAAAACAGCATGTATAGGCCCTTTTTTATGCTTTAGAATCGAAATTATTTTGGTTTTTGGATGAAGATTTTGAAGAATACTTTTTAAATTTAGATTCTTGTCTTTGAGATTATTTTCATTACAAATAAAAATAATCTTCTCTACTTCTTCAAACATATTTACAACATGATTTATTATTTCCTTTCCTTTGACCTTAATTAAGAATTTTGGTATTGAGTATCCTTCGTCTTTAAATCTTTGCCCAACTCCTGACATAGGAACTATTAATTGTAATTTCATGAAAATTAATCGTTAATTTTTTGACGATGCTTTTCAAGATCCCAGTTTATTATTTCATCTCTATTTATTTTTGATAGGTAATTCAATGTTGCACTTTTAGGAATTCTTGAAATAATCATTGACAAGCCTAATAAAGTTTCTTCATTTACTTCTTTAAAAACTTTAGGAACTAGTATTCCTATATTAGGAATTAATACAACAGGTAATTCACTATCACTTAACTTTACTAAATTGTTTAGTTCACGTACATTTTCAACAAGAACAATACCATTTTCTAAGAAAACTATCTGATCTGGGAATAAATCTCCCTTAATAGCCATATTTGTATGGATATTTGAAAATGCAATTCTATGAACATATTCATACTTCGGTAATTTATACTTGTTTGAAAAAAGGAAGTTATCAAAGTTTTTTTTACAAACTTTATTTTTTTCTAATTCTCCTAGAAATAACCTCTCGGAAATTCTTTTAGTAATTAGATAAGCTTTTTGAGGGGAATCAGCACCAACCACCAATCCATGATTTGAAAGAAAAATTACATCGAATTTATTTTTATGCAATTCATTTTCAATACTTCTTGATAAAGAAATTCCTGGCTTCTTATAAGGAACTGAAATCCAGTTCTCATCTTTTAAAAAGATTTTTATTTTGTTAATATAATTTTCCTGAACTATCCAACTCAATGTATTTACACAGTGAACATGAAGTACACATTTATGTGGCATTATTGCATGCATGCTTGTTTCGATTGATGGTCTTATTTTATTAATGTCTTCCCATGAATTTTTGATGGGATCTTTTTCTTTTCTTTTTAATGCACTTATAATTTTTCCATGATTTGTTTTTACAAAGATATTCTTTTTTTTAACATCTGACATTTTTGTGCCAGATGCTTTTATCAACATAAAACCATTTTCTTTATATGAAATATTTCCACCAGGACCTTGTACTAAGTTAATATCGTTACCAACTTTCTCAGTCGTATCAATTAAAGATGTTGGTATTTCCAAATTAAAGGTAATATAATTTTTTTCTTATTATAAATAGTACTTTAAACAAAATTTTGTATTTAAACTATTTTTAAATATATTTCTTCTTTATTGTAAAAATAAATCGTCTTAAAAGAATATTTAAAGAAAATGAAAATAAAGTTAATTTTTTTGCGATCATAACTATCCATAAATATGTTTTATTAGAAATTTAAAAAAGACGAAATTGACATATATTCCCAACATTGTCAAAACTTGTTCCCAGCATCTATTCAAAGTAAAAAAATAATCATTAAAAAAAGACCTCAAGTGAATTAACTTGAAGTCTTAAGAACCCGTAATTGAACTCCCCGGGCGGGATTCGAACCTGCGACCAATCGATTAACAGTCGATC
>MDTE01021948.1_pt1 | contig 10412 bp, 11 predicted proteins | sample 811231 | NCBI WGS metagenome assembly MDTE01 (sample SAMN05326651, study PRJNA326480) | marine metagenome | isolation source: seawater | place: Indian Ocean: Red Sea | collected 2010 | reverse complement strand
CAGAAGGTCGATGTAAATAATAACTTATATCATCTGATAGAATTTTTTTTTCAAAGATTTTCTCCAAATGTTTTTTATATGATTTTCCAAAATAAATTGTATGATGAGCAATATCTTTATATTGTTTTTTTGATCCAAAATAATAAACAAAAAGCCCCATTGAGTAATCCATTCTTTTTATTTTTTGTTTAAAAATAAAATTGTAATTATTTTCAGATTTAATTAAATTTTTGTATACGTTCGGTGGATCAGAATTACAAACAACATAATCACAATTAATAATTTTAGAGCTATTGATTTTCACAGATTTAACTATTTTGTTAGATGAAATTATTTCTGTAACTTCTGCATCTTTAATTATCTTAATACCTTCTTCGTTCATTAATTTTTCCATTGCTTTTACAACACTTCCTGTACCACCCATTGAGTAGTGAATACCCCATTTTTTCTCTAAAAATAAAATAAGAGTATATATTGAAGTAGTTGTGAACGGGTTTCCTCCAACTAGAAGAGGATGCATACTAAAAACTCTTCTTAACTCTTCACTCGAAATGTAATTTGAAACCAATCCATAAACAGATTTGTAACTTTTTAAATTTAACAAAGCAGGTATCTGCTTGAGCATAAAAGACAAGTTATTAAAAGGTTTATCAGACAATTCAGTAAAACCTTTATCAAAGATTTTTTCAGTAAATTTTACCAAATTTTTATATCCCTCTATGTCCTTTTCAGAAAATTTTCTTATCTCTCTTTCCATTGAATTTTCATGGCCTGAATAATCGAAAGTCCGTCCATCATTAAAAACAAAACGATACCATAAACTGAGTGGTACTATTTTTACGTAATCAGAAATTTTTTTATTAAATAATGAAAATAATTCCTCAAAAAGATACGGGGCAGTTATAACAGTTGGTCCACCATCGTAAATAAAGCTACCCTTTTTAAAAACTCTAGCTCTTCCACCTAAGTCAGGATGTTTTTCAACTAAAGTTACATCATAACCTTTTGCCTTTAATCTTAGAGCTGAAGCTAAACCACCAAATCCAGATCCTACAACAATAACTTTTTTTGCCATCTTTCAGATCTTACTCTAGATAGTTTTGTTTTTTAAAATTTTTTTTGCCTCGTCTATGCTTGAAATATAAACTTTATCTAGTTTTTTCTTGTCTATAGAGTTTTTGATGATTTTCTCAACAGAACTTATAGCTATATCAACGGATAAATTTTTCATATCTTTTATAGCTTGAAATTTCATTTGTTTAATTTTTTCTTCTGCTGTCTTTTTTCTATTCTCAAGAACTTTATGAAAATCCTCATTTGTTTTAATTATATTTTTTTGCGATTGATTTTCTGCCTCTTTAAGGAGATTTTTAACTTCTTCCTTCGATTTACTTAATTTTGTTTCATATTCACTCAAGATGTGTTTTGCTTCATCTTTAAGTTTTTCTGCATTTTCTATTTCACCTCTTATTTTTTTTATGCTCTCACTTAATGAACCATCAATCTTTTGAGGAACTTTAAGATAAAAAAGTAGTCCTAAAAAAATTAAAAAGGAAACCGCAACCCAGAATGTAGCATCTATTATCATTTTTTTTCTATTTTACTTTCTTTTAAAGTTTGGGACACCGAAGCCTCTATGCTACTTTTGTTTAAATCTTCACCAAAAATATCTTTAATTAAATAAGATGTTATCTCTTGAGAAATTCCTTTGATTTTATCTACAGATTCATTTTTGAACCTTTTAATTTCCTTTTCTGCATTAAAAATTTCCTCATCAATTTTTTTTTGTACCTCATTCTTTTTTAATTGAAGATCATCATTAAGTTTTTGTCTACTACTAGAAATAATTTTTTTAACATTCATTTTGGCCTCAGTAATTACTTTATTATATTCTTTTAGTTTTTTTTCTGCCTCTTCTTTGAACAACTTTGCTTCTTCTAAATCTTTTCTTATTTTATCTTCTCTCATATCAATGTTACTTTTAATTTTAGGAATAAAAATTTTACCTATTAAAACGTAAATAGATAAAAAAATAATAATTAACCAGAAGACTTGCGAAGCCCAATACTCTGGGTCGAGCTGAGGCATACCAGCCTCAGCTGCATAAAGATTTTTTCCCACCAATGTGAAAAATACTAAAATAAGAAACTTACTCATACTATTTTTTTTAAAAAGCAAAAAGTATAATAAGAGCTATGACCAATCCGAAAAGACCAGTTGCTTCTGCCAATGCAAATCCCAAAAGCAAGTTTGGGAATTGTTTTTGTGCTGCAGATGGATTTCTCATTGCTCCGGACAAATAATTTCCGAAAATCAATCCAATACCTACACCAGCACCAGCTAAAGCAATTGCGGCAAGTCCTGCACCGATCATTTTTGCTGCTTCTAGTTCCATGTTTCCTCCTTTTTTGTTAGTGATGTAAATTTAATGCATCATTCAAATATATGCATGTTAAAATTGCAAAAACATAAGCCTGTAAAAAGGCTACTAAAATTTCTAAACCAGTAAGCGCTACAGAAAAACTTAAAGGCAACCAACCTCCTACAAGACCCAAACTAATAACAAATCCACCAAAAACTTTTAACATTGTGTGTCCAGCCATCATATTCGCAAACAATCTTACAGACAAACTAACTGGTCGGCTCAAATAGGATATTATTTCAATAATACTAATGATAGGTAACAAAACTATTGGAACACCACTTGGCACAAAAATTTTAAGATATTTAAAACCATGAATTATAAATCCTAAAATCGTAACACCTATAAAAATAAATAATGCAAAAGTTAAAGTTACTATAATATGACTAGTTACGGTAAATGAATAAGGTAACATACCAACCATATTGCAAAATAATATAAAAACAAACAGACTAAAAATAAAAGGGAAATATGGTTTAGCTTTTTTGCCAGCTGTATCACTTATCATCTGAGCAATAAAATTATATAGCATCTCTGATACTAATTGAATTTTTCCAGGCACTAATTTCTTTTCTCTAGTCCCAAACAATAGAAATAATAAAATTAACGAAGCACTAATAAACATAAATAGACTGGCATTTGTAAAAGATAGATTGATACCTAGTATTTCTATCTCTGGTCCAATTTTATGGACTTTAAATTGATGCATCGGATTGGTAGCCATAGTTAGTCTTTGTCTCCTTGCATTTTTTTAGCTGCTCTAACAACATTTGTAATACCTGCTATAGCGCCAAAAACAAAAAAAGTTATAATTAATAATGGTTTAGTACCAAACCAATTGTCCAAAATAAACCCAATAATTGTCCCAACTATTACGGCCGCAACAAGTTCAGTACCAAGCTTAAAGGCATTTCCAAGAAAAATACCTTTTTTTTCAGATTTATTTGTTTCATTTGAGGGCAATTTTGATTTTGCAATTTTAAGGCGAGTTTTAAAGTCTTCAAGATCACTCATTTTATATTTTAAGCGACAAGCTCTTCTGCTTTTTGTAAATCTACCGCTACAAGTTTGCTAATACCTTTTTCTGGCATTGTCACTCCATACAGCCTGTTCATTTTTGACATTGTTAAAGCGTGATGCGTTATAATAATAAATTTAGTTTTTGTAATTGAAATTAGTTGATCTAATAATGAACAAAATCTTGTAACATTAGCATCATCAAGTGGAGCATCTACCTCATCCAAAATACAAATTGGGGAAGGATTAGTTAAAAATACTGCAAATATTAGAGATATAGCTGTTAATGCTTGTTCACCTCCAGATAAAAGAGTTATTGATTGTAATCTTTTTCCTGGAGGAGAAACCAACATCTCTAATCCTGCCTCAAGTGGATCCTCGGAGTCAACCAACTCTAATTTAGCAGTTCCACCATTAAAAAGTTTTGTGAAAACTTCATTAAATTTTCTATTTACTTTGTTAAATGCATCCAAAAGTCTTTCACGCCCTTTTTGATTTAACTCGTTTATACTTGATTTTAGTTTTACAATAGCTGAAACAAGATCTGCTCTATCATCTTCCATTTTTTTAATTGCAACTTTATATTTCTCGGTTTCAACATCAGCTCTTAAATTCACCGAACCTAAAGACTCCCTATCTTTTTTTATTGAAATTAATTTTTTTTCCTGTTCTTCGACTGTTGGAACTTTTTCACTGTCTTTCAAGTCAGAAAATGACAGTAAATTATTAATATTATCAACTTTTAATTCATTTTTGACCAGGTATATTAGATCCATTTTTCTTTGGTCAATACCCTCAACAGTTGCTTCAAATCTAGCTTTGTTTTCTCTTAGAACTGAAAATTTTTCCTGTATTCCTCCTACTTTTTCATTGATAGAAACAAACTTGGCTTCAGCTTTTTCAATTTCTAAGTCTAGTTCATCGTTTTGTTTTTTTGTATTTTCGAGGTTTTGTATGTTTTGACCTTTGCTTATTCCAATTTTTTCAGGATTTTTTTGATTTTCCTCAATCTCAAGCTCCACTTTTTGAATTCTTTTAGATAACTCTAATATCATTTTTTCAGAATTAATTTTTAAATCTTTCCAGTTTTCTAATTCTTGATCAATATTTTTAATTCTCTCTTTCCTTTTAATCGAGTCACTACGTATAGTCTGATTTTTTCCAAAAGATGTTGCATACTTTTCTTGAGAGGTAGTTATTTCTGCTATTAATTCTTGAAGATTAACAGTTAAGTCATTTCGATCTAAAGTCTCGATATTTTGAATTTGATTTTTTAATAAATTTTGAATTTTCAAAATATTTTTATTTGCCTCATTAAAATTTGAATCTTTTAAATTTTGTAATACTAAATCATTTGTTTCTTCAAATTGTTTAAGCACTCTAAGTTGTCCCTTCAAATCTATGGATTCGAGTTTTTTCGAAAGAAAATTATCAAATTTAATTTGTTGATCTTTCAAATTACTTTTAGAAATATTTAGATCTATTTCTGATTTTTTTTCTATATCAAAAAGCTGTTTTTCTGTTTTTAATAACTCATTTTTTTCTTCTAGTATTCTTTTTTCGTTTAAACTAGAGTCTAATGATATACTTTTTTCTCTTTCTAGATCAGATTCAACAACCTTTTTGCTATTTAATAATTTTACGCTCAAATCTTTAATTCTTTTCTCTTCTTCATTTAAATTTGTAATTTCCAAGTTAATTTTTTGTAAAGTAGAAAGATTTTCAATTTTTTTATCTTTTAGAGGCTGAATTTTTTTATTCTCATCTTCTAATAAAGCATTATTACTATCAATTTCTCTCTTTACTAAAGTCATTTCATTATCGACCCCATCTAATTTCTTCCTAATATCGTTTGTTTCTCTTTCTATATTTTGAAGTTTTATAAAATAAAGACCAGCTTCTACAGATTTTATTTTTTGAGAAATTTCTTTATATTTAGTTGCTTCTTCAGCTTGTTTTTTTAAATTTTCTAATTGTTTTTCTTGTTGTCTTTTGAGCTCATCTGCTCTTTTCAAATTATTTTCCGCAGCATTTAATCTCGTTTCTGCCTCATGTCTTCTTAAATGTATTCCTGATATACCAGCAGCTTCCTCTAAGACAGATTTTCTCTCTTGTGGTTTTGCAGTAACAATCATACCAATTTTACCCTGACTAATAATTGAAGGAGAATGTGCACCAGTAGATAGGTCTGCAAAAAAAGTTTGGACATCTTTTGCCCTTACCTCTTTTTCATTTATAAAGTATTTAGAGCCTTTTTCTCTCTCAATTCTTCTTTTAATAGTAATTTCTTCCATTTCGATAAATCTTCCTTGGCCTTCTTTTTTTGAGTTATCAACCGTTATACTCACTTCAGATATATTTTTTGCAGGCTTATTAGAAGTACCTGAAAAAATTATATCTTCCATCCCCGATCCTCTCATACTTTTTGCGGAAGTTTCTCCCATACACCATCGTAATGACTCTACAATATTTGATTTTCCGCAACCATTAGGACCAACTATACCTGTTAACCCTTCTTGTATAAAAAAAGTTGTTTTATCAAAAAAAGATTTAAAGCCAACTAATTCTAATTTTTTAAAATTCATATTTATAATAACTTTTTTATAGCCTTTCTTATTTCTTTGTAATTATGATCTCCATCATATTTTTTTTCATTTATGAAAATTGTTGGTGTTGATTGAATAGAATACTCTTTGCTACTTTTAATCCTATCTTCCAAAATTTTATCCTCTAAGTTTTCATTTTCAAAACAAGTAGCTATCTTATCATCATTCAAACCATAATTCTTTGCGATTTTACTAAGTTTTAAATTTATACTGTTAATATCATTGCCAGATGCCCAAGCATTCTGTTTTTCATAAATTTCATCTAAAAAATTCAACCTATTTCTTACTCCATCTATACATATTAGAAGTTTTTCAGCGTTTAATGCTGCCAAATCTAGTGGAAAACCATGATGCTGAAATCTGACTAAATTGGTTTGAATAAATTCGTTATCTAAATTTTTAAATATTTTTTTGTGCAAATCTGCACAATGTGGACATGTCAGTGAGGAAAAAATCTTAATTACTACCTTCGCTTCAATATTACCAATTTCTAACTTTTGAAAATCTTTTGCATTTAGTTTTGATAAAAATAACAAAAAAATTATTATAAATAAGTATAATTTAATTTTTTTTATTGTCATAAGCACCAATTAATTCTTCTAGCTTCTTTTTAAATCTGGAGTCATCTATTTTTTCTAGTTTTTTATAATATTTAGTTTCTTTATTTGTGTTTAAAAGATAATTTTTTTTTGTTTCAATTTTTTCTTTAATTAAAATAATTTTTATTTCTTTTACAAATTGATACCCAAAAAACACATTTATTTTGTCAATGATTTCTCTTTTGCTATATTCAACTTGCAGTTGGTCACCGTGGGCTACGTTTAAAAAAAGTAATCCGTTTTTTAATTCTTTTCCAGTTTTAATAGACTTAGGGTAGCAAATATTTGCTATTTTCCCGCCAACCAAATTTGACCAGTTATTTATAATTGATGAGTAATTATGACCACCTTTTTTCAAAATTGTTTTGAGCCCACGGGGCAAAGATTTTGACACTGGCCTAAGTCCTTGAATAGATGAACGAGTTTTATTAATATGATTTTTTTTATCATGCATATTAAAGATAATTTATCAAAAAAAATAATTACTTGGTACGATAATAATAAGCGTTCTTTACCTTGGCGTGTGTCATTTAATTCACCTTTAAAGCTATACTATAGATTGTTAAGTGAATTTATGTTGCAACAAACCCAAGTAAAAACTGTTATTCCTTATTTTAATAGATTTGTAAAAGAAGTTAAAAATTTAAGAAAACTTTCTACAACCAGTGAAAGAAAAATACTCAAACTATGGGAAGGTCTTGGCTATTATAGAAGAGCAAAAAATCTTTCTAGAACAGCTAAAATTATTGTTAATCAAAAGAACTCAAAATTGCCAAAAAACTTAATTGAAATAAAAAAACTTCCAGGAATTGGTGAGTACACCGGGAATATATTGCTTGCTCTAGTCTATAATCAGCCACGAATAGGTTTGGATGGAAATGTTAAAAGAGTGCTATCAAGAATTTTTAATAAAAAAGAAAAGAAATTGGATTTTGAGTCAATTATAAAAAAAAATAAAAATAAATTATTTTATCTTAAAAGAAACTCGGATCTTGCTGAAGCTATGATGGAATTTGGATCCTTAATTTGTAAGCCCAAAGACCCTCTTTGCGCTAGCTGTCCCTTGAAAACAAGTTGTAAATTCTACAAATCTGGTAAATTTATTAAGCTGAACAGAAAAATGAAGACATACAAAAAAAGTTATAATATTTTTTGTTATCTTAATAAAAAGAAACAAATTGGTTTGAGAAAGAATAATGATTTAAGTTTTTTAAAAGAATATAATCTTCCAATAATTAAAGAAAAATCAAATAAAAATAAATTTAAAACATGGAATTTTTTATGCAATTATAAAAATTCTATTTCAAATAAAAAATTGAATATAAATTTATATTATAAATTTTCAAACAAAATTCCAAAAAAATTAAATTGGTATTCACTGTATAACAATAAAGAATTCATCCCGACATTTACCAAAAAAATATTCAGACAAGTAGAAAATTTATATTAATGAAAAAAAAAGTAGCGATAATAGGATCTGGTATTGCTGGTTTAACTTTTGCAAATTTATTGAAATCAAATTCTAATATTGATTTAACAGTTTATGAAAAAGAGACAATATTAAGTCTCGACGAAGGTTATGGCATACAATTGGCACCGAATAGTATCTCCATTTTAAATAAAATAGGATTTTCTAATTTAAATAAAAACGACTTTTTTAATCCTTCAAAGTTAAACTTTTATTCAAGTGATAACAAAAAAATTTGTGATTTAAATCTATCTAACTTCAATTCAGGCAATGCTAAATATACGACTTTAAAAAGATCAATTCTAATAGAATTTTTAAAAAGTAGTTTGTTTAAAAACAATATTCGTTTTGGTAAAGAAGTTCAAAAAATATCAAAAATTAAAGAAAAACTTTTGATTAATTTTAAAGATAATACAAATGACTTAGTTGATTTTGTAATTGTTTCAGATGGAGTCTTTTCTAAAACTAAATCAGTGATAGAAAATAAAAATATTAAACCAAACTACAATGGATCAATTGCAATAAGAACAATTCTTAAGCCTCTACAGGAATTTAATTATGATAAAAATAATGTATCTTTGGTCATGCTTAAAAATGCACATATTGTAATTTATCCAATTAATAAAAAACATGAATATAATTTAGTCTGCATAGTTAGACAAAAATTATCCAGCAGAATTAATTTGAACGAATTAATAAAAAAAGAAATACTCTCACAAAATGAAAATTTAGAAAGTTTATTTAAGAGTAAATTGGACTACTGGCCGATTTATGTAACAAAAAAACCTTCAAAATCAATTTATGAAAATCTATTTTATCTTGGAGATGCTTTTTATACTTTTCCTCCTACGATGGCACAGGGTGCTTCCCAGTCTATCGAGGCTGCCTATGAGTTATTTAATTTATTATCTGAAGGGAAGAAAAAATTTCAAAGTCTTTATTACCAAAAAAGATTGGCAAAAACTAAACTAATAAATAGCAGATCTAGATTAAATTATTATTCTTTTCATTTATCAAATCCTTTATTGGTTAAAGCTAGAAATACTATTTTAAAAAAAATTACAAAAAACAAAAAACTGTTAAACAGTTATTTAGGAAATATTTATCAACAAATCTAAGGTGTTGTTCTTAACTTTTCCCTCAGCTGGTCTATCGGCTTGAAATTTTTGCCAGACTGATAATGCCAATAGGTCCATCCATTACAACTTTCAGCACCAATCATTTTTGCTGCTACTTTGTGGATTGAGCCCTCAGTTTGTTGGCATTTTAAACTTCCATCAATCATTATCTTTGCGTTAAATTTCTTTTTTGGATCAAAAAGAGTAGTTCCAGGTTTGATTAACCCCATTTCAATTAAAGATCCAAAAGGAACTCTCAGTTTAGACTTATTATTTGGGAGTATATCTAAATAATCATCTTCTATTATAATTGTTTTATTAATCCTTTCATAAGCTGCACTAAAATATTTTTTATCTTTTTCAATACCAAAATACTTTCTACCTAATTTTTTTGCTACTACAGCTGAAGTTCCTGTACCCAAAAAGGGGTCACATATCACATCACCTTTGTTAGTTGTTGCTAGTATTATTCTATATAATAAAGCCTCAGGTTTTTGTGTTGAATGAATTTTTTTTCCATTTTTTTTTAATCTTTCTTTTCCGTTACAAATAGGGAGTCCCCAGTCAGATCTCATTTGCAAATCATCATTCAAGCATTTTAAGGATTGATAATTAAATGTATATTTTGATTTCTTATTTTTTGATGCCCAAATCAACGTCTCATGCGCGTTTGTAAATCGTGTTCCTTTAAAATTTGGCATAGGGTTATTTTTTCTCCAAATAACATCATTCAATATCCAATAATTTAAATTTTGAATGTGATAACCAACCCGAAAAATATTATGATAGGTTCCTATTACCCAAATGCAACCATTATCTTTTAAAATTCTTTTGCATTCTTTTAACCAAGCTTTTGAAAAATCATCGTAATGTTTAAAATTTGAAAATTGATCCCACTTATCATTAACTCCATTAACTTTGCTATCATCGGGTCTTTTTAAGTTTTCTCCGATTTGCATGTTGTAAGGAGGATCAGCAAAAACTAAGTCAAAACTTTTATCTGGAATCTTTTTTAAAATTTCTAAAGATTCTCCATTTACAATTTTATTAAGAAACTTTGTCATTTATTGAATTCAACCCGAAATTGAATCCATCGTCAATTTTTTTTTTAAAAAAAATTGAGTCTATAGTGTGTTAAGGATTCTTATTTAGACAAGATGTTGTACACAGGTCTATAACTCT
>MDTE01133847.1_pt1 | contig 10414 bp, 15 predicted proteins | sample 811231 | NCBI WGS metagenome assembly MDTE01 (sample SAMN05326651, study PRJNA326480) | marine metagenome | isolation source: seawater | place: Indian Ocean: Red Sea | collected 2010 | reverse complement strand
CAGGCTAATGCTCGACCACAGGCTAATGCTCGACCACAGGCTAATGCTCGACCACAGGCTAATGCTCGACCACAGGCTAATACTCAAAGAAGAGGAGGGAAAAAGAAAAGAAGAACTAGAAGGAAGAAAAAGAAATTAACGAAAAAATTAAAGAAACGTATATATAAATGGAAGCATCGCCGATAATTGGTATTATGGCATTAATCATTTTCATTTACAGATTTTTTGCACTTTTGATACCCATGTTTAGAAAAGGGATTAAGGAAAAGAATAACAAACTAATATTTGACTCATTCACAATGCTTGTCTAGTATTTCGCAAATATTATCAGACATTTGAATATTTACATTTTGGCTTTGTAAATATTTAATTGCAATCTTGTGAAATATAGGATTTTTATTAATTATTAACATACAATAATCATAATAATTATCCGGCATTATATAATTAATTAAATACTTAATTTATCTAAATTACCCGAAACAAACTCTTCAATCAATTCCTTGGGTATTTCGCTAAAACTGATTAGTCTTTTATTTAAATTAAATCTCTCTTCAGAATCACCACATTTCAGTTTGCTTTTAAAGTAGTTTTCATCATCCCAGCATTTTTCCGCCATTTTAGGACCACACTTATCAAAGACTCCTTTAATGTTGTCGCTTTTATCCCCCATCAAAATCTTACAAAATAAATACTTATCTGGATCGCCATGATATGTCTTGCTTTCTTTTAATTCCTTATATTTTAGTGTGTAAATCATTATATTTGGTTTAAGTAGCTGTAAATAATCTGTGTCGCTTGTAATTATATACATATTAGCATCTTCGTTTAACTCTTGGATGCATTTGGTTGCTAAAGCAATACAATCATCTGCTTCCAAGGTCTTGTTAGAAATAAGTTCAATACCTTCTATACTTGGGAACAATTCATCATATGCGAGTTTGAAGAATGGGCCTCCCATAAATGTATCGTCGTAAACACGTGTCGCTTTGTATTCTTCCGAATATTTATTTCGCCAAATTTCACTTCGCGGACAATCTTTACCAACGATAATTTTAGCATTTTTTATCTTTAATTTTTTTGGTATTTCCTTTATCTTTTCTATAAAGGTTGATTTAAATTTCTCAACAAATAATTCATTATCGAAAGGAACACTGAGTTCCTCTTCGGAATGTGCCATTTTCCACCAATTCAACAGAGCAAAATATCTATAAAAACAATAATAACTTCCATCTATTAATATATAATTCGTCATATTATACTATTAATAAGCAAAGTTATTTTGATATCAATTTATTATAAATTGAATTTAATTAAATACTTTCAAAGGCTTTAAAAGTGTTGTACATGAGCGTCAATAAGCCTATTCAACTAGGATTATGTTGTTTGAATACCCAACTGCGAGAGCAAAAACCTCCTATCTTTGCTTCCCGCAGAATGATTGTGAGATGCGTTAAAGAGAAGGGCGTTGGACTGCTCAAAAGTTTGATCATACAAAATCTTAAAGATGTAGTAGAAATGATGAAATGGAACGAAATGAATGGTGTAAAGGTATTTAGATTAAGCAGTGAGCTATTTCCTCACAAATCTAATCCAAAAGTAGAAGAATATTCGTTTGATTTTGCAGAGGAATTGCTTTGGGAAATAGGCGAACTATCCAGAAAATACAATCAGCGTTTAACGTTTCATCCAGGACAATACAATGTTGTAGGCACTCCTAACGACCGGAGTTTTAAACATACTATTAGAGATTTGAAGTATCATGCAGATGTCTTGGATTTGATGGGCATGGATCAAAATTCGGTAATGGTAGTTCACGGCGGCGGCGTTTATGGTAATAAGACACAAACATTGGATAGGTGGTGTGAACAATTTCAACAACTACCAGATAATGTTAAAAAACGATTGGTTTTAGAGAATTGTGAAAAGTGTTTCTCAATCGACGATTGTTTGTATGTTTCAGAGAGAGTTAATATTCCAGTAGTCTTTGATACACACCACTTTGAATGTTATAATAAAATGCATCCAGATGAAACACTTAAATATCCTGAAGAATATATTCCCGAAATATTAGAAACATGGGCTCGTAGGGGTATAAAACCTAAGTTTCATGTTAGCGAACAAGGAGCAGGCAGAATAGGCCATCATAGCGATTACATAGAAGAAATTCCCACATACTTGTTAGAAATACCTAGTAAATATGGAGTTGATATAGATATCATGATTGAAGCTAAAATGAAAGAACAAGCCATATTTAAACTTTATGAGAAGTATCCTATGTTGAATTGTAAGAAAATCTTTATTAAAAAAAAGATTAAATAGTATGTATATATATATATGTCTGCTGTGCTTAATAATAATACACCACCCACGCCAACTATTAATGAAAGAGTAGACAGATTAGATGGTTTATATTTTGGTTTAAAAAATAAAGTAGATAGAATTGATGCAGAATTTCTTCAATATAAAAGAGATATGGTTGATAAACTAAATTCACTAGGTCTAGGTACTAAATCTGCTAAAAATAAAAAGAAAAAGAAAAAAAATAGAAGAGGTGGTACAAAAAAGCGAAGATAAAATATTATTATAAATTAATATGACTAATAATATTTTACCAAAATTAAAGAAATCTTTGAATAATAAGAAAAAACATCATTATAAGCTAGATGGAAGCACGCGTTCAAGAAGATTAGCTATAAACGAAGGTATTAATTATGAAAATAAAAAAATGGGTAAACCTATTAAACGCGCTGCAACTGCCAAAAAAGGTAGATTAAACATACTAAGGATATACAGACGCTATAAAAAGGTGGATGAATGCAATACGATAACAAAGGATATGCGATACATAGACAAAAAATATGGGTTGGGAAAGACCAAAAATATATGTGGGAAACAGAAGGGTGGTACTAAAACATACAAGGATTGTTGTAAATCAAACAACAATACTAAGAAATGTAACCGAAGCTATGATGGTAAAGTTTTTTCTTTACCAAGAAGATTCTCTAAAACGAAGTGTTTAAAAGGTCCTATCAAAGGTTTTACTATGAGAGCATCATGTGCTCCATACAAAGATTGTTAACATTTAGATTTAGGTGGAGGACAAATGTATGTGTAAACACATCTCTGTTTTTTGCCTCTGCGTTTAGTGCATTTGTATTTGTATAAACAGGTTTTGCTTGTTGATGTTGTGGTGGGACGACGCCGACGACCTCTTGTACCGCGACCTCTTGTACCGCGACCTCTTGTACGCCTACGCCTATACCTACGTTTTCCGCCAATATATGTTCTAGTTAAACGCATATATATTATTTATATTTATTTTTTTTCCCTTGAACCCCTGGATTTTTTTTCCATTGAACCTCTAGCTTTATTTTTTTTATGTTTCAGGTTGCGTGGAAATTGTTCAGTATAGTCATCCTTTGATCTCTCAAGGAGATTAGGTGTTCGAGGAGATGCTAATATAGGACTCCGGCCTAGCCCGTGGTTCGTTTTTATTGTCTTAAATACCTTACCATCATGGCCTCTTATAATGTCATCACCCGGTATAAAGTTCTTATCCACTAGTCTATCACCTATCCAATTGTATTTAGCTTGCTTGTATTCAACACCTTTCGGCGAAGGCGTGGCTTCGCCGGTGACGGGTGATGACATTAAACCAGGTGTTTGTAACTCTTTATATTGAAAACCTACTTCCTTAAAAATTGTTTCTAATTGTGTAAATTCAGTTTCTCCTATGTCATTTAATAACATTTTTAAAGCCATAATATTGTTGTTTAAAATATCCTCAATTATAGGTGTATCTTCATCACTAAATTGAAATTTAGATAAAAAATTTCTAATATCATCATTATACTTTAGACTCTGCTTAAATAATAATCCTATAAATTTTATCAATGAATTTTCACGTGTTTGGTTAGCATTGTCTAATTTTAATTTAAGTAATTGTCCCCTTAAATTTTCCACTTCGGTCTTTAAATCTTCCACTTTGGCAGAGCTAGGCCGCGTTTTTTGTGAATTGACTATTTTTTTCTTGTTAAATGTTAAATTTCCGGAATTTGTTTTAGGAGCAGAAGCAGATTTCGGTCTTTTCCTAGGCGTAAATACACCACCTACGATGGACGAATTACTTCTTCTACGAAATGTGCTCCCAGATCTTTTTCTAGTTAAACGCATATATATATATATATTAATGGATATAATTATCTAAATAATTAGGGTCACCTCTATTTTCAAACCATTTCCTTAATGTAACTTTTTCTTTGGCTGTTTTGGTCGTATAAACATCAAAAAAAGTTTTATTATTAAAATATAAATAGATATTGTAAACCAAAAATATCACCACATTATGTACTAAATAAAGTTTTTTAATTGTAAACCTTTTATTAGTTTTTATGAATTTTTTATAATTAAAGTAAAAAACGGAGAATTCCAGTAAAACCAAAAAGACAATTAACATAATTGTGAAGTTTCTGATAATAGTTAATGAAATTGCGGTAAATATAAATGCTATAAAACTGGAAATTAACGGACTTATTTCTGTAAAATCATTAACATATAAAAAAGACCATACCCATATCCAAAAACAATAAACACTAAACAACCCAAACATATATATTAATTTAATATTATTTATATTGTTGTAAACAGATACTTTGCTTATTTAGTGTATTATCTACTTTACAAAAAGGACATACCGCACATCCGTTCTCTTCTTCTTGATAGGCTATGTGTTCATCCATACACCCATTACCGCAATATACGGCATGACCGCACCCTAGACGTATAGTAGCCGGATCATAACATATAACACATAGGACTTCTTCTCGTTGAATTTCAACGCCGTCATTCTCCTCGTCTTCCAATATAGGCATCATATCATCATTATCGGAAGATAATACTTGAATAACATTCTTACAAGTTGTATCACCGCAAGATATTAATACTGATTCATTATCTTTCCATGAAATAATGTTAGTATTACCTGGTGCGGTTTCATAGATTTGATACGGGTATGTTTTAGTTACTCTTGTTCCAAGTATCGACCATGTATCAAATAAATAGTACATATATTTGTTGTCGTCTGACATGACTTTGACTATTATACAATTAACTCTTGATACACTGTTGTCTTGGGGTTCTCGTTCTTTAATCTTTATATCTACCGGATATTCCAAACAGCCACGCCCAATAGTTATGGTATTTTTTTTGAATTTATATAATTTTCCTTCAAAGTTGATACATGTTTCGCTTACAACAGGAACTTTATTATTTAAATTCGGTTTGATAAAGAATGTATAGAAGTATTTTTGCCGCTGTAAAATAGAAAGTTCTTTGTTTTTAAGAATGCTCAAATAGCATTCTCTTACGTCATTAGATAAGCCGTCGGCGATTTTAGTGGAACCTCGATTATTACTATCATTATAATCGAGCGATTGACTTACTCTGTCGGCTACTTTGTATGTGTTTAATAGAAATCTAATGGAGGTGATAAACTTCTCATGCATCATCTCTCGATAATCATCTATAGTATAATTAACGAAATCGTCAATAGTTAGAATTTCTTGATATTCAAAATCTTTAATGCAATCACTGAGTCCATAATTAGTTAATTGATCTCGTAGTAGAGTATCCATATTATTACATATTAATAATATGAATAAAGAAATTTCAATTTATAATATATGCTATGTAAATATTTGTACAAATTATTAAGGATAGCATCCTACACGAAATTAGAAGAACAAGAAGAGAAAAACAACACGGAATTCGAGAATTACCAACTGGATTGCACTATGTACAATTCTAAATATGTAAAAACTTATGAACAATGGGTTAAGAAATAATGCAGTTTTTATTATCTCCTGTAAATATTTCGTTCCATTCTTTCTGTAACTCATTTATATCTAAACGATTATACGGGTCTTTGTCTATACACTTATTAACTAATGCTCTTATTTCCTTATTCTTAATTTTACTTGTAGAAAATATTAAATCTGACGTCCTAAAGTAATTATCCATTAAAGTCGTATCATAATTATTGAACGGTCTTTCGTCTGTTATTATATAATACATAATCATCCCCAAACTGTATATATCCACTTTTAGCGTGTATGGCTCATGTAAATAAACCTCTGGAGCCATATAACGCAATGTACCCGTTCCACCAGTCATTATGTAGTTTCCACATACATCTACCGTGTAGTATTTGCTTAATCCAAAGTCCGCTAATTTAAGCGTGCAATCCTTGGTAATAAGGATATTCTCTGGTTTAAGATCCCTGTATATAATCGGTGGATTACATTTATGTAAAAAGTTGAAAATCTTTATTAACTCATAAATAATATGTTTCTTTTTCGTATATGATAAAGAACCGTTTGGCTTTTTAATGTAATCTTTGAGGTTAGTTCCTTCTATTTTCTCCATCAAAATACTGACTTCGTCATAATTATCATTGAAGGATATACCCAAAAACTGAACTAAGTTTGGGTGTCGTAAACTGCTCCATACGTCTATTTCCTTCAAGAATTCTACAAAATTGGTAATCTTGTTATTTTTAGGTTTTTTAAGTGCGATTTTCGTGCCTCGCCAATTGCAGTCATAAACATTTGAAAAGGAACCGTTTGCAAATTCTGGTAAAACTAATTCTAATTCAGAATTATTAATAAGCCAGTGTCCTTTTTCTGCATTTAATTTAGTTTTATTAATTAATTCTAATAATTCTATTTTATTAGAACTTGTTAACGAATTAAAACTGGGGTGTTTATTCAACGAATAAAACATTTCGTAATCTTCTTTGCTCTCATCTTTTATCATTCTAACTATTATTAAAAATATATATTTATATTATTTAGAATGATAAACTAACAGTGTTTTTATCAGATTTTTTCTTTCTACCGCTTTTCTTAGGCATAGATGACTCTCTTAAACTTTGGTTCATTTCTTTTAATTCAGATAAACTTACCGTGCTGCCTTGATCTATGTCAGGATTCTTAATATTTACCGTTTTAGTTTTAATACCTCCGAGTATATCCGATATGTCAGATGGACCCTTCATTTCGGGACGTAGATCGTTTTTCATTGAGCGTTCAGGCGGTTCAGGTGCCGAACTTCTCGATTTTTGATTGTTATCTAATGGTGTGCTTTGTTTAAAAGGATTAACTTTTTCAGGACCAGATCTTTCTTCCATAACATCATTCATAAAATTAGAGAACCCTGGTTTCTCTTCGTTCATAGAACTTACGGCAGCCTGTGTAAATTGCTGCATCAACTCAGGGTTCTGTCTCATAATATCATCCATACCGGGCATAGCAGATTTAAACATAGTATTACTCATATGTAACATCATGGCTCCACCTCCCAATTGGAATAAAAGTTTGATTTCTGGGGCCATTTTGGCCTTTGACTTGTATTTTTCATGTAATTCTCCAAATATTTCATCATAGTCTTCTATACCTTCATTAACCTGTTCGGCCCAACCATCTAATTTTAAATCAAATGGGTCGAATTTATTATTTAAAAATTCTAACCCAGTAATGCAGGCCATTAGCATTTTACCTTGAAACTTAATACTGTTTGACCGCTGCTTTTCATTCATTATATTTTCATATTCTCCCTGCATTTCAGCCAGCGGCGACTCCATGGTATATTTTTTGGTGAGTTGGACACCTTTATTTTCTAAATCCTCTAACTTTCTTAAAAACTTAAACTTCTCTCTTAATAATTCCTCTTTACTTAATTCAGGCTGTTTCTTAGCTTTTGCTTCAGGATTAACCGGAATATCATTGAACTTACTGTAACCGTCCCATGTGGGCTTGTCTTTTTCAACATTAGAGGTAGATTTTCCTACGTTATCAAAGGTGGAAGGTCTATCTTCGTCGTTACTGTTTATGTTGAAAGATACGTTAGGTTGAGGTGAAGCGCTAAACACGTCATTTTTAGTAAATTTTGTATCTCCTATAGAATCAGATAAATTGTTCAACTCATCTTCTAATTCATTGAGTTCGCTAATATTAATTTCCTTAGATATGTCATCGCTGCCTTTTGACATCTTTTTTTCATTCATTAACAGTTCGGCTCCAACCCCTAAATTTGAACTTGGTAGTTCATTAAAGTTGATTTTCATATCTGAATCATCATTTAATTGAATATCAATAACTTCTTTAGTATCGCTCATTATGATTTAATAATAACATATAATTTTAAGTTCTACGCAATTATTTAATATTATTTTTAATAAAATGAATTACTTGTAATAAGGTATCCGCCATGTCATCTTTTTTTTTACTTTTCTTAAATATATCTTTCCAATCCTGATTTTCTTCCTCTAAAATTTTATTTACCACATCAATACTCATTTTTTTACGTTTATTATATGTTTTTATCTCTTGATCATCATAATCCTTCAGCTTATTCGCTGAACTAATATAGTGTATATCAGTTATACCACAATCTATGAAATACTGTGTTACCATAGCCTGCAACGCCTTCATTCTACCTGCAATGGGGCTTATTTGATTTTCTATGACGATTTTATCTATTGTGTAATCCTTAAAGATTTTATCATACTTCTCCTTTACTTTAACCCCTAATTTAATTAATGATATGTCTGATACACACGAATTTTCTAAAGGTTTTATACATTTCTCATTCAAAAATTCCTCTATAACTTTACTTAAAACTGCCTTGGTAATCTTCTCATTAGGCACCGGTAACTCATACTTTTTCACCAGATCATTCAACTCTGAAAGCTTTAAACTCTTATATTTTAAAATGCTTTTATCAGGTATAATTAGGTCGGTATTTTTGGCGTGTTTATTGCAAAATATGGTGTTATTTCTATTGGTGTATTTTGCCAAGTCTTTGCAATTAGGATTACTGCATATAGGTAATAAGCCTTCAGAAAGGTTGACAGTATCCCATAAAACTATGTCGTAACCCTTATCGCTATTAACTTTTACTAAACAGTGGGCTAGATTTTTAATACCAACATCAATAGATAAAATATGCATTATATTTTATCTATATAACTATTTATATTCATTGAGCGAATTTACTGTTATGAATGGCGTGGTGCTTCTTTCATTTAATTTCTCTCTAGACAAATAGATATTTTTTAGATCGCTATTTTTGTATCCATATGGCATCGAATGAACATTTGATGGAGTATATAAGAATGGTGTATTTTTCATAGACGTATTGGTATAGTTACTTCTATAGTTACAGCAATTTTTAAGCGCTGAATCCATATTTTGTTTAATAATGCTGTCTGTATTTTTAATTAAATAATCGTGATATTCCCAGTTATTAGTTATATTTTGCCTTTTTTTAATATCTTCATTCACTTGAGAACCTAGTCTCCAATCAGTGAAAAGTCTAGCATCGTCCATTAAAGGCGGAAAGTCAAAATGGATATTATTTGAATCCGAATAACAAGTAGCCCAACTCATATACTTAACTATGAGAAAACATTTATTCGCTATTTAAATAATTTATTAATTCGTCCTTTGTTTTCCCCGAAACCTTTCCACCTTTTTCACTAACTATTTTCTTTAACTCTTTGACATTCATTAAACTGTAATCAGGCGATTTTTCTTCAACTACCTTTTCTACAAATATACCTGGTTCGGGGTTATTTTTAAAGCCTTCGGCATGTTGTTGTGCAGCAAGATTGTCATCTATTGAATCATATCCTTTAAAAGAGATCCCTAAAACTGCATCTTCATCGCCTATGTCTTTTTGTAAAAGATTCACCTCGGCTAATTTACCTTCCTCCTCATTATCTAAATCTGTAATATCATCTACGTCCGTTATAACAGCCGCATCCGTAGATACCTCGTTAATCTTCTCATCTGCTTCACCTTCATCATCGCTGTCGCTGTCGCTGTCGCTGTCGTTATCACTGTCGCTGTCATCATTGTCTTCATCATCAGACACCACAGGTCTTGTAATTGGGACACTTGTAACAATTGGGGTTTTATTTCCCGAATTAACGATTGAATGAATCTCTTCCATTATTTTAGATAACGAATCAATTCTTTTATCCATTTCTGCTAATTTATTTTTAATAATGTAAATTATCGCTGAAAATATAAGTAGTATAATCCCTAAATTAAATAGTGACGAACCTATTGCTGACATCATTTAAACATTATTTAAATAAAAAAAATTTAATTTAACCGCATCATATAAAACTATTCGCTTTATTAATTAAACCCGCCGGATAATTCAAATCTTTTAAGACCTCTAAACCACCCTTCATTTTTGATATGCCTTTACCTATCTTATATTCATACAAAATCTTATTATCCTTCATATAAGATATCATATGCAAATTGTTAACATTGTCATTCGACTCAAGTTTTTCACAAACCTCTATGAAATGCGTAGTTAAAACAAAAGTAATATTATTATT
>MDTE01111404.1_pt1 | contig 10415 bp, 5 predicted proteins | sample 811231 | NCBI WGS metagenome assembly MDTE01 (sample SAMN05326651, study PRJNA326480) | marine metagenome | isolation source: seawater | place: Indian Ocean: Red Sea | collected 2010 | reverse complement strand
TGATCGTCATCATGGTCATCGTGATCGTCATCATGGTCATCGTGATCGTCATCATGGTCATCGTGATCGTCATCATGGTCATCGTGATCGTCATCATGGTCATCGCCGTGGAATAATTCTTCACGCGCAGTAACCGCGAGCTCATCAATCGCAAAACCCTTGATATCAACGTTTTTATTTTTACGTCTATAGCCATTAATATGGAAGGCAAACCGATCAAAACCAGTATCGATGCGTATCGCTGTGTTATCCCCACTATTGCCACTGTTATTCGATTGTTGGATCATCAAGCGAGGTTTCTCTGGAATTGTTTCAGGTATGCGTCCATCAATGACATTGATAACTCCCGCGACTGCTCCTCCACCATATAGCAAAGTAGAGGGCCCACGCAGAACCTCCACTCTATCTGCAGTAAGCGGCTCAACCGCCTCTACATGATCTGGACTTTGATTGGCGACATCGGCTACCGTTGCTCCATTCTGTAATACGCTAACGCGATTACCCGTTTGACCTCGAATCACAGGATGCCCGACACTGGTGCCGTAGGAAGCAAGCGATATTCCAATCTCTTCTGATAATGCTTCACCCAAGGAAGCTGCTGCTTTGTTACGCAGCTCATCATCTTTGACTACTGTAGTTGGCAAGGCGAGATCTTCCTGGGATTTCTCAAAAGCTGCCGAGACAACAATTTCTTCTATAACTAGGGTTTCTTCAGCACTACTAGAATGAGCGGTAGCTGACATAAAGAGCGCCAGCAGAGAAACTACTGGACCGATATTGTAACGTTTCATGTAACAAATCCTCGAAAATAAACTGATTTTTTTCGTAGGTAATATTTACCTACCAATAGATGATAGTTCTTCAGCTTATAGGAGGCGCTCGGGCATTCTGATGGTTACTGTTGGTACTGAGTAATAAGGATGATGAAGATTTTAACGGGTGTCTAACCCCTAACTGATAATCCCTTTCGATCGCAACAATATATTCTGCCTCTCCCGCATGCAGCGAGCAGAGAGTGCAATCAGGATGTTCTTGGACTGTGTCAGGCAGGTGATGGCCAACATGTTCCGACCGTAATGCGAAGATTGGGAGCTTCTCACCATGCTCATGATGATAGTGCTCATGCCCAAGGTTAGATAATAAGTCACCGTGCTTAACGCCATGCCAGACACTGGCAACTTGCACTAAACCAAGCAGCAAGCACAAAGCTATTACAGATGTATTACCTCGAGAAATTTCGGAATTGAATCGGAACACGTAATTCTTCATTCGATGAAAACTGCTCGAGAAGTATCATTGAAATATTTTTTTTGTCAAGCACAATTTAAATGACTACTATTTTGACTCTGGCAATTTATGCTCGCTCGGGATCATTGTTTTGATGGGTGAGTGATCGTTATTTGCTGATCCGCTTGCACGGTTTGCATTGAAACCAAACCATCAGACCAAGTAACTGTAACATCAACCTGCGTCTGATCCGCTAAACCAAAATGAACCTCATAAGGATTGTGAGATACATAATTATTCTTACCACCCATCTCGCGAACTTGTCTCCCACCACTGAGCGTGGTTATAGCGATGTGCGATCCGGTACCATGACTGGTCGCACCGGGTCCGACAAGGCGAATACTCAGGTAGTGGTTATCGTTTTCAGAATCATTCCGATACAGCACTAAATGTTCTTCGGAGTTGTTGGAAATTATAATATCAAGATCTCCATCTCGCTCTATATCGAAACACGCGACACCTCTACCTTGCCCAAGATCGTCGAGACCTACAACCGCTGAGCGATCGACAAATTCAGCATTCCCTGTCGCATGATAAAATCTAATTCGGTCCGCAGTAAAATCGCCAAGCGCACTATCTATCCATCCATTAACATGGAAAATATCTAGTAACCCGTCATTATCAAAGTCTGCTGTACAAGCCCCCCAACCCCAACCGCCATTGGCTATACCGGTACCATTAGAGATATCTGAGAAAATACCATTCCCATCATTGCGGTATAAACGATTACCGAATAGGGTTCGGGCTACATCGTTTTCTTCTCCAGTAAGTTCGAGATTATGGATAGAGGTTACAAACCAATCCATATCTCCATCATTATCGAAGTCACCCACCGCTGCACCCATCCCGTTTTGATCAACAATAACATCGCGATTCGTAATTCGGGTAAACGTACCGTCATCATTATTTCGGTAAATTTGACTCTCCCCGTAATCCGAGGCCATCAGCAGATCGCCATCACCATCGCCATCGATATCGCTGAAATTAGGGGTAAAAGTCCAATCGGTGGTGCCCTCGATCAGATCAGCTGCAATGCCTGTTTCAATACTCGTATTCGTAAAAGTCAAATCGCCGTTATTACGCCAAACCGTCTCAGTATCCTGGCCGGAATAACGTCCGATATCCCAATGGGTAAGAAAGAGATCAAGAAAACCATCTCCATCATAGTCGTAGAAGGTCCCAGACATAGTGTTCGCGGCATTTAACACAATACCCGCTGAAGCCGTAATATCAATAAACACACCTTCCCTATTTTCAAAAAGATATACGGGATCATCCACTACAGCCCCGATAAAAAGATCCAAGTCTCCGTCGCCATCAATATCACCAAATGCAGGGCCACTGCCCCAATTAGTCACATTAATGCCAAGGTTGGCTCCAGACTCTACGAAGACTCCTTCTTCATTAAAGTAGAAATGATTTGGCTGGCTATTACCCCCAACAACAATGATATCCACGAAGCCATCTTGATCAAGGTCAGCCGCGGCAAGCCCTCCGCTTAGGAAAGGTGTTTTCTCGTCTCTCCTCGCAGCAGTCGAATAAGATCTGCTTAAACCTGAATCATTTACCCTTGTGAAGAGGATAGTATCTTCCCTAGGAGCTGGATTATCTTGAGGTACCATACCTACCGAGGGGGGTTCTGATGATACAGCCCCACCGCCACCGCCGCCGCACCCAAGAGCCAAAAGTGCAACGGGCAGCAGGACAATTAATCTATGACACATGGGACGAATCTGAAACATTACGTGCAATAGCCTTACGTACAAGATAGCGTTTGTGTAGTAATATTGCACAGAGTAAACCAAATTTGCACTACTAATCGTATATTTGCCGGAAGGGGGCTTACCCAAATAAAAGATGCAATGATTATTAAATTCCCTGCAATTTTGATCGTGTTGGGGGCGCTCATCGGTTGTGGAGGGGGTGGCGGTGGCGCACAGTCCCCAAGCACATCTAACGGTCCTAATAACGCTAACATTCGTCTTGAAGTAGCAAACGGTACAGGGACGGAGCTCGTTAGCGCGGGAAGTGTAGTAAATATAGTTGCCGGCAACCCCGAGACGAATTACTACTTCTCTCATTGGTCCAGTCAAGATGGTGGCACCTTTGCAAATCGCAACGACCCTAATACATCCTTCACAGTACCTAACACAAATCCGGTCAATATTAGGGCTAACTTCTTACCTGGAGTGTCTCCGGATTCTGATGTATCGGTCGCACGTCGGTGGAACGAAGTATTACTGCAGGCTATTAGAAACGATTTTGCAAGGCCCGTCGTTCACGCGAGAAATCTTTTCCATATTTCTTCGGCCATGTACGATTCTTGGACTGCATTTGGTCAACTGGAACAATCCTGGCTGTTAGGAAACTCCGATGAAATCAATTGTGAATTTACTAATATAAATTCGCCCGTTGATCTTGCATCTGCCCGAGCAGAAGCGATCAGTTATGCCTCATATCGCCTGATTAGACATAGATTTCTCGACTCTCCAGGGGGACAAAATATAGCTCTCGATGCTGAGGCGTTAATGGGATTTTTTAATTACGATATCGATAATACCTCAACCGATTACAGCGATGGCTCCGCCGCAGCACTCGGTAATTTTATTGCGGAGTGTTATATAAATCTGGGTCTCGTCGACGGATCAAACGAAGCAAATTTTTACACGAACCAACACTACGAACCCGTAAATCGAGAACTACGCCCTGAAATATCGGGAAACCCTTTAATCTCAGACCTGAATCGTTGGCAACCCTTGCACCTAATAGAGTTCCGGGATCAAGCAGGTAATCCAGCTGTTCAAGCGCCGGGTACCATCATTAATAACACTGAGGTGAATCGACCAGAATTTCTAGGAGCGGAATGGGGATCAGTCCTACCATTCGCCCTGGCTCAAGAAGATCTCACCATTCATACAAGAGACGGTTTCGATTACTGGGTTTACCACGATCCAGGGCAACCACCCACTTTCGGAAGCGAATCCGCAGAAGACTTCCATTGGAGTTTTGCTGTTGTTGCTGCATGGTCGTCGCATCTTGATCCCGCAGACGGCATCATGATGGACATATCACCTGCATCACTTGGTAATATCCCATCCTACCCAACCTCACCCCAAGGCTATCCTACTTTTTATGACATAGCTGAGGGTGGCGACAGTAGTCAGGGGTATGAGGTAAACCCCGCGACAGGTACAGCCTATGAGCCCCAGATCGTTCCACGGGGCGACTACACCCGGGTATTAGCCGAATTCTGGGCCGACGGCCCTGAGTCTGAAACACCACCTGGGCATTGGTTTGTCATTCTTAACGAGGTTAATGATCATCCACTTTTGCTGAAGCGTTTTGCTGGCTCAGGGCCAGTGTTGGACGATCTTGAATGGGATGTTAAGTCCTATTTTACCCTGGGTGGCGCCATGCACGATGCCGCTATAACGGCATGGGGTATCAAAGGTTGGTATGACTATATACGACCCATTTCAGCCTTGAGAGCTTTAGCCGCTCTCGGGCAAAGCACAGATCCGAATGCCGCCTCTTATAACCCTGACGGAATGCCTCTTTACGATGGGCTAATTGAACTCGTTGAGGCCGATGATTCAGTATCTGGATTTAGAGATGAACATGTCGGAAAAATTAAGTTTAGGGCTTGGCAAGGGCCTGACTTCATTGAAGATCCGAATGCTGACGTTGCGGGAGTGCAATGGATCCTCGCTGAAGACTGGTGGCCGTATCAACGGCCAACCTTCGTAACCCCACCCTTCGCGGGATACGTCTCTGGACACTCTACATATTCGAGAGCTGCTGCAGAAGTGCTTACCGCGATTACTGGAGATCCGTTCTTCCCAGGAGGAATGAGCGAGTTCGAAATAAGCAAAGACGAGTTCCTCGTTTTTGAAGACGGGCCGAGCGTCGATATGACTTTACAGTGGGCAACTTATCGAGATGCCGCAGACCAGTGCGGGTTATCAAGGATATGGGGTGGTTTGCACCCCCCAGCCGACGATATTCCCGGAAGATTGATTGGAATCGAAGTCGGAAAAGATGCGTTCAGGTTCGCCAAAGAGCTCTTCGATGGGGCTGCCTTACCCTAGAACTTGAAAGAAAGGCAATTGTCTCTCACCTCACCCAATCATTTTTTTCGTCTTTCTGTATCGGTAATCTATCATCTACCGTCGGAGGTTCTATAATCCCGGTTGGCGCTTGGCAGTACCAGTAGGCAACGCTACTCATTTCATTGCAAAGGTGATTACCGTGGCCATGCTCAATCGTCACCTTAATTTCTTTGCAGAAGTGAATGGGATTTTCCAGGTGGTGAACATAACTAGTCTGGTAGCCGTTCGTATTGTGCTCGAAGATTGAGGAGCCATTGCGCGAATATGCATTATCTTGCATTTCCCAGGCTTGGTTCAAATAGTCCTCGCTTCCTGTACCGTGTAAGTCGGGAGGCCACCTGTAACCATCAACCCAAATCATATCGTCTCCCTCACCCCACCATGTACCAGTAAGGTTCGTCACACTAATATTACAACCGATGTAGTGGCCCCGACCTTTCGTTTCCAAAATTACATAGTTCTTATCCCAGGCATCTCGACCCTTATTCACAATGTTTGCTTCTGGCGAGTTAACTTCTACTTTTGAACCCCAACCATCGAAAGGATTAGCTCTTCTAAATTCTGCATGGGCAAAAGCAAAATTATCCGGAAGCGAGTCGTACAACTCATAGTCAATATAAAAATATTGTTTGTGTGGTTCTTTACTTTGATTTATTAATTCCATCTTTGCGTGCTTCTTAAAAGGCATTGGCAAATAGCAGTTCAGTGCGCAACCACTATTGAAAGTATTGTTATGCTTTGTCGAAGCGGTGAAAAGTAACGACTGGTAGGAATTCACCATACTATGCCCGAGACCAAAGAAATCGCCCAATGGACATAGAATCGAGGGTGAGTCCGCACCATCCCAGGTAAACTTCAGTAAACATTCTCTATAATTATTTTGCTGAGTCATCCATAAATGGGTGATACAGCCGGGGCCTTCAATCTCCCCAAGTACTGCTGACTCCCCTGGCGGGATTATCCAAAAATCACTGTTTCGGCCACTAGTATCCCAAGAGGATTTTCGTCCAGTTTTTGCTTTACGCAGTTTTGCTAGGCTTTTAAGTTGCATCGTGAAATACCGCTCCCGAGTTGCGACGAGGTTTTAGAACACTGAGCATCACACTCCCTCCCCTGTAATTCAAGCGATGGATTCTTAAAAGAGAACCCATCTGCTGTGGCTCAAACCTATCGCACGGGAGCAAACTCCCCACCCAAAAAAAAACCCTCCGTAAGGAGGGTTTTTCTTAAAACCAGACTAGTGGAATGACCACCAATCTCACAGTTCCTAAACTATAGGCTCCAGTTAACGATCACGCCCACCCTTCTCGGGTCAGTTAGCGTGCCCTTTGGAACGTAGAGCGGATTGGTACCTGCCCCGTTAGGGATATAAGCAACCAAACCGGTCTCATCCATCAAGTTTTGGACGAAACCCGAAATAGTTAAGTTCTCTTCAGGTGAAGTCCAAGTGGCTCTGACATCAACGCGGTTGTATGCTGCCATTATTTGCGATTCGATGTTACGAACCAACGGGTATCTTTCACCAGTATAGTTCAACCATCCTGAGAAATTAAATGACCCAGGAATTGAATCGAAAGTAGTTTCATAAGCGGCAGTGATGGCCCACTTATGCTTAGGCTGCTGAGGTAACCTGCTACCCGTCCAATCTCTTGGGAGATTGTAAGCTGTAGTTCTCATCTCCCCAGATTCCTGATCCAGGTAGGTATGGGATCCAACCAGCGGGTTCGGGTCTCCCAGAGTCGTTGCTGAGAACGTACCCAAAGATGATTCCAAGAAGGTGTAGTAACCACCCACCTTGAATTGAGGGGTAACGTAGTAATCACCCTGTATTTCGAAACCGTAGATTTCGGAGTCTGGGATGTTTGTGGTGAACTCCTGCAAAGGACTCTCGGCTGTTGGCGACAGACATTGAGTAGTCTGTCCAGGATTACACACTGGCAATCCCGCATCCATCTCAGCTACTTGTTGACGATCTTGGAAATCTTGGAAAAATGCTGAGAACTGCATGTTCAGCCTTTGATCCATAAACAATCCTTTAACGCCACCCTCATAATTCACAAGATGCTCTTCTTTAATAGGAGGATTATAAGCACTGGAGTCGTTAAAACCACCTGCGCGGTATCCGGTTGATATACGCCCGTAGATCATGTACTCGTTCGTTGGACGATATTCTGCGTCTACTGACCAGATAACTGCGTCCCATGATACTTTGGGCGCGGCGTCTAGGTCGTTAGCGCTTGTTGGCTTTTCGACAGCCTCATATACCGTCGTAAACGGGGTGTCTCCCATGTAGGTAACGTCGTTTTTCTGCCAATAGATGAACTGTACATTACGATACTTAGTGTCTTCCGTGTGCCGTGCACCGGCTGAGAAAGTCCATTGCTCGTTCATATCATAGGTAAAATGAGCGTAATAAGCTTCTGCTTCCAGAATGGAATCAGTACCAAAGTAGTTCTGAGTAACATGATCGTTTGGATCAATGTTTAGAACATCTCCACTCGGGTCGCCTGTACAGTAGGTAGCATCTCCGCCCCAGTCTGAGGAAGAACCCTCAAATCCTGCTGCCGTACATGCTGCGAAGGTATTCCCATATCCCACAGGATCCCAGGCAAAGTTGTCTCTTGACACAGCCCAGAGATTAAAACCCTCGTGCTGATACACCCCGGCAATAAAATTCAATTTACCATCGAAGTTAGACACAAGCTGCAGTTCGTGCGATTCATCTTCCATTTCAAACGGCGATCGATTACGACGGTCGTACCACTCCCCATTTGGCGTTGGAGGAGCGATCTGATTCGTTAGATCAAGGTCACGCGAGGTATTTTGATAAAGCTGATTCTCACCGTAAACATATTCAAGAACCAAACCATCAGTGATCTCTAGTGCGGCATTAACTTCCCAACCTTCTCTCTCGATATCAGAGGTTCCGGGACGGTTAACATTAAGAACATTTTTCAGATCATCGCAATTATTCGCAATTGTTCTACCGCAGTCTGCTACCGCAGGAGAGTCTTCAAAATAACCGTACCAAGGATTTTCAGGCGCATCGTAGCTTCCGTTACATGAGTAAGGAACACCACCGATAGTACCAGTAAGATTATCGTCTGTAAGCTGATTGTAGATTACATCCGCAGCGAAAGGGCCGTCGCAAATGTAAGGAATATCCCTTTCTGGGTTGTAAAGCATCAAAGGACTTCTTGGAATCCCTGTATCGTGGCTGTATGAGTATCGAACATTAACATCCAGTCCACCAGATTGAAGTCTGAGCTGCGGAGCGTACGTGATCAGATCTGGAGCGTCATAATCTCCGCCCAGTCCAATGTTTTCCTGAGCACCGTCACCGGTAAAGCTTCCAGCAGTCACTCGGAAACTCAAAGGGCCTATTAACGGACCACCAAACGCAATTGATACACGTTGGGTAACCTGGTCAGTAATCTCTGCCATGGCCTTGACGTCCCACTCATCCGTTGGCTTATTCATGAAGTAACTGATGGAGCCACCGATTGAATTCTTACCGTGCAACGTTCCTTGTGGGCCTCGAGCGACCTCTATTCGATTCACATCAAACATGTTGCCAGCAATTCCCATTTGAGACCGACTGTAAGCGCCGTTGACATAAACGGCTACGGCCGTATCCGCGTGGCTAGCGCCACCGGTGTAAGTGCCGATACCCCGCATAACCGTACCCTGGCCATCACCTTCTTCTTCTTGACCAAACTGAAGTCCTGGAGTAAGAGCTTCCAGGTCTTGATCATCATATATCCCAAGCTGATCAAGTGCCTCAGTGTTGAAGGCGGTTAATGAAACCGGGACGTCATTTATTGTCTCTTCACGTCTTTCAGCTGTTACCACGATCTCTTCGATCTGGAATCCGCTTTCGCTTTGTTGCGCATAGGCAGATGAGAGGCCGAACACAGCTAAATATCCCACTGCCAATAAAGGCAACAGTTTCTTTATGTTTTCCATTAAAATCCCCTGCGTTTAAGTAAAATCCCTTCAGCGCCTTTTTCACATTGCAAAGCCGCCGAGGTTGCAGATTTTCCGCTCTGTAAAGGAACTGTCAAGTTTATTTTTTACTATTTTGCATTATTCTTCCATTATTTAGATGGGAGGGACATTTTGAGTCAGTTGATGCTAGGCATTACGGAGAAAGGCATTCTTTATAAAGATCAAAAAAGAGCCATCGACCTTGACACGCGTTTCCGGATGGTCAAGGAGAGTGGCATATTCGACTACTACGACAAAACCCCAGAAGATCCAAACCTTTTAGACGATTACCTTTGTGCGAGTGAAAAGTACGATATTCCCATCTTGGCGGGTGGATGGACCTATCAACTTGGTAGCGATGAACAACTGTTCAGAGATAAATTGCAACTTTCAGCGAAACTTGGGAGCAAAGTGCATAACACGCAGATCAGAATGAGGCATGCCGATGGCCACCTCGTTTCCGATGAAGAGGTTTTCCGGTTTTATATGGAGGCAGCAGAACTAGGTGAGCGCTGTGGTTGCTATCCAACTCTAGAAGTACACATAAAAATGTGGTCAGAGGACTACAGAAGGGTAAGCACGGTTGCGAATATGGTTGAAGATCATGGAATTCCCTTTCGCATGACGCTTGATCATTCACATGTGATCTTTAAGATCGATAACGAGGTTGAACAGAGGGTTTTTGATATTAAATCCGCGATCGATTCAGGCGACTTAGTGCTTGATCCTTTCAAACAGGGTAGTATCTGCCAGGAATGGATTAATCGCGGTTTTGTCAATCACTGTCATGCCAGGACAGCTGTCCCCAACAATCCGAGGAACACGTGCTATACCTACCCAGATGGTAGTCCAGGACGCGGTGTTCAATATCCATTCTTTGCGCCAGAACCTGGGCAATTTCCTGGAGAGTGGGCGGAATACAAATTGGAGCCCTGGAAAGAGGTTGTCAGACAGTTACTGCGATACCATGCAGCTAATGAGGATAGTAAGCTCGGTCAAATTTCAACTGAGTTTATCCCGGGTCCAGACTAT
>MDTE01100897.1_pt1 | contig 10415 bp, 10 predicted proteins | sample 811231 | NCBI WGS metagenome assembly MDTE01 (sample SAMN05326651, study PRJNA326480) | marine metagenome | isolation source: seawater | place: Indian Ocean: Red Sea | collected 2010 | reverse complement strand
GCCAGGGTAGTGGCTGTCCTGTGGTGTCCGCGCTGTGATGTCCGCGTGTGCGGTCCGTGCGTCTGTGGAAGTCACCTGACGCGGGGTCTGCGCCGTTGACTGCATATGCCGGTTAGGTTCGCGCCAAGGCGGGGTAAAATCTCCGCCGCGGCACTTTCCGCAGCCAATGATCCAGAGATCCGTGACCATGATTCCGAGCCATCGCCCGTCAGCCCCTGCATGGGTCGCAGCTCTGCTTGGCGCCCTGATGTGCCAGGCAAGCGGGGAGGAAGGCGCGAGCGGTGCGCCGGTCCCGCTCCTCTCTGAAGAGGAACTCACGAACTACCCGTTCAGTATCCCGGTCGACGATACGCCGCCAAAGGTCGAGGAGATGTCGGTTGGCGAGCAGTTCATTCTCGACTCGCAGCGCAGCGACATCGAAGATCTCGTTGCCCGCAAACTGGGTGTTCTCTACATGAAGCGTTCGCGTGAAGATTTGCCGACGCTGCAGAGGCTGGTCGACGGTGGTCACATCCCGACGAGTCGCACGAAGGACTGGCAGTCACTTGGCATCGTGTTTGGCGACATCCTCGCCGAAGAACTGGATCTCAGATGGGTGATCTACGAGGACGAGTTGGGCAAGAGCCGTGCGCTGCAATTCGGGAAGACGCTGAGCTTCGTGTTCCCGGTCACGATGTTCTCGAAGCGGGTTCAGTTCGGGCAGTCGATCAACATCCTGGACGTCTACCGGAAGGTGGAGGCCGAGGTGGCCGGGTTTGCCGCCCACGAAGCGGCTAAGGTTCGCTATGCGGACAACGAGCGACGGCTCAGGGGCGACGGTGACGAGGACTATCTGCCGCCTGATCCCTGAGTAGCGGGAACCGGGTCTGATTCGCTAAACTACGCGCGCCCTGTTGGATAGCTGGCCAATGAAAATCATCAAGAAAATCCTGAAGTTCCTGCTCGTGGACTCCACCGTGAACATTCTCGGGGACCTCTTCGAGCAACCGCTCATCATGTGGGCGATGATCGGCTGGGGCTGGCTGTGCATGCTCGTGATGGTAACGAGTGTTTTCTACGGGTTGCCCGACCTGCTTGCGTGACCCCCGGGTTGGGCCCGCGGGCGCGGTCCGACTGCGCGCCAGACCTGCGGGTAGAAACTGCGGACAGACCGTCTCTTCAGGCGAGCAGGGACTCCAGTTTGGCGACGACCTTCTCGCCGAATTCCACGGTCGACACGTTCTCGACGCCTCCATGCGAGGCGAGGTCGGTGGTCGAGAAGCCGTCCTCGAAGACGCTCTGCATGGCCTTCCAGACCGCTTCCGCCTCATCCGGCATCCCGAAGCTCATTTCGAGCATCAGAGCGACGGATCCGATCATCGAGTAGGGGTTGGCGATGCCCTGGCCCGCGATATCCGGCGCCGACCCGTGGGAGGGCTCGTAGTACGCCTTCTCGGGGCCGATGCACGCTGACGGCATGAGTCCCAGCGACCCGAGCAGGCCGCCGGCCTGATCACTCAGGATGTCACCGAACATGTTCTCCATTACCATGACGTCGAACTGTCCGGGGTTCAGGCAGAGGGCGGTCGCAGCGGCGTCGACCAGCATGTGCCGGACTTCGACATCGGTGTAGTCAACGCGGACCTCGTTCAGCACCTCATTCCAGAAGACGCTGGACATGAGTACGTTGCTCTTGTGGATGTTGTGGAGGACCCCCTTACGACCACGTGCCGTCTCGAAAGCGGTGACGAGGACCTGACGAATCTGTGTTTCGTCGTAGGTCAGCACCTCGTTGACATAGCGCAGGCCCTCGCTGTTGACGCCGCGGCTCTTTTCTCCGAAATACAGTCCGCCGACCAGCTCGCGGATCAGCATGATGTCGATCCCGTCCCGGATCACCTCCGATTTCAGCGGTGAGAAGTGCGCCATGTGTGCCGGCAGGAAGATGGGCCGGAAGTTGGCGTACGTGTTGTAGCGCGCCCGCAGCGGCAGAATTGCGCCGCGTTCCGGCTGTTCTTCCACCGGAATCTTGCTCGATTCTTCGTGAGAGAGGCCGACCGGCCCCTTGAGGATGGCATCGGCGCTGTCGCAGATGGCCTTCGTTTCATCGGGAAACGCCTTGCCGTGGTCGAAGTAGGCGCCGGCACCAAACGGCGCCTCGATCAGTTCGAACTCCACATCCCTGTGGCGCTGCACTACATCGAAGACCTTGACGGCTTCAGCCATCACTTCGGGACCAATGGCGTCTCCGGCCAGAACTGCGACACGGCGCGCGTTACTCATGCGGGTTCCTCAGGGTGAGCAACAAAATGGGCCGGCGATTGTAGCACCGGCATCCGGACGCCAGCGTATTCCCCGTCGCCGGATCGGGGTGACTCGTTCGGGTTCGGGTCAGGTGTCGTCGGGATAGATGAGGTGCGCGGCACGGACATCCCGCCAGAGCGCTTCCGTCTCCAGCAGGTTGGTCTCGAGATCGGCCGGGGTCGCGTCCCGGGCATCCACCCAGTTTGCCGGCTGCAGCGAGCCGTGGATGACGTCGATCGCCCGCCGCCCGGGTTCATACTCGTAGAGCCGGTCGTGCCAGAGCGCGTAGTCGGAGTGCAACCGGCGCAGCGCCTTGAGGAAGAGCAGGACGTAACGCCACGGGCGGAACCTCGCGTGGTCATAGCCGGGGCCGTCGGTGTGCAGTTGTATGCCGGCACAGAGCGATCCCGCGTGTTTGTGGAACGTCGGCTGGAAATGACACGGGCGCGTTCTCACGCCTTCCAGCCATTCTGGCGCAAGGCTGCGCATTTCCGTGAGGATGTCAGCGATCGGGAGGTTTGGCGCACCGATCACTTCGAGCGGTATGGTCGTACCCCGACCCTCGGAGAGTTCGGTGCCCTCGATCATCACGGTGCCGCTGAAACAGCGTGCCATGTTCAGGCTGGCGGCATTGGGGCTCGGGTTCACCCACGGACGTGCGCCACTCGGCCAGCCGAATCCGGGCTCCACGTTCGGGTCATAGCCCGCCATCGCGATAACTTCGAGTTCGACGTCGAGACCGAGCAGCGCGACGAAGTAGTGGGCCAGTTCGCCGGTGGTGAGTCCGTGGCGCATGGGTATCGGCGCCGAGCCCACGAAGCTCTCGTGCCCCGCTTCGAGCGCGAGACCGTCGACGGGTCGTCCGGCCGGGTTGGGCCGGTCCAGAACCACCACGCGTTTGTGATGCTCACTGGCCGCTTCGAGCACGTAACGCAGGGTGGTAATGAAAGTGTAGACCCGGCAGCCGATGTCCTGCAGGTCGAAGACGAGCGTGTCGACGTCTTCCAGCATGTCCGCGTGCAGCCGACGTGTCTCTCCGTAGAGGCTGTGCACGGGGATGCCGTGGACAGGGTCTGCGAAGTCGTCCGACTCGATCATGTTGTCCTGCTTGTCGCCACGCATGCCGTGCTGTGGACCGAATGCACGCCGGACGTCGTGGCCCGCTTCGATCAGCGCATCGACGGTGTGCGTGCCTGCCGCCGTGAACGAGGCCGGGTGCGCCACGACGCCAAGGCGCCCGGACGGTGTCGTGGTGAGCCATTGGTCGAGTCCCGCCGCGTAATCACCCATGCGTCGTTTCCTGCTGTGGTGCGCATGTTGCGCGGGGCCGCGGAACGTAACCCTCAACCCCGTGAAAGTCCGGCCGCGCCCCCCCGGGATGTGCGGGTGCGAAGTAATGGCGGGCCGATCCCTCACCCAGCACCACGGTCGGCTTGAACCCGGTGAACGGTCCGAGCGCACTCAGCTCCCACCCGACGGACACCCGGAGTGAGCCCGACTGCAGCGCGCTTGTGACGTCCGGAGCCGATGCAACCGACTCGCGCATGTCAGTCCTGTATTCCTCGAAGCGGTAGAGGTTCCAGGCGTGTGAAAGACTCGCGTTCGTTTCGGTGTAGGCGCCCGTCACACCGATGAAAAAGGCCTCGAAGCAGGTATCGCGCCAGAGACCGTCGGCTCGTCCAACTGGCCCGTCAGGTTTCAGATTGAATGTGCCGAGATCACCTTCGAGCGCGTACTCGAGCCGGGCGTACCCGGCGTGCAGGCTCAGTGTCACGCTGCAGGTACGAATCTGCCGGCAGGGGGCGAACGGCGTCAGGATGACTTCGGCGCTTGGGCCCGGGGCGTCGATTCCGGTAGCCTTCACGTCTCTCATCGTTGCTTCCGGGAAGGATCGCATGGCGCAGTATGACTTCGACCTGTTCGTCATTGGCGTGGGTTCAGGTGGTGTCCGGGCCGCACGCATGGCTGCCAACTATGGCGCGCGGGTCGCGAGCGCTGAGGACCGCTACATGGGCGGTACCTGCGTCAACGTCGGCTGCGTGCCGAAGAAGCTCTTCGTGATCGCGTCCCACTACAGCGAAGACTATCACCACGCCCGGGGCTACGGCTGGGGCGAGGCGGAGCCGGCCTTTGACTGGGACATGCTCAGGGAGAACAAGGATCGGGAGATCGGGCGCCTGAACGGCATCTACCGGGGATTGCTCGACGGCGCCGGTGTGACCCACTTCGACGGGCGTGCACGCATCGCGGGCCCCCACGCAGTCACCGTGAACGGTGAGACTCTGACGACGGAGAAAATCCTCGTGGCCACGGGCGGCTGGCCGGTCATGCCGGACGTTCCGGGAATCGAACACGCCATCTCCTCCAACGAAGCGTTCTTCCTTCCTGAACTGCCGAAGCGTGCCCTGGTGGTCGGCGGCGGCTACATCGCGGTCGAGTTTGCGGGGATCTTCAACGGGTTGGGGGTTGATGCGCACCTGGCGTACCGCGGGCCGCTCTTCCTTCGGGGTTTCGATGGGGACGTCCGGGAGTTCGTCGCCGACGAACTCCGCAAGAAAGGCATCAGCCTGCATTTCGACACGAGCATTGTCGGCATCGAGCGTGCGGAAAGTGGCGTGCTGACCGCACGCCTGGCTGACGGCGGTGAGATCGAAACGGACCTCATCCTCTACGCCACCGGCCGTGCTCCCGCGGTGCACGACATCGGGCTCGAGAACGTGGACGTGCGGCAGCGGGAGAACGGCGCGATCATCGTCGATGACTACTTCCAGACCAGCGAGCCGTCCGTCTTCGCGCTCGGAGATGTGACCGATCGCGTGCAACTGACCCCCGTGGCCATTGCCGAGGCGATGGCGTTCGCCAGCACGTGGTTCAGGGACCAGCGCGTGCAGATGGACTACGACGACATCGCAACCGCGGTCTTCTGTCAGCCGAACATCGGCACGGTCGGGTTGACCGAGGAAGAGGCGCGGGACGAGTTTGGCAGGGTCGATGTCTATCGTTCAACGTTCACCCCGCTCAAACACACGTTGACCGGCAGTGACGAGAAAACGCTGATGAAGCTCATCGTGGAGCCGACGTCAGACAAGGTGGTCGGCATCCACATGGTGGGTCCCGAAGCGGGTGAGATCGTGCAGGGCATGGCGGTTGCGGTGAAGGCCGGCGCGACGAAAGCGCAGTTTGACGCCACGGTCGCCATCCACCCGACGAGCGCCGAAGAGTTCGTCACCATGCGCGAACCTGTTGGCTGAGCAGGGCGCACCGGTGTTCGCCGGTGTCGACGGGTGTCCGGGCGGTTGGTTTGGGGTTGCACACCGCGCGGGCGGCGTCGACATGCATCGCGCTGAATGCCTCGCGGACCTCTGCGCGCATTTCGCGGATGTCCACCAAATCTTCATCGACATTCCGCTGGGACTCCCGTCGAGTGAGCCGCGGCAGGCCGACGCGCTGGCGCGCCGCGTACTGCGCGGCCAGTCGTCTTCGGTGTTCCCGGTTCCGTGCCGCGCTGCGGTCAGGGCTGGGTCCTGGGAGGAAGCGTCCGCGATCAATGCGTCGGTACTCGGACGTCGGCTCTCGAAGCAGACATGGAACATCTGCCGGAAGATCCGCGAGGCTGACGAGCTCGGTGAGGTGCGGCTCCGGGAGGCGCATCCGGAGATCGCCTTTCGGTCTCTCGCGGGCGCGCCGCTCGCCGGCAAGAAGACGGCGGAGGGCCGCGCGACCAGACTGGCGCTGCTCCCGTCTGTCTTTCAGGATTTGTACGAACGCGCGGTCGCGGATTGGCCGAGGCGATTGCTCGCGCGTGACGACATTCTCGATGCGTGCGCGCTGGCGCTGGTGGCCCCCGACATGACCGCGACGCTGCCCAGCCCGCCTGAGTACGACGCCCTGGGGCGGCCGATGGCTATCTGGGTACCACCCGGAGTTGTGCCTCCCTGATAGCCGGCAGGAGCGGTGACGGTTCTGGGTCGAGGGCGGCAACCTGTTTCAGGTAGGCGAGGCGTCCGTCGTTCCGCAAGGGCAGCCGAAGTCGGGTTCCCCTGTGTACCGCGTAGTAGCGCCCATCCTCGATCAGAAGGAACGCGAGACGCCCCCCGTAGTGCGCCGCGAGTCCCACGTCGACCATGATCACGCGCCCGTCCAGTCTCGGCATGACCGCACCCTGGGTGGTCGTATGCGCGACGACGATGCGCGTCGCCCCATGGAATGCGAGGAGTGCATCGAGGGGTGCCTGTTCGGTCGCCGCGTCGTTGGTTGCGAGACCGCGATGCCAGAGCGGGTTGAAATCTTCCATGACCGCGGCGAAATCGTTGTCCTTCAGGAACCTGCGAATTGTCTGGTTGCTGGCGTGCAGGGTCTCCGGCGGAACGTGAGGGTTCAGTCCGCCGTGCACGAACAACACGTCGTTGATGCGGATGACCGTGTTGTGTTTCGCCACCCAGCGGGCGAAGCGTCCGCCGGGTTTCCAGTAGCTCCGGTGTTCGACCCATCCGAGTGGAAACTGCCGCTCGTATTCCGCTATGAATGCGTCATCGACTGTGATCTCTTCTCCATGGGCGCGGAGCGAATCGGCATAGGCGCGCAGGTAACGCTTGCGCCGGCGCTCTGAGCGATTGTCGGCAAACGCCGCATACTCTCCCGAGTGTACAAAGCGCAGATCGCCGACGATGTTCATGGCTTCGTGGTTGCCGACCAGCGCATGGATGCGTCCCCCTGCCCGGGACGCTTCCTTCTCGAGACGCATCAGCAGTTCGATGATCCTGCGGGTATCCGGCCCCCGGTCCGCCACATCGCCGAGTTGCACAAGGTGGGTTCTGTCGCCTGTCCAGCGTAGGTCAGCATCGATGAGGGATGCCTGCATCAGCACCTGCCTGAACTGGGCGAAGTCGCCGTGCAGGTCACCAACCGCCACGATCCGGTCGACGCCGTCAAACGTCTCGCGCGCGGTGCCCGGCATTGCACAAATTAGGAGCAGCAGTGCCAGCAGGCACTTCACTCCGGCGCGGACAACAACGTCGTCGGGGGCGCCATGGGCACGGTGATATTTGCTACGCTGCGTCCGTTTTCCAGCCAGCAGGCGGCATCCTTGGACCGGGTCACCAGTTTTCTCAACACGCTCGACAGCTATCTTGGATCGCATCCTGTATTTCCCTACCTGCTGCTTGGCACCGGCGTCGTCTTCACACTCTATCTTGGCTTTCCGCAGATCCGCTACTTCGCACACGCGTGGCGGATCGTGCGCGGCAAGTACGACAAGTCGGGGCAGCACGGGGACGCAACCCACTTCCAGGCGTTGACGACCGCCATCTCCGGCACGGTCGGCACGGGCAACATCGGTGGCGTGGCGCTGGCGATCTATCTCGGCGGGCCGGCCGCGTTGTTCTGGATGTGGATGACCGCCTTTCTCGGCATGACGACCAAGTTCGTCGAGGTCACGCTGTCCCACAAATACCGTGAAAAGGACGCCAACGGCCATATCGTGGGCGGCCCCATGTTCGTCATGGAAAAGCGGCTCAACATGAAATGGCTTGCCGTCTTCTTTGCGATCGCCACGGTGGTGAGTTCGTTCGGCTCGGGCAACATGCCGCAGAGCAACAACATTGCAGCGGGCGTCGAGGGTGCGTTCGGCGTGCCGGCGTGGATCACGGGGCTGGTACTCGCGGGGCTGCTTGGCGCGGTCATCATCGGCGGGATCCGGCGGGTCGTGCAGTTTGCGGAGTACCTGGTGCCGTTCATGGCGGTTGTGTACGTCGTTGGCGCACTTGCGGTCATCGGTGCGAATCTCGATCAGATTGTTCCCTCCTTCGTGGCGGTGGTGTCTGATGCCTTCTCGGGTTCGGCGGCCGCGGGCGGTTTCCTGGGCGCTTCGTTTGCCTACGCGTTCAATCGGGGTGTCAACCGTGGACTCTTCTCCAACGAGGCAGGGCAGGGCTCCGCGCCGATTGCACACGCTGCCGCGCGGACCGATGAGCCAGTGTCCGAGGGGATCGTCTCCATCCTCGAACCGTTCATCGACACGATCATCATCTGTACGCTGACGGGGCTCGTGATCCTGTCCTCCGGGGTCTGGACGGAGAAGCATCAGAACGAGTTCGAGACCTTCGATACGCAGTTCGTCGCCGGGCGCTATGACGAGTCCGTGGGCGCGGAAGCGAACAGTCTGCTGGCTCACCTGTCCGGAGGAACACCCGTCGATCGCTACTCGGGACCCGTCGAAGTCATGGCGGGCGTACCCTCGCTCAGCCTCGACTACACGATCCTGCACAACCGGTCGATTGCCGAAGACGTGCGCTACCTGCAGAACGGCGTGCCGTTCTCGGGAGTGGTCACCGTCACCGACGGCAGCATCACGGCGCCCGCCGGCATTACCCTGAACGGGCGCTCACTGATTCACTCGGTCGATCTGACGGCTGAAGCATTCACGCGGGGGGCCTTCGGGGAGGCGGGGCGTTACATCGTCTCGATTGGCCTTGTGCTCTTTGCGTTCTCGACCGCGGTTGCGTGGTCCTACTACGGTGATCGCGCGATGACCTATCTTTTTGGAGTCGGATCCGTCGTCTTCTACCGGTTTGCATATGTCGCAGGCTTCTTTCTTGCCGCGGTGATCGACACCTCCCTTGTCTGGCTCATCTCAGCGATCACCGTCGTGATGATGACCTTGCCGAACCTGTTCGCGATCCTGATGCTCGCGACCGAAATGAAACAGTCGGTTGCGGAGTATTGGGAGCACTTCAATCACGAATACCCGAAGGAATCAGCATGAAACTCGAAGGCGCGAGCGCCATTGTCACCGGTTCGTCGTCGGGGGTCGGCGCGGCTACGGCGCGGATGCTCGCCGAGCGTGGCGCAAATGTCGTGATCAACTACGCGCGCAGTGCTGGGGCCGCCGAGAGGGTGGCCGCAGAGTGTGAGGCGCTTGGCGTGAAGGTGCTGTGCCTGCAGGGGGATGTCGCGGACGACGGCGCATGCCGGGCGATGGCGGACGCCGCCGTCGAGTCGTTCGGTCGGCTCGACGTACTCGTCAACAACGCCGGGACGACCAAGTTCGTCAACCATGCCGACCTCGGCGGACTCGACAAGGACGACTTCTTTCACATCTATGGCGTCAACGTGGTGGGCCCCTATCAGATGGCCCGGGCCGCGGAGGCGGCACTCAGGGCTTCCGGGGACGGGGCGGTGGTCAACGTCTCGTCGATCGCCGGAGTCCGCGGGGTAGGGAGTTCGATCGCCTATGCCGCGTCGAAAGGGGCGCTGATCACGATGACCAAGTCGCTCGCCCGCATCATGGGGCCCGAGGTGCGCGTCAATACCGTCTGCCCGGGCTTCATCGAAGGTCACTGGCTGCGCGAGGGCATGGGCGACGAACTCTACGAACGCAACAGACAGCGGATCATTGACCGCACGCCCCTGCAACGGGTCTGCACCCCGGAGTCGGTTGCCGAGTCCATCCTGGGCTTCATCGGGGGCCATTCGATCGTGTCCGGCGAGCACATCATCCTCGACGGCGGACTGTTCCTGAATTGAACGCCGCGTTTGAAATGTTGCGGTCACATCGGATGGCCGCGCTGGACATCGACGTTGCCGAGTACCGTCATCGGGTCACCGGCGCGATGCACTTCCACTTCGCTGCGGAACATACCGAGAACGTCTTCATGGTGGCGTTCCGTACGCTGCCCGAAGATTCGACCGGCGTTGCCCACGTGCTCGAGCACACGGTGCTCTGCGGGAGCGAACGCTACCCGGTCCGGGACCCGTTTTTTCTGATGATCAGGCGCTCGCTGAACACGTTCATGAACGCGTTCACGGGGAGTGACTACACGGCGTATCCGTTTGCGAGCCAGAACCCGAGGGACTTCGACAACCTCCTCGACATCTATCTGGACGCGGTGTTCTTTCCCCGGCTCGATCCGCTGGACTTTGCCCAGGAGGGGCACCGGATCGAGTTCGAGAAGTCGGCGGATGCGTCGACCCGTCTGGTCCATCGTGGAGTCGTCTACAACGAGATGAAGGGAGATGCCTCGTCACCCCATTCGGTCGCCTATGAGGCGCTGACCAAACACCTTTTTCCAACCACCACCTACCATTTCAACAGTGGCGGCGACCCCGCAGAGATCCCGAACCTCACGTACGAG
>MDTE01156945.1_pt1 | contig 10417 bp, 12 predicted proteins | sample 811231 | NCBI WGS metagenome assembly MDTE01 (sample SAMN05326651, study PRJNA326480) | marine metagenome | isolation source: seawater | place: Indian Ocean: Red Sea | collected 2010 | reverse complement strand
TTTAATCTCCTGAGATTTTCCATTGTAGTCTAAATATTTTATATGACATTTATCTGGTCTTTCAATTTCAGCAAACTGTCCTGGAACGGACAAACACCCTTCTTCATAAGTTGAATTGTTTTGTGATTTTTCTATAACCTCTGGATTAACAAAGCACATTGGTTTTTTTGGCTCATCTTTTCTTGCTATGTCAAGAACTATAACTCTTTTTGGCACACCAACTTGTATTGCGGCTAAACCGATACCAGGAGCTGCATACATGGTGTCAAACATATCATCTATAAGCTTTTGTATATCTTGATCAACTTCTTCAACTTTCAAAGATTTTTGTCTTAAAATTTTGTTTGGTTCAGTTAATATTTCTCTTAAAGCCATACCCTTATGAATAAATTATAAGATTATTATAGTCAAGCAGTTGAAATTTTTAACTGAAATTTAGTTAAACTCTGGCTGGTAAGGCTTCACTTAAAATATTATTCCTGATTTTTTTTAAATTTAATTTATTCAGTATGCTATTTAAAAAATATATAGTTTCGGGATCCAAATTGTGGATATCATCTTCTCCAATTATTTCTACAATTTTAAGCATAACTAAGCCGGTTTTTTTTTGTTCTACAAGTCTATCCAGATTTGTTGGGATCGTGAGTTGAGATGACATAGCATCTAGATCTAAATCTTTTGGTATATTTATACCGTCCTTCTTTAAAGATTCTAAAACTACAACATCTTTAATCGAAATAAAATATTTTTTGTTTTTTTTAATTTTTTTATAAACAGATTTAAAATCTTTTTCAGTTCTTTTTAGTTTTTCTTTATCATCTATAAAATGTTTTAAAATTTTAGATTTGTGCAAAATATCATTATCAAATTTAATTTGGCTTGTATCAAATAGACCTTTGTCTATATGTTGGTTTACAGTATCTTGGTAGCTAGCCGAAATTGTATTAGTATCAATAGATTTCAAAATATTTGAAAATTCTTCTGAATAAATATTTGACAATTTATCTTTAGAAAATAAATCTTTAAGTAAAAAAGCTAAATCTATTTTTTTTTCATTATTTTCACTTAGTAAAATACTTTGATAAATTAAAGCTCTCGCCTTGTAAGATGGCAAGTTTTTATAAATTTGTTGAGCATTTAATAATTGATTAAAATTAAATGAAATTCTTAAATAGATTTTAAAAATTTCATCCTTTTGAAAAGAATTTTCTTTCGCGGCTTTTTCGTAAGTAGTAATTAAATCTTCATTTTCAAAACTGTCTACTTTTATTAAATTGGCCGCTGAAAGATATCTCCATATATATTTATCAGTTTTGTCGTTAGGTTCATACTCAAAGTTATTACTAGTAACATGAGATAAATAAAAATTTAGCAAATTGTCATCCAATATTTGGCTTCCAGAATTTTCAGAAATTCCAAGTAAAAAATTAATTTTGTTTTCAAAAAATTTATCATTAAAACCTCTTTCTTTTAGTAAATCTAAAACTAATTGTGCTTCATTTTTTTGGTCATTATCAATTAAACAATAAACTACAAATTTTTCTAAATAATTATTCTGTATATCTTTACTTAAATATTTTGCTTTATCACATGCGGATTTGATATTAGCTGAGGACAAATGTTCATTAACTAAATAAATTACTGCCTTGGATTCTTTCCCGGCTGCTGGATTATCTCTTAATAAAATTTCAAGATCATTAAATCTTTGGTTTTTAATTAACCAGTTTATTTTTATTTTTAAAAATTCTTCCGATGTTAAATTATTTTTTGGAGGATAAGAATTTGTAAATAAAACTTTAAAAAGTAAATCTTCTGAAAATTTAGATAATTTTATTTTACTAATTCTTTTTAAGATATTTTTAATGTCTTCTCCATTAGTATTAGACCACATATCCAAACTAAAATTATTTTCTTCAGGATCAAATATACCGATTGGTAGATCGTTTGAATTTTCAATTTTGCTTTCATCAATTTGAATTGAAATTTTATTTATATCATCAGATAGTATTGGGCTTTCTATTGTGATCTTTTCTTTTAAATCAGCTTGTTTTTTTTTGTCATCTTTTTTTTTCCATATGTCCTCTGCTGATATAGCCGGGTTTGATATGGATGTTAATAAAGTTAAGAACGTTATAGTAAAAATTAATTTATTTAACTGTGATAAGCTTATCATTACTAATTTCTTGCTTAATAAGTTCGTTTGGAATTGGCATTTTTATTTTATCAAGCAAAAATATCGCTAAAAACAAAATGGCGACAAATAAAATAATTTTGATTATAAATTTGCTATTTACTATGCCTCGGTTTCTTCTAGGTTGTAATCTAAGTTGCATAATTGTTAAATAGTATTTAAACTCGCAAAATAAGACAAAATTGTGAAAAATCAAATTTAAAATTTTCAGGTCAATTGTGAAAAAAAACCTTGTTTTATTAGGCATGATGGGTGTTGGAAAAACAACCCTAGGTAAAATTGTGGCAGAAAAACAAAAAATCAATTTTGTTGATATAGACCTGAATATAGAAAAAAAAAATTCAATGAAAATAAAAGATATTTTTGAAAAAAAAGGTGAAGATTTTTTTAGATCAGAAGAACAAAAAGAGGTGGTGGAATCAATGAAAAAAAATGATTGTGTTATTGCTCTAGGGGGCGGAGCTTTTATAAACAAAACTATTAGAGAAAGTGTTTTAAAAAATGGGATATCTATTTGGCTAGACGTTGATGTAAACACTTTAAATAAAAGAGTAAGATGGAACAAAAAAAGACCACTTTTAAATGAGAAAAATAATTTAAAAAAACTAAATGAATTATACTCAAAGAGGAAAAAAATTTATAAACTTTCTAATTATAAAATAGTTTGTAAAAATCGAAGCAAAAAAGACATTGTAGAAGAAATTATATCAATATATGAAAAGCACTAAAATATTAGTAAAAACAAAAAGCAAAACTTATCCGATATATTTTGGAAATAGAATTATAAACCAAACAAATAGACTAATTAGAAAAAATTTACCAGATACAAAAAAAATATGCATATTAATTGACAAAAAATTACCCAACTTATTATCAAAAAAATTAATAAAATCTTTAAAAAAATATAATCCCAAAATTATAAAGCTATCTGTAAATGAAAAAACAAAAAGTTTTAAAGTAGCTAACAAGATAATTAACTTTTTGCTAAAAGAAAATTATAATAGATCTGACTGTGTTATTGCCTTGGGAGGTGGAATTTTAGGAGATCTTGCTGCATTTATTGCAAGCATAACTAAAAGAGGAATTAAATTTGTTAATATACCAACAACTTTACTAGCTCAGTCTGACGCCTCTATCGGAGGAAAAACTGCAGTTAATTCTCACCAAGGTAAAAACCTGATTGGTACGTTTTATCAACCCGAATTTGTATTAATAGACACATCTTCTCTTAATAGTTTACCTCGCAGAGAATTAATTTGTGGATACGGAGAGATATTAAAGCATGCATTAATTTCAGATAAAAAATTTTTTTATTGGCTTTCTAATAATGCAAAAAAAATAATAAATAAAAGAGATAATAATTTATTAAAAACTGCTATTATGAAAAGTTGCAAAATTAAATCTAAGATAGTTAGCATGGATGAAAAAGAAAAAAACTTAAGAATGATTTTAAATTTTGGACATACTTTTGCACATGGATTTGAAGGAGCAAAAAACTTTTCAAAAAAATTAAATCACGGCGAAGCTGTTTTGCTGGGAATGGCAACCGCTAGCCAATTATCATACGAAAAAAAAATATTACCATTAAATGATCTAAATTTAATAAAAAAACACTATAATGATTTAAACTTACCCATGAAAATAAAAAAAAAATTTAAAAAAAAAGAAATTAGTAAAATTATATATTTTATTAAAAAAGATAAAAAAAATTATAATGAAAAAATAAATTTAATTTTAATTAAAAAAATAGGAAAAGTAACAAAGCCAAACAAATACAAAATTGATAGTGAAAATCTTAAAAAATTTCTAAATAAACAATACCATTAAGAAATTATTTTATTACTATTTCCAAAGCATGTATTTTATTTTTCATTTCATCTTTTAACGCAGCGTATATTATCTTATGTGATTCTATTTTACTCATAGATTTTAATTTTTCTGATTTTAACACAATTTTCAAATGAAACTTATTAGGTTGAAATGATTTGTGCTTAATATGTAAACTGGAGTTGTCAATTACTTGTAACTGTTCTGGATGAATCTTTTCATTAATTTTTTCTTTTACTTTCTCTAAAAAGGTTATCATTTCTCTTCCAAAACTTTAAAACATATAATAGTTTTTAACAATGGAAAATATTTGCGAATGGCACAACTGCAAGAAAAGCGGTAAGTTTAAAGCCCCGACCGAAAAGGATAATAGCAAAAATTTTAAATGGCTTTGTGAAAACCATATAAAATTGTTTAATAAAAATTGGAACTACTTTGAAGGAATGTCACAAAATGAAATTGAAAATTTTTTAAAATCAGATTTGACTTGGCATAGGCCAACACAAAAATTTGGAGCGCCGGATAATTTTTTTAATATTTTATGGAATAACGCTTTAAGTGATAAATTTAATATATTTAATAAAGAAGATTCTTTTATAATACAAAAAAACAAGCTTAGTGAAAAAGACAAAGATGCTTTTAGAATAATGGACTTAGAATTCAGCGCAGATTGGAATACGATACAAAAAAAATTTAAAACCCTTGTAAAAAAATTTCACCCTGATAAACATGGCGGTAATAAGCAATATGAAGATAAATTAAAAAAAATAACTTTGGCATATAGCCATTTGAAAATGACGATAACAAAATAGAAACTATGACAAACTTAGCAGAATTAACACCGGATATTAAAATCTCAATAAATCAAATTTTTGGCATTGATACAGAAATGAAAATAGATGGTTTTTCTAAAAAAAGTGAGTATGTGCCTGAAATTGATAGTAATTATAAATTTGATAGAGACACAACATTGGCAATAATTTATGGATTTGCTTTTAACAAACGTGTTTTAATACAGGGGTACCATGGAACTGGAAAATCAACACACATTGAACAAGTTGCGGCAAGATTAAACTGGCCTTGCATTAGAGTAAATTTAGATAGCCACATAAGTCGAATAGATTTAATTGGAAAAGATGCAATAGTAATAAAAAACAATAAGCAAGTTACAGAGTTCAAAGAAGGAATACTTCCATGGTCTATACAAAATCCTATGGCTCTTGTTTTTGATGAATATGATGCGGGAAGACCAGATGTTATGTTTGTTATTCAAAGAGTTTTAGAAAATGAAGGTAGTTTTACTTTGCTAGATAAAAACAAAGTTATAAAACAAAACCCATACTTTAGACTTTTCGCTACAACTAACACAATTGGGTTAGGAGACACTACTGGCCTTTACCAAGGTACACAACAAATAAACCAAGGACAAATGGATAGATGGAATATAATTACAACATTGAATTATCTAAAGTTTGAAAAAGAATTAGAAATTATTTTAGGAAAAGTAAAAAAATTTAATAATAAGGACGGAAAAGAAACGATTTCAAACATGATCAAGGTTGCTGACTTAACTAGAAAAGGATTCGTAAATGGAGACATTTCTACAGTTATGAGTCCAAGAACAGTCTTACACTGGGCTGAAAATAGTGAAATATTTAAAGATGTTGGTTATGCCTTTAGAGTTACTTTTTTGAACAAGTGTGATGATCTAGAAAAAAATATTATTGCAGAATATTATCAAAGATGTTTTGGTGATGATTTGCCTGAATCGTCTATTAACATAAAAATTTAAGATTTTAAAATGAACGACCAAGATGTCTTAAAAGAAAGATTTAAGTCGGCAGTTTCGTCTGCTGTAAAAGTTATTTCTGAAAATTATGATCTTGAGGTTAAATTTGGGAGCAGCTTAACTTCTAAGGGAAACTCATTAAATTTACCTGACATAATCAATTTAAAAAATTTACAAGATTTCACGAATTTAAGAGCTTTTGCTGATTCTGAAGCTCTCAAAATAAAGCACACGGACAAAAAAACTTTTATTAAAAATGAGCCGAAAGGTACAATGGCCAAATCTTTGTATGCAATTGCAGAAAAAATAAGATATGAAAAAATTGGATCAGACAAACTGTTGGGTGTTAAAAATAACATAACTCAATGTTATGAAAATAAGTTTAGAAATAGAAAAATCGATGAAATTAAGACTGAAGCCGATGTTCCTATAACTGATGCTTTTGAACTATACCTAAGAAGTCATTTTTTTAATATTAAACAAAATAAAGTTACAAAAAAAGTTTTAAGTTATTGGGAAAATCTATTTGATAAAAACTTAAAGAGTAGTCTTAATAAATTGGATAGTTGTCTGCAAAATCAAAATGAATTTGGTCAGCTAATAGCAGAACTAATTGATAATCTCGAGTTTGAAGACACTGAAAAACAAGAAAAAGAAGAATCGAAAGAAACAAAAGACGAAAATTTAAACTCTGAAGATAACAGCGAAGCAACCGATACAAATAACCAAGATAAAGAAGAACAAAACAGTCAAGTAGAATTTACTACTGAAGATATTAACTCTGATTCCTTAAATGAAGATGATCAGTTAAGTCAGACAGAAAAAGAAGAATCTGCTGGTGACCCCAGTGCTCAAAAAGGAAATCAAAAAAGTTTATTTAAAGATAAGTACAAAATATTTACTAACAAATATGATGAAATAAAAGAAGCTTCTGAGCTAGAAAAAGAAGAAGAAATAGTTAGACTCAGAAAAAATCTTGATCAACAACTTACTAGTTTACAAAGTATAGTTGCAAAATTAGCTAATAAACTTCAAAGACAGTTGTTAGCTAAACAAAATAGATCTTGGGAATTTGATTTAGAAGAAGGTTTGTTAGATTCTTCAAAATTATCAAGAGTAATAATTGATCCTCTGCATTCTCTATCTTATAAAAATGAAAAAGAAACCGAGTTTAAAGATACAGTAGTATCACTCCTTATAGATAATTCAGGTTCAATGAGAGGTAGACCTATATCAGTAGCTGCTATTTGTGCTGATATACTATCTAGAACATTAGAAAGATGTTCGGTCAAAGTGGAAATTTTAGGCTTTACAACAAAAAATTGGAAAGGTGGAAAAAGTAGAGAAGAATGGAACATAAATAATAAACCGTCTAAACCCGGCAGGCTTAATGATTTAAGACACATTATTTATAAATCTGCCGATACACCGTGGAGGCAATCAAAGAAAAATCTCGGTTTAATGCTTAAGGAAGGGTTGTTGAAAGAAAATATAGATGGTGAAGCTCTTTTGTGGGCTTTTGGTAGACTTTCAAAGAGAAGAGAGGAAAGGAAAATACTAATGGTTATATCTGATGGAGCCCCTGTGGATGATTCAACTTTATCTGTAAATTCTGGAGATTATCTAGAAAAACATCTTAAACAAACTGTTAAATTTATTGAAGAAAATTCAAATATCGAAATTTTAGCAGTTGGTATTGGTCACGATGTAACCAGATATTATAAAAAAGCAATAAAAATTGCTGATGTGCAAGAATTGGGAGATGTGATGATTAATCAACTAACAAAACTTTTTTCTGAAAATAAAAAAACTATACATTGATTTTTTTGTTAGCTGATGAAATTTCTTCGAATCTATAAATTAAAAGTCTGAATGGTATTAGCATTAATAAGGCAACAAAAATTTTAACAGCTAAATCACCTAGAGATAAAGTAAACCAATTGACGCCTGTTCCATAAAATGAAATTGAAAAAAACAAAAAGGTGTCAATAATTGAGCCAAATAACGAAGACATTAAAGGAGCTACGTACCACACTTTTTTTCTCAATTTATCAAAAATATTTACATCTATTAATTGAGCAACTAAAAATGCAGTTCCAGAAGCTATTGCTATTCTAATAGAAATTAAATCTGAATAGTTGGTTGAAAAATAAAAAGTTAAAAATACTCCATAAAAAAACCCAAGGTAAACAATTTTTGTTGCAATATTTTTTCCAAATCTTCTATTTGATAAATCTGTTATTAAAAATGCTACAGGATAACTAAAAGCACCATAGGTTAAAAAATTCTGCAAACCAAAAAAGTTAACTGGAAATTGAACTAAATAATTGGATAGCGTTACTATAATTGCCATCAGCAATGCTAGAAGCAAAAATAGTTTCTTTTCTATCTTAGCCATTTATTTTAAGCCAGAGAAATAATTTGATTTTTAAGTTTTTTTGCTTTTTTTGAAAGCTTGTATGATTTAACGGATTTTAGAAAACTGTCTAATCCTCCCTTGTGGTCAACTGTTTTTAGGGCAGCATTAGATACTCGTAATTTAATATTCTTTTTTAGTATTTCGCTTTTAAAATTAACTTTTTTTAAATTAGGAAAAAACTTTCTTTTCATTTTATTGTTTGCATGGCTTACCTTGTGGCCCTTTAAAGGAGATTTTCCTGTTAATTCACATCTTCTTGACATATTTAAATTTCCTAAGCTGTATATAGATGCACTCTTCAACTGGGTCAAGATAATATATTAAAATTTAGGCAGCTTTAAAGTATACTTAAGTTAATGAATACAACACTGTCTATAGCCTTTATAGCTGGATTAATCAGTTTTTTATCACCTTGTGTTCTACCATTAATACCAGGGTATATTTCTTACATTTCCGGAACGTCCTTAGATAAGCTCAAAGAAAAAAATAAAAATTTAATAGTTACAAAAACCGTTTTTTTTACCTTAGGCTTTTCTTTTATCTTTATAGCTTTGGGTTCTTCAGCTTCTTTGGTTGGAAAATTTTTCCTAATAAATTCAAAAATATTTAGAATTATAGGTGGTCTAATCATAATATTTTTTTCTCTCCAGATTATTGGGCTTATCAATTTAAAATTCTTAAACAAGGACATAAGGATGTTCACAAATAAATATAGTAATAATTTAGCTTTTCCTTTTTTAGTTGGCGCGGCCTTTGGGTTTGGTTGGACGCCATGTATAGGACCGATACTTGGCTCTATTTTAACTCTGGCTGCAATGGAGACAAATGTTAGTAAAAGTATACTATTGCTTTCATTTTACTCTTTGGGTTTAGCAATTCCCTTTATTATTTCAGGAATTTTAATTGATAAATTTTTATTATTTTCAAAAAGTGTTAAAAAATTTACTTCAGTGATAGAAAAAACTGGTGGGGTAATACTGCTATTAACAGGATTGGCTATTTTGACCGGTCAATTACAAATTCTAGGGTTTTTTATACTTGAATATTTTCCTGCACTTGGAAACTTTGGTTAACTAAGCGTCTTTACCAACAGCTTCTTTTATGTTCTTTAAACCTTCTGATTTTAAGATTTTAATTAATTCTTTTTTGATATCTTTTGCTGTTGAAGGCCCTCGGTAAACAAAACCTGTATAAAGTTGCAATAATGAGGCTCCTGCAATTATTTTTTCATAAGCTGATTTTCCTGAATTAACACCACCAACACCAATAATCGGAATTTTTCCCTTTAACAATTTATAAAACTTTTTAATCATATTAGTTGATATTTTCTGTAGAGGTTCTCCGGAAAGCCCTCCTTTTTCGTTCCTCGCTTTATTTTTCAGATTGTCTCTATTACCATTTGTAGTATTTGTTAACACAATTGCAGAAATATTATTTTTTATAACTGCTTCTGCTATTTCTGAAATATCGCCTTCACCAATATCCGGTGAAATTTTTAACAATAAAGGAATATTGTTTTTGTTATCTTTTTTTATTTTATTTAGCTCAGCTAAAAGTTCTTTGAGTTTTTCTTGATCATGAAAATCTCTTAGGCCTTCTGTATTTGGTGAAGAGATATTTATCGTAATATAGTCAGCTACATCCAAAAAATATTTTAAACCTAAACAAAAGTCATTTTTTTGATTTTTTGTATCTTTATTAGGCCCAATATTAATACCCAGTATACCTTTTTTTCCTTCTGAATTAATTCTACTTTTTATTAATTCCATTCCATCATTATTAAAACCAAGCCTATTAATTAAGGCACCATCTTTTTCTAATCTAAATATTCTTGGTTTAGGATTTCCAAACTGTTTGAGGGGAGTAACTGTTCCAACTTCAACAAATCCAAATCCTAGTTTTATTATTGAATTATAAACTTCTGCACTTTTATCAAACCCTGCGGCAAGACCGATAGGATTAGGAAAATTTTTACCCAATAATTTGATATTAAGCATTTGTTCATCTTCTACTTCAAACATTTTTTTTGGCAGAGGATTAAGCTTGAGTGATTTAATTGCTAAATCATGAGCTGCTTCTGGATCTAAACTAAATAAAAAAGGTCTTAAGACAGAAAACATTATTTAATATATTTATTAATCAGTTCTATACTTTCTTTTATACCAAAAAAACTTATAAAAAATCCCATTCT
>MDTE01152984.1_pt1 | contig 10417 bp, 7 predicted proteins | sample 811231 | NCBI WGS metagenome assembly MDTE01 (sample SAMN05326651, study PRJNA326480) | marine metagenome | isolation source: seawater | place: Indian Ocean: Red Sea | collected 2010 | reverse complement strand
GTTCGATTACTTGATCTCTCAATTCTTTGATATTATCTGCCATTCTGAGTAAACCATGTCTTGTACCAGGGACATCGGCTTCCATCTGTGCAACCATTTCTCTATGTCTCCATCTTAGCGCACCCCTTGCATGTGGACATTCTTCATGGTGCATTGGAAGGTTCTTGTGAACTGCATAAAGGTGAACTTCTTGTTCAGGTATCCATCTAAGTGGAACAATACGGGGAGGTAAACCATCGATCGGAGTGGAAGTATGCGGTGCTAGACGCAGAGTTCTTTCCATGTCTCCATTAGACATATTCATCAAAACTGTTTGTGCCATATCGTCTAAATTATGCCCCAATGCCATTATATCGGCATTTACTTTCTTGGCAAGGTAATTTATCCCTTGTCTCCTAAAAACGCCACAATATGAGCATGGCATTCTAGAAGCATTGCTATTGTTTTCTACTATCTGAGGTATCAATCCTGCTACTTTATCCATTTCTTCAAAGTCTAATTCGGGGTAAGAAACAGTCACAAATTCAACTCCTAGCCTTTGGCATAATTCCTCAGCACAGACCATTGATGGAGGTCTGTATCCTTCAATTCCTTCATCTACAGTTCCTGCTATTATTGTGACATCTGGCCTGACTCCTAAAATATCAACTAGTGAATCCAGTAAAACTGCAGAGTCTTTACCTCCCGATATTGCGACAAATATTGTTGTATGCTCACCTTTAACCAGTTTTAACTGCTTACGAAGTTCTCTGGCTATTTTTTTGCGGATTGATTTTGCTAGGTGTTGACCGCACAAGACTCGTCCAGAGTATGCTTGTTCTAGAAGCGCCGGTTTGTCGCAACTATCACAACTCGGGATTTCTATTTCCATAGGTCTCAGCAATTCAATGCGAAGGTTTCTTCGGTTTGAGGCCACCGCTTAATTTTCTAATTGAAAATTTAAATTTTATATTGAAATTTTCATCAATGGAAACACTCGACAATCTATCCAACTCACAATGGAATGAGCATTAAAGCGCGGAAAATATTGCTGAATCCTCATTCCGCGCATCGATTAGAATGTTTTCCAGTTGGATATTCGAATTTACTTTACAAATCCCCCTTTAGGGGGATATTGACGCAAAACTTCTTGAAGCCTACAACGGTGAGGATTTCTTTGAGCGGCTATGTTGCAGCGAGTTTTAGCAGGTTTAACTTCTATTGAAGGAGTTGAACAAGCAATGCTTGTTGATGATAACGGCCATCTGATGGCGTGTGTCGGGAGCGAAGGAGAAATCCCACCTATCGATACTGCCAATCAAATGGTTTCGATAGCCTTGGAAACATGTACTGCATTAGGAATAGGACAGTTGTATGAGATTTGGTGCGAAGGAAAGAATCGTATGATGATCGATATTGCTGGCCCTGATAGAATAGTTGTATTGAGTGGAAAAGGTGGAAGATTAGCACGTTGGCGTCATGCGCTTGACCGCGACCGTCGTATAATAGCGACAACACCCCAGATGTGATATTATGTTTGATTTACCAAAGGGAACGCCTGTCGATGATGAAATAGATGTAGCAGATGGTGTTATACAACCATTTGCACATGGGGCAATTAGTACATGGATTGGAAAAAGAAAGACCCCTGCTGGACATAGATTAGTACGAGCAGGACGAATTGTAGGATGGGTTGCTGAGAGTAGCAAGGCATCTGTTATTGTTGGCGGTTTTGAAGCAAAAGAAAGGTTACAGGAAATAGAATCTGAGGGAATGTGTCGATATGAAGCTACAAGCTATTCAATGGCAGGACTGGGCAGTGTTGCAGAGGTTATTCCTGAGGCATTTGAACATCCAGCAGATAGGCAAGGTTTGCTACCTAGGGGAGATTCAGTTGAAAGATTATTATCTCGAGATTTATCATCTGTTCTATCCAAACTTGTTGAAAATGTAACTGTTCGTGGAGCGATTGCTGTTGATGCAGGAATGCTGATAGATTCGGCAGGAGAGTTACCAACAGATGCTGAAACTCTTGCAAGAGAAGTCGGAACAACCTTGGAAGGAAGGGCGCAACTGGCCACAGGGCTTGGATTATCACAGAGCGGGCATTGGACTCTACACACTGGCGATGGAGCACTGCTTCTAGCACAAACTGGGGAAATCGCAATCGCAGTATGGACAGAGGCTAATGCAGACCATTCAGTAATTGTCAATTCAGCGGCAGCGGCACTCGATGGAGAAATACCTCCAACGGGAGGAATAGGTCAAGCACTACCTGAAGGATTTGTTCTGCGAGAAGGTAAAGGTGGTAGCGATGCAATACTTTCAATGATGAATGAAGCGATTAAAGAAGAAGTGACAGGACATATCCAGTCTGGTAAATCTTCCAAAGCGGTTTCTTTGGTATTATCGAAGGGGGTCCCGGTCGCAATTTACGCACCGTCAAGCGAATCCTTTGAAGAAGCAGTTCTAGGTTTGACCGAAGCGAAACGAGTAATTAGATTACACAGGCTGCCTGCTGGAACAATTGTCACAAAGGAATCGGGAACAGTTCATGACTTTTCTTTGGCTTATTTTAGAGATTTATTGGTGACAGTTAGAACAAGATCTGAAAGTAGAAGGGCTAATTTAAGAAACAAACTAGACAATCTAATCGGTTTTGAGATTGGAATGGAAACCTTCCGCCAGCATAGAAACAAATCAAAGTTCAAGGATACGGTTGAAGTTGTAGGAACAGGATTATCCAGTATCGAAGTTACGCCTGCGCCTGGAATCGATGCTGGGTTGAGAAGGAGATTGGAATCAGCTGAATTAAGAATTGATGAATTGAAGAAGGAAAAAGCCTTGCTAAATTCTAAGTTAAGTGAATCTGAGACTTCTAGAAAGGCTGCTGAAATTCGCTCTAGAGAGGCCACAGAAACTAGAAACATGCAAAGCGAGAAAGTAGAAAATGTCAATTCTGAAATCAATGTAATGCAAATTGAGTTAGCCGAAGCCAAGAATAGATGTGAAGATGCAGAACAACGCGCTGAAAGATTGGTAAAAAGAGTCAATGAATTAGAACACCAGATTAGTGAAAGAGCATCTGAATTAGCCAAAGCGCTTGGAGAATCTGGCTCTAGCGAGCAATTACGACAATCGATTGAAGAATTATCACTCAAAGAAGCCGAACTGAATGCTGAACTTAATTCTTCGAGTGAGAATCTCAGTAAAGTTAGACAGCAATTAGAAGACGATGAACGTAGATTAAGAGTACTGCAAGAACAAGTTTCAGCGACAAGAGAAAGATATGCTAGAGCACAATCAGAAGCAATGCAAGAAGAAGAGAAAATCAAAACGAGTCGGGCTGAATTAGAAATTCTTGAATCCGAATCAAAAGTAGCTCGAAGAAGAGCAGAGGATGAAAGAATCAGACTAAATACAGACGAGGCAAGACATGCGCAGGTCCAAGCAGAACTTAGAGAACTAATGCAAGAAAGACGAGTATTGCTTAGAGAACTAGGTGACCTAGGTGCAAAAAGAGGTCATTCAGAAGCCGAATTAGCCGCATTGGTCGATAAGGCTGAACAATTATCACAGGCACATGAAGAAGCATTGGCTGATATTCAAGAGGCAGATAGAATTCGAGCAAGATTAGCAGAAGAACCCCTTGCTCAAGCACTACTGGATGATGCATCAACTTTTGATGGACTTGCGCCTGTATTAGAGAAACTTGAGAGAGCAAGAAGCCTCGGTTATTCAGTAACTCTTCTAGATAGAGCGGTTGAAAGGTCACTACAAGTAATTCAAACCACAGTAAATCATGTAGCAGCTACTCCAAGACATTTACTATCAAGCGAAGTTATGGAACTATTGGAAAGACAAGTACCCCAAACTGCAGGAGCGGTGAGGGGCTTATCTAGATGGTCAGTTCAACAACGATTAGAGCATCAATTAGGAGAAACTGTTGGTAATTTAGTTATCGATCTAGAGCGTTTATTGGAGGATTATGATAGGTCAATAACTATGCTACGAAGGTTGAGAAATGTTTTGGAGCAGTTGGTTAGACTTGGCGCTCCACCCCATGAAGTTGAAACACTGATGTCTAATTGTAATCGCCCCGAATCACTTCCGCACATTGCTCAAGCGACTAGAAAATTAATTCAAATTGCCTTAGATGATATTTATTTAGAAGCTGACCAAAGAGACGCAGGGGAAGCGATTTCTTTAGAGGAGACTGCCCGAGTATTGGAGGAATTAATTACACAATTGGATGCTTCAGGATTAGCCAGTGGAACACCACAGGGATTACTTTGGGATTTCCAGCGCGATGGTTTACTTCCATATGAAAGAGAAACGATGGACCCTGCACAAAAGACACCTGTTGATGAAGAAATGGTACAACACATGGAGTCAAATCTATCAGGCGACGCTATTATTACAGAATCTAATGAAAAACAACCAGTTCTTGATGAAGATGGTTGGGAGACACTGCAAGCTCCAGTCGACCATCTACCGGACGAGGATTATTCAGCACCTGCTTTTGAATCATCAGTTGCAACCAGTGATGACGATGAAAGAGCAGAATTAGAAGCGGAATTGGCTAAAATTGATGCTTCCTGGCAACACCGTAGTGAGCCTCTTGAAAGAGAGGTAGATTCGGCATTAAAGGACCTTGAATCTAAACTTTCAGATCTAGACATGTAGGGATAAATATGTCTGAAGTTGAAACGAAGACAATTATTGGTCGCGAAGAACACATAGGTAAGAAATATCCTATGATTCTTGAACGAATATTTTTGCTAATTGGGGTTATCTTATACATTGTTGCATTCCCTGAAGTTGTTCAACAATTTGATACCGAATGGATAGGTTTAGTTGCCGCATTAAGTATTCTTCCATTTTTCATATTACTCACAGTAGAAGTGATTGGAAGATTATTACAAAGAATACATAACGATGCTAACTAAATTTCAATGAATTCCTTTTCAGCACTACTCGCTATATTTTCTGTAGGATTTCGAAGAGAGTAAATCAAGCCCCAGATTCTCTGCCATGGAATTAGGAATCTAAATAATGCCATTATGGAGAGGAACATTACAGCAGAAATAACCAATCCATAAGTCAAAGATAATTCGATTGATTCTGATATTTGTCCAGCCCATTGACTTCCAGTAGAATCACTTACTAAACCAAGCAGAACACTGTGGAAACCTAGAGCAACCATCGTTGCAACACCAGTTAATCCTAAGAATCCGAAAGTATGTCTTAGATGTGTATTAAGCATATTATCCATTTGTTGCACGTATTCAGGGTCTCTCTTACAAGACTCAGGGAGTCTGAAAGCATATTCTAGGTAGCGAATAACACCAAATGCGGATTCTTGGAAAACAAGGATTAGAACTGCTATTAGAATTAGGTCTAATTGTTCGTTTGTAACAAGTTTCAGCCCAAAAAGACCGATAGTCGGAGCAGATACTTGAGATTCCAATGTCGCCAAAGCCCCTCCATATTCTCCAAGCTGGGATTTGATTAATGGGAAAGTAAGAATAGCATGAATTCCCAAGAACAGTAAAGTGAACCCAATAGCCCAAGCGATTGACCGCCTTGATAGACCCCAAATTCCTCGAGAGCCCATAATAACTGGTAATAAGTAGACAAACATAATCAAGATAGACATAATCATCAGTAATGGCCATTCTAACGTTTCTAATTCACCACTATTTGGAAGTCTCAAGTCAAAGGAGAATAACATTCCAGTAATCCATGAAAAAGCTAGTCTTCCAACCAGCATTGTGATTAAAGTAATAATGAATGCTAATTTAATTCGTTGTTGTGTTTTCGGGGTTTGGAATGCAATTAATGCCATAATTCCACCAACAAGCAATCCAATAGCCAAAGGGACAAAGAATCTAGATAATCCAGCTCTCCCTTCTCCAGTAAACCAGTCGTTTAACGGTAATTGGTCTCCGATGAGTAATTCGATTGAGTCGAAAAGCATCGTATGATCAATCGATCCAACTACATACGTAGATACTACTTCTAAATACATCCCAACCAATGCAACGGTTGCTACTATCTGTAAAGCAATTATTTGCCATTGCTTTCTTAGTGTTTTTAGATGTAAAGTACGTGCTCTAGCATTGCCTGAAATGGTTACATCACTTTGTAATCCAACTTCATCAGCCATCTTAGTACCCCCTAACCTGCATTAATGCTTGAGATAAATCCATGTCAGGCATCCAATCAATAACTTGAGCACCTGAACCAGCTAGTGATGTCAAACGATTTTGTCTCTCCAATTTAAGAACTTCATAAGACATTCTTGGGATTCTACTAACCAATCGCTCAAAGTCAATACTGGAAGGAGAAAGTACGGTCACTTCATGACCTCTACCGACCAAGTCTCTGACTGCAGCAGGTATAGTTCCATCACCTTCGCATGAAGAAATTACGAAGACTGGGCTACCTCTACTGAATCTTCCACTAAGGGAATTAGTGACTGCTTGTAACGGCATTTCTCCTTTAGCTGCAACCCCTGATAATGCGCTCAAAATCTTGAAGTATTGCTTGTCACCGGTATCTGGAGGTAGATAAGATAACTTTTCATCATATATCGCCAATGCAACAGAATCTCTTCTTTTCAGGAAAAAAGCGGCTAAACTTGCAGCAGAAACTGTACCCATTTCTAGTGGATTTTTTAGAACCGTGCCTATTCTTGAGATATCTCTGCTGTCTAAAATTAAATATAAGTCAGTCACAGCATCACGACATTTTTCATTTACCATCAATTCACCAGTTCTTGCAAATGCTTTCCAGTTAATATTTTTGAACGGGTCTCCCGGCACATATTCCCTAAGGGAGTAAAATTCTGAACCCTGTCCTGGTGTACGAAGTGTGGTTGCTCCAGTATACATTTTGGGCGTGCGGGATCGTAAGAAAGCGTCTTCAATTTCCTTTATTTGTGGGAAAATCACAATGTCGCTATGGTGGTCAACATACATTTCATCTACTCCGAGATTAAATGTATTTCTTGCTCTCAATGAAACAGGGCCGATTGAATAATGTCCTCTAAGCGGACATCGTAAGACATAACGAATTCTAGCACTTTCACCAGGGCTAAGGTTGAGCCTCATATGATTCAATCCGCTTCTTAATTTCATTTCATGGGGAATATTGTCATACACTTCAAGCAACTGAGTCTTGCGGTTTGATCGATTTGTTATGACTAATTCAACATAAAGATCATCGCCTTTGTATAGATTGTCAGCAGATAAGGTACGTAGAACTTCTACATCTCCATGCCCCGAAATCCATGAATTTACTACAATAAATGCGATTAACGCAAGTCCTAATATCATCATTTGATTATTAGAAATCATCATCCCAATAAGAATTAGAGCGACTCCTCCAGTAAAGGTAAATGCAGCTTTTCGTGTCCACATAATATTCCCTCACTTTCGCCCCCAAGCTTTAATCCGTTTCACAACAGATACAGTTTGCTCCAACGAATATTTCCCAGGTTCTATAGCAAACTTTGCCAATATTGGATCATTGATTAGACCAACGAGTTCTTTTGCAGGCATCGCATGGAATTCTTCTCTAGTAAGTCCGTTTTGGTTCCTAACTTTCGAGAGAAATACTTGCCTTATTTTTTCTGTTTTAGAATAATACGGATATCTATTAGCATCTCCAAACCCATAGTAAATAATCGAGAAAACATGTCTCCATTGGTCGGGGTCTTTCTTCTTGATTAACACGGCTTCGAAGGTGATGAAAAGAATCAGGAATAATACGAGCATGGCTAAACCTTCGCCGGTGAAATAAACCAACATGAAATAGATTGTATTGTATGAATCTGCAAGAATAGCATTTTGTGGATGTCTAGATTCATCAAATATGACCATTGCATTTTCTGATACTTGCCCTTTTTCTTCTTCAAGATTTGACATCAATACTTCAGCAATAATATCTAATGCCCATTTACGATTATCATTTTCTGGAATGCACTTTTCGTTCTTGGTAACACAATCATTTTGACCATATTCGCCTTCTTTGAATCCATTGTAGTCATAAATTGCATTGATTAACGGAGAACCATCAGCGACAAAAATTACTTTTCCTCCTTCATTTGGATTACAAGTGACTTTAGCACAAGCCTCAATGCTAAGATTGAATTTACCGTATAAGTCGGGGTTATCTCCACTGCGCTCATCAATTTTCCCATCACCGTTGACATCAAGCATAGCCTCATTACTGGTAACGGCTCGAATTGAAATTTCAGATAGTGGATTGCTATTGCTAGGAATTAATTCTAAAGAAGTAATATTATTCAATAGTACTCTGTATGTTCCATTGTAAGATATTGCTCCATCTTTCCAATGGTGAGTACATACACCAGCATCTTCTAGAGGCATTTCTTCACCGTCAAGAAGTGCACATGGATGGGCGCTTAGAGGGAAGTTGACATCAGCCCATCTATCATGAGTAGAGAGTGTTTCAACATTTATTTTATCATCACTATCCAAACTACACGGAGTTGCTTGAACACACATCCAAACGTAGTCTTTATTCAAACTAGGCTCATATGTTGTGTCCCATAGTTGATAACCACTGTATCTAACACCAAATGCTTCTGCAATCGAACCTGCAAAACCATAGTCTTCTAAAATTAGTGCTGTGCCACCGTTTTCTACAAATTCTACGATAGCATCAATTTCAGATGGAGAATATCCGTCTTCTGAAGCAATGGTAATGAAACCATCCTCATCAAATTGAGGAAGAGAAAGTGTGTCACGTTCGACTCCAGCGACAATATATGTTGTATTCCGAGGATCTTCGATATCAGCGAGTAGAAGAGGGCTACTGACCAAAGAACGGGTTTCAACACCCATATCTTTGAGATCTCCTCTAAATGCGGACATATCATCCCAATCGTCGTCATATGCAGAAAGTTGGTTTGTATTCGAGAGGTTGACAAAATTACTTAGAATCATCAGTAAAATGATTCCCATTACCCCCCAAAAGGCGACCTGTAGGCCGATTCTACGGTAATTGAAAGCTCTCCAATCCGCCATTTACTCACCTACTGGAACATAATTCCGACAAACCACGCGCATCACTTGGTTTAGAATGTTGTCTTTTCTTGAGAATAAAATGCTCATGTTCAATTTGGCAAAATCACTTGTTCAAATGTATTTTTTTAGAGAATCTAGAAACATCGTTCACAGGAACTTTGACCTTTCCATTTTCGTGTTCCCAGGGAAGTAATGTTGGATTCAAATCTCCTTCAATAGTTACAATAATTGTAGTTATTGAACCGGATTGAACATCAAAAACAATGTCGGTCATTTTTCCTAGTGTTTCATTATGTGAATCGACAACGTCTTTTCCAATTAGTTCACGAGCAAAAATCGCCATTCTATTCCCTCTCTAATGGTAATGAAGAATTAATTCACTCCTTGAATGCGTCGATAGATTTTGATCAAATCACATTGTTTCCATGCCGTGTCCGAAATCACGGGAACGCTTTATGTTGGACATACCTGAGGTCAATCTGGTTTCCATCTTCTGGTAATATTCCAGCATTTCAGGAGTAACCGTTGGCCTTACACGTCCAATCGCTTCTTCAAAGTGCGATTTAGTAACTTTCTTTTTGTTAGCACGCATACAAATCAATGCTGCTTCTCGGCATACTGCTTCTATATCTGCCCCAGTAAACCCATCTAGTCCACCTAAGATATCCTTAATTGAGAATTTAGATAATGGCATTCCTTGACAATGGATATTGAAAATCGCTTCTCTGGCACCAATATCAGGCGGGGGTACGTGTAGGACTCTTTCAAATCGCCCACTTCTAAGTAGCGCTGGGTCAATCATTTCGGGTCTATTAGTTGCAGCCACAACGATGACGCCGTCCAAAGATTCGACACCGTCCATGCTAGCAAGAAGTTGATTCACAACTCGGTTGGATACATCACTTCCTTCAGAGGCGGAAGATGAACGCATGTTAGCAATCGATTCAAATTCGTCTAAGAAAATGATTGATGGAGATGATTGTTTCGCTTTCTTGAAAATCTCTCTGACCGCTCGCTCAGATTCACCAACCCATTTCGAAATCATTTCAGGTCCTTTGATACTGATGAAATTCGCTTGAGCCTCATTTGCAATAGCTTTTGCAAGTAGTGTTTTTCCAGTTCCAGGTGCACCAAATAGAACAATGCCTCTGGGTGGTTTAATGCCGAAGTGATTGAATAATTCTGGCTTTGTCAACGGCCATTCTACCGATTCCTTGAGTCTATTCTTGACATCTTCAAGTCCACCAACTTCTTCCCAGGTAACTTCTGGGACTTCGACATAAATTTCTCTAAGCGCAGATGGCTCTATATCTTTAATCGCATCTTTGAAATCTGCCATACAAACTTCCATCTTTTCCAATACTTCTGGCGGTATGGTGTCC
>MDTE01096491.1_pt1 | contig 10417 bp, 7 predicted proteins | sample 811231 | NCBI WGS metagenome assembly MDTE01 (sample SAMN05326651, study PRJNA326480) | marine metagenome | isolation source: seawater | place: Indian Ocean: Red Sea | collected 2010 | reverse complement strand
TTTGCGTCCAACTCCTTGTGGTCGTGCCATTCTGAAGGGTCGGGATAACTACGCAGAGGCTGGTCTGCACCCGACGCCCACTCTCTTTCGGAAATTTGCGGTATGAGCCGTATCGATTCGGCGATACGTTCGATGAGTGTTCTCTTGACGACCATCATCACACCTCATAGCAGTGGATCCACCTGCGCCTTGCGAAGGTCGCCACGAATCATTCTGAAAACTAGGAACATCACTCCCAACCAAGCGATGGAGTAGACGACTAACTCTACTGGAGCGGTAAACTCAGGGTTGGGAAGTCCTGCTTGATAGAGGACGAAAGCGGGAATAAGGAATCCCATGGCCAACATCTCAAGGGTGCCCGAGAAGGCGATTTGGAGAGAACTTCTTTCCGCCCAGTGAGATCTTCCCTTGGCCTGCTTGAGCAACCAACCAGTGTAGGTGCCGGTCATCCAAGCGAGTGGAAGTCCGGCGAAGAATAGGTAGTAGTGCAGGTTGGGGTCAAGTGGAGATAAATCAAGTAGGATTTGGAGTAGGACGATGGTGGAGAATCCTCCAATGATGTATCCGCCTTTCACGAGCCACGAATCGAAGTTCGGCCTGAGCAGGACATAGAGGAACCGCTCGGGTCGATCTAGATCCTTGATCAGCAGAATTGCGGTTAGACCCATCAGTAGTAGGATGACTGAACCAGTGATGGCAATGAAGTTCGAATCAGCAAGGTACTGTTCGCTCAGTGTCAGTGAACCCAGCGCCATGAAGAGGTACAGGCCTGCTGCCACCGACTTGGTGACAATGTAGCCCGCAACCTCGTTGTCCCAGAGTATTCCCTTAGATGGTTGGTCGTACACCCTCTTTGCACTCTGCCCTTGGTCTGCTAATTTGGCGGCGACATCTCGGATAATCGCTTGATCACGTGGAGCCGCCTGCCTCGCCTTCTTCTCCAAAGCTAGTTGCACTAGCATCGAGTTGGTGTCGGCAGCACCGAGACGCTGATCTGCATACTTGGCGAAGTGCCCCACTCCAGCCGCCTGTTCCGTCCACATTCCAGTACCTGTAAGTGCAGTAGCAGCGGGATCTAGCATCTCTGCACTGGTCTCGACATAGTACACATTGGGTATGGTTTCAGCTTCCGGCTTGCGAACGGTAGTCGGGTTGTTGGCAACCAATTTAGCAATCTTTGATTCAGGGTCGTCGAGGTCACCACTGATGATTGATTCAGTTGGACAGACTATCACACAAGCTGGCTCGTACGAATTCTCCAGTCTGTGGGCACAGTAGTTGCACTTCGCTGCCGTGCCTTTGTTCGGATCTATGTACAGGGCGTCGTAGGGGCACGCCTGCATGCACGACTTGCATCCGATACAGCGGTCGTCGTCGAAGTCCACTATTCCGTCACTGCGGGTGAACAAAGCGGTGGTGGGGCATATCGTGGTGCAAGGTGCGTCCTCGCAGTGGTTGCACCGGTGAACGGTGAACTCTCTTCCGGAGTTAGGATAGGAACCGGTCTCGATGTACTTGACATGTGTTCGGTTGACTCCTATGGGTACCTCGTGCTCTGACTTGCAAGCGACGGTGCACGCATGGCAACCGATGCATGTGCGGTTGTCAATCACGAAACCATAGTTCGCCATCACTCCGCCCCAGAGGGGCGGGTCAGTCTCTTACCAATGAGTCTTAGGTCACGAAATTAGTGTCGCGGTTCTGCTTTTGAGGTACAATCATTCGTCACTTTCTTCTTCATTCGGTGTCATACAGGGGTGCCCTTGGACCGAGATTGGTTATCAACCGAAGTCGTTCAGCCCACCTCGATGCGCAAGGGCTCAGGGTCGACTGCGTTCGCCATGACTGCCCTCATGTTGCTGGTCTCTCTCGTTCCGTTGAGCGGTGCTCATGTCTCTCCAACCATGGAGCACGACCATGTGATAATCACCGAGTTGTTAGTTAGCCCCTCGAGCGAGGAATACAACGGAACCGATTGGAACGGTGACGGAGATATAGGCAAGTACAGCGACCAGTTCATCGAATTGTGGAACCCCACGAACGCGACCGTGGACATAGGTGGATGGTGGTTAGACGACCGCCCTGATGGTGGCTCACCACCTTGTCAGATTGGATGGAACACCAACCTCTCTCCGGACGAGCGGATTGTATTCTACAGATCGAACACCCACATCGAGTTCGACTACTATGGTGGCGACACAGTTCAGCTCCAGAATGGTTGGAGAACCGTCGTAGACGAGTTCACCTATGCCGACAAAGACTCTGACTACGATGTCTCCTACGGGCGCCAGTCGGATGGAACATGGTCCAAGGTGGGTGACCCAACACCGGGACTTGCCAACGATGAGACTTGGCCACAGGGTTCGCACAGGCAAGGAACCTGTTACACCCAGAGGGATGACATCCACGAGGGTTCGTATGTGCTCAAGGGAAGGGTGGTCACCATGAACGGCGAGGATACTGTGTACAATCAAGGCAATATCCTCGTGATGGATGGTGTAATCGAAGGGGTTTGGAGTGATTCTAACAAGCCCGCTGGGCTTGACCAGTATCTGACCGACATCGATGTCTACGAGACTGGTGGCACGATATTCCCCGGCCTTGTCGACATGCACAATCACTACCACTACAACTACCTCCCACTATGGGACTATGAGGTAGAGGACACAGGGTTCTACACCAATCGATACCAGTGGAAGAACAACCCTGGATACAAGCCCGAGGTATCTTGGCCCAAGGTATTCATCCTTCAGGGCGACCGCTGGGATCTGGATCTTGAGGCAGTCAAGTACGCAGAGGTCAAGGCGGCTGTAGGTGGTGTGACCGCAATGCAAGGTGGACCATCCAGTTCAAGCGATGCGTGGAGCAAGACGATGGTTCGCAACATCGAGTACTATAACTTCGGTTCTGACAACATGAAGACCTGCGCGGTATGCGATGCGGCTTACGATCCAGATTACGATGGCTCACACCTAATCGAGGATCGAGAGGAAGGTGACCTCGATGCTTGGTTCGTCCATGTCGCAGAAGGGGTTGACCAGTCATCACTCAACGAGTTCCAGATATTGCAGGATCAAAACCTCCTGCTTCCCGAGACCATCCTGATTCACGGTGTACCACTAGGTACCCCCGAGTTTGAGAAGATGGCAGAGGTCGGCTCTACGCTAGTATGGTCACCAATGTCGAACATGCTTCTGTATGGCGATACCGCTTCAGTCGACCTAGCCAAGCAGGCTGGAGTTCGGATAACGCTGGCTCCTGACTGGGCTCCGAGTGGAGCCAAGAACACCTTGCATGAACTGAAGATGGCAGACTGGTGGAATCGTGAGAAGTTGAACTCGACCTTCACTGATTACGAGCTTGCGCAGATGGTTACCAGCAACGCAGCTGATGCCATGCGCTGGGGAGGATACATCGGTAGGATAGCTCCTGGTTTGCAGGCCGACCTGTTGGTCATCGATAATGTCGCAGAGGATCCATATCGTTCTCTGATAGAGGCGGTCGACCCAGATGTCAGACTGACCATCATCGGTGGATTACCGGTGTTTGGTGACGAGGACATCATGCTGAAGATGAAGGGTTCAGACTTTGAGTTGGTTTCTGGAAACGGATTCCACAAAGCGCTTGATGTAACCTATTCTGGAATACCCGAGGGAACCCAGACATTCGCCGACTTCGAGGCCGAACTGAAGAGTGCTCTGGAGTTTGATAGGCAGCAGATGTTTGACGACTGGGGCAACCAAGACTACACTTGGACAGAGTTCAACGAATGGCTGGACAGTTCATATTCCTCCTTGGGTGCGGTCGACCTCGATCCAATCTACACCTACGGTGACGATCGTTACTTCGATGTCCTGAACAGATCCGCACCGTTCAACTCACAGGGGCAAATCGACCTCTACACACGCTACTACGCGGTCGAGTACGACTCTGAAGGTAACCGAACCACCACATTCACCCTGCCGGTGGACGAGGCTCCCGATGACGCTGGTACCGGTGATGGCTCTGATGGCGACACCGGAACGGTGTGTTCTGATGGAGATACCAAGACTGCTGATGATGGCTGCAACACCTGTGCCTGCGAATCAGGCGAGTGGGTTTGCACCGAGCGTGCGTGTGCGAACGATGACTCCAAGCCGGAAGAGAGCGGTGGGTTCTCTGGGCTGCTTGACCCCTCATCCGCCTTCTACTGGTTTGCCCTCGCGGTGGCGCTAGTTGTAATACTGGGTTCGGCGTTTGTTGTCTTCTCGGCCTTCCAAGGCGCTGGCAGGAGTTCAAGGACAACCTTTGGTGGCTCGGATCAATATTTCAAACCTGAAATCGATTTAGATTCCGATTTAGATCTGGATAAACCCGACTTGGCTGAATCCGAGTCAGACTCCGCCGACCCTTTGCTAGACGACTATGTCGAAGACGCTGATGAAGAATGATTAGTCGATGTTCCAGACTGGCCCTTCAGGCGTGTCCTGAACTGTTACACCGAGTTCGGCCAACTTGTCGCGTATCGCATCAGCTGCTGCCCAGTCCTTCGCATCCCTCGCCGCTGCTCTCTCATTGAGTAGTGTCTCGACCTGCTCACGAACCTCTTCCTTACGTGGATCTTCATCCGGCTCGGCCAGAGCCTCCTCTCTTGGCGGCAACAATCCGAGTGCGTGCCCTGCAAATTCCTCCAACCACTCAATCGAGTAGTCTGCAAAAGCCTCCTTGTCGTCTTCAAGAAGTTTGGAGTCGAGCGCCTTTGTAATCTCACGAATGGCAGCATTGACCTTTGCCAGCGCTTCTCTTGTGTTGAAGTCGTCATCCATGGCGATTGCACATTCCTCACCAAGTTTCTCCAGCATTCCGAGCGTGTGTGCGAGCCCGTCGCCACCCAGTCTTGGTCTCGGAAGAGCAACATGAATGGTATCCTCCTCCCATGCTTCGAGAGCTTGGCGATAGCAGTCCTCTAGGCGGTGCTGACTCTTCTTACCGTCCTCGAGGAACTGTTCGGAGAAGTCGATTGGTGAGCGGTAGTGGGCGTTCAATAGGGCGTGCCTCAAGACCAATGGCTCGTATGACTTCAGTGCCTCAGACACTGTCCAGAAGTTGCCGAGCGACTTGCTCATTTTCTCCCCGTCGACATTGACGAAACCGTTGTGCATCCAATGGTGAACCAAGGGTTCCTTTCCTGTACAGCACTCTGACTGGAAAATCTCCGCCTCGTGGTGCGGGAACCTGAGATCCTCACCACCTCCGTGGATGTCGAATTGTTCTCCAAAGTACTGCAGGCTCATGGCCGAGCACTCGATGTGCCATCCGGGTCTTCCCGAGCCCCATGGACTGTCCCACTGTGGCTCTCCCGGTTTGGCGAACTTCCACAGAGCGAAGTCCTTGTGGTCGCGTTTTCCACTACCTGTGTCGGCGACCCTGCCTCCGGCACCGGCTCTAACCGCATCAATCGATTGGCCAGTGAGAAGTCCATACTTCTCCGGCGCTGATTCAACATGGAAGTAGACGCCGTCGTCACCTACATATGCGTGCTCCTTCTCAATCAATGTCTCTACCATCGAGATGATTCCTTCGATAGTCTCAGTGACTCGTGGATAGTGGTCTGCTCTTAGCACATTTAGGCTATCCATCACATGATAGTAGTCGTCGATATTGCGGTTGGCTACTTCGAGGAAGTCTACACCTTCCTCGTCGGCAATCTTGAGAATCTTGTCGTCAATGTCGGTGAAGTTCTGCACATAGGTGACATCATATCCCTTGGCTCGTAACCAGCGATAGACTATGTCGAAGGCAACATAGCAACGGGCGTGCCCGAGGTGCGAAGGGGAGTACGGAGTGATGCCACAGACATACATCCTGACCTTGCCAGGTTCTATGGTCGAGAAGTCGACCTTGGCTCGTCGACGCGTGTCGTACACCCTCAGAGGCATCTCTATCTCCGGCAAAGCCTCATTGACACAGGGTAATAACCCCATCCGGTGAGACGACGGTATGGGCAAGGTGTCGTACACCAAGCGAGACATGTCGGGCATGGTTGTTGTCATCACTGGCGCCACGCGAGGCATCGGGTTGGAAGCGGCCAAGGGAATTGCCACCACCGGCGCTGAAATGATAGTAGTCGGCAGATCTGATGAGCGCCTAGATGCATTGGTCGCTGAATTGGAGTCTATCGAAGGCCACGGCTCAATCCATCCTGAGAAGTGCGACCTTCTTTCCCAGAGAGAGGTTCATGATCTCGCTAAGCGGATAGAAGCGAGGGTCGACAGGTTGGATGTGCTGGTCAACAATGCCGGGGCGATATTCACCAAGCGCATTGAGTCCGAGGATGGTTTCGAGCGAACATGGGCTCTGAACCACAACGCATACTTCCTTCTGACAAGTCTACTGAAGGATATGTTAGTCAAGACACCTGGTTCTCGGGTTGTGAACACCGCTTCTGACGCTCACAAAGGCGGCAAGATGCGCTGGAGTGATTTGCAGTACGAGCGCAAGGGCATGCGGGGAGGTTGGTCACCTTACTGCCAGTCGAAGTTAGCCAATGTGCTGTTCACCCGCGAACTCGCTCGCAAGTTGGAAGGCACGGATACTACTGCAAACTGCATCCATCCCGGTTTCGTCAACACCGGATTCTCGCGTAACAATGGCTCGCTAGGTCGTCTGATGATGCTGATTACCTGGCCTGTGCAGAGGAACTCGAAGAAGGGTGCTGAGGGTCTAGTTTACCTCACTACCTCCGAGGAAGCGGCATCGTTGAATGGAGAGTATCTGTACAACTGCAAGCCGCACTGGAGTACCAGAGCGTCTCGTGATTTGGAAGCCGCCTCTCGCCTATGGGAACTTTCGTTGGAGATGACCGACACCTCTTCCCACTGGTGAATAACCAGTCCAAATGTTGACAGACGGCTTAGGCCGCGGCGTCGGGTATGGATGAAGAATTCATGTTCATGGGAATGACGATGCCGAGGATGGCTATGATTGCTGGTGGCCTTCTGGCGGCTTGGGGAATCGCTGCCTACATAATCAGCGATATGTCGAGTATTACGGCGATGATACCCGCTTTCTTTGGAGCTCCGATATCGGCGATGGGTATGCTCAGTGAGAAGAAGCCTGAGTCAAGGAAGCACTTCATGCATGTAGCCGCAGCATTTGGCCTCCTGTCGGCTCTTGGTGGCGCTCGCCTCTTCACTATGCTAGGTGGTGAGATGAATCTCGTATTCTACTCGCATGTCATGCTACTGGTTGTTGGTGGCGTGTTCACCTTCGCCTGTGTTCGCTCGTTCATGCACGCGCGTGCTTCGGCAGAGTCCTGAACTCAAGCTTCTGAGATGGCCGCTTGGATCTCGGCGTCCTTCGCCTTGATTTGCTCCCACAGTATCTCGGCGACATCCTTGACATCCATCTCCGCTCCGACTGCCTTCAGACCATCGGTCACCATAACCGAGCAGAACGGGCAACCTACGGCCACGGTGTCGCAGCCGGTCGCTGCCAACTCCTTAGCACGGATTTCGTTGACTCTCTTGTCAGGTTCCTCTTCCATCCACATTTGCGCCCCACCAGCGCCACAGCAGAATGAATCGTTGCCCGAGCGCTCCGGCTCGGCATCTACTCCACCTATGACCGACCTCGGCTCTTCGGTTATGCCACCAATCCTTCCTAGGTAACATGGGTCGTGGAAAGTAACCTTACCCTCGCCCTTGTCTGCGTCGGGAAGCTTGCCTTCCGTTTGCAACTTGGCGATAATCTCCGAGTGGTGGAACACCTCCAAATCATCGCCACCGAAGTCTGCATACTCCTTGCCCAATGTGTGGAAGCAGTGTGGGCAGGAGGCTACGATGCGCTTGACGCCAATCTCCTCGAAGGTCATCATGTTAGTCTCGGCCAACATTTGGAAGAGGTACTCGTTGCCCATGCGGCGCGCAGGATCTCCCGAACAACCTTCCTGCATTCCTAGTATTCCTACATCGAGACCTGCTTCCTTCATCAGAGAGATGGTTGCCCTGGCAACCTTCTGGTTTCGCTCATCGAAGGACGCAGCGCATCCTACGAAGTAGATGTACTCGGCAGGTTCTCCAACCTTGACATCGAGGTCGGAAGCCCAGTCACCTCTCTCGTGCGCCCCGAATCCGTACGGGTTGGAATTGGTCTCAAGGTTACCCAGAGCGACATTGAGTGGCTCAGGGTATTCCATCGCTTCCATCATCAAGTGGCGCCTAGCGTCGGTCAGCTTCGGCACATGCTCGATGTATACTGGGCAAACATCGACGCACGCGTGACAGGTTGTGCAGGCCCATATTGCCTCCTCTGTGAATCGATCAATGATTGACTCCTCGGGATTCTCGCCCTTGAGCAGGATTGGTGCGTGGTCGTTGGCGTAATCTCGGACATCGTGGATAATCTGCATCGGGTTCAATCCCTTGCCTGACTCGTAGGCAGGACAGACATCTTGGCATCGCGCACACGTGGTGCATGACCATCCATCGATAAGTTGCCTCCAACTCAACTGGTTGTACTCCTTCACTCCGAAGGTCTCTATGTCGAGATCCTCCAGTGATACCGCTTTGCCATCCTCGCCGACCGCGAGCGGCAGCATCTTTGCCATCGGTTGGGTGTCGTGGAAGAAGACATTAGGAAAAGCCATCACTAAGTGCATGTGTTTGGAGACTGGAATCAGAACGAAGAAGATGCATATCGCAAGGATGTGCGCCCAGTAAGCGCCGATGACAGCAGTCGAGGTAACACCCTGAGCCGCCACCCATGCTCCTATTGGCTCCCATGTAGCAGACGGTGACTCACCGGCTTCGATGACGAATGAGGTGGTCGTGATTGTCAGAATCAGTACTAGGATGAAGTTCCCCTCAAGTTGGGATTTCCCCTTGAGCTTCTCAGGTGTGAAAACCACTCTACGAGTAAGAGCTGCCAAGCAACCTACCAGAGCAAGTGAGTAGCCGAGTTCTACCATGCCGTTCCATGGCCCAACCAATGATGCGGGTAGGATCTTGCTGGAGAAGGCGTTCGCCGTCGCGAGGTCGAACATGTCACTTGCCAACATCAGGAATCCCCAGAACATCAGCACATGCATGCCGCCGACTATTCTGTCCTGCAGGACTTTTTTCTGTCCGAGCCATCCAGAGAGAACCTCGCTAATCCTCACTCCCCACGAGTCAAATCGGTCGTCGGAAGCGCCCACGAGAACCAAGCGAGTGGCAAGTTGAACTTGGTAGAGGAAGAAGGCTAGAGAGGTTCCACCAAGCAGTAGGAGAATGGCGTAACCAGGGATGCCGTAGTAGTCCAATAACAGTGGATGTTCCAACTTAGAGCCCCCTTCCTCCCCCCTTCCACCACTATTGTCCCCTTCAATCAACCGCCGATGCCAAGCGCTATTTCCTACATGTGCGAGCGACTAGCATGGTAGCCGTCAGCGCCCCGGGAAAGGCGATCCTGTTCGGCGAACATGCGGTGGTCTATGGGGAGCCCGCTGTAGCGGTTGCCATCGACGCACGTGTCACAGTGAATCTGACTCCTTGCACAGGCGAGTGGAAGGTGGGCGGAACCCCTCTCGATCCAGAGAAGCACCCTCATCTTGATTTTCTTCGTCGCCAGATTCTTGGTTCAGATTCGGAACCGCGCTCTTTCCAAGTCGTCAGCGAGTTATTTCCTGCAGCAGGTCTCGGCTCGTCTGCCGCACTCTCAGCAGCTGCCTGCTCTGCTCTTATCCAAGCCTCCGGAGCTACTGAGTCTGATGTAGTAGAGGTAGCTCGTTTGGCACATTTTGCCGAAGCTTCAGCACAGGGTGGAAGGGCGAGCCCCATAGATACCTCAACTTCGACACTCGGTGGTTGCGTATTTGTTTCCGATCAGCGAGAGTCACTTGCTTCTTGGCAGTACACTAGGTCGCTGACTACACCAGAGGGGGAGCGTGAGTGGGAAGTTCATTCCGTCGACCTCCCTAGCAAAGCAGAATCAGTATGGTTGGTAGTGGGGTCCACCGGCATTCATTCGCCTACAGGAGAGATGGTGGCTAAGGTTGCAGAACTACTGAAGCGTAATCCGGAGAAGGAGGCTGACATCAAGAGGATGGGCGAAGTTGCTAGAGCAGGAGCCAAGGCAATCTCTGATGGCGACTTTGAAGAGGTTGGGCGCCTCATGGACGAGGCGCATGTGTTGTTGTCAGGAATAGGTGTCTCATGCCAAGAACTCGACGACATGGTTGAGGTGGCGCGACAGACATCTCTAGGTGCTAAATTGACAGGCGCTGGAGGTGGTGGATGCATGCTCGCACTTACGAGAAATCCCGAGGAAACTGCGGCCGCAGTGGAGATGAGAGGGGGTCGCGTTATCGTTACTCCCCTCGGAGCCACTGGTGTAAGGGTAGAAAACCCCTGAGTTTTTGATTTTCCAATTGGGAAATCATCGTTTATAGTCAATCACT
>MDTE01007330.1_pt1 | contig 10417 bp, 7 predicted proteins | sample 811231 | NCBI WGS metagenome assembly MDTE01 (sample SAMN05326651, study PRJNA326480) | marine metagenome | isolation source: seawater | place: Indian Ocean: Red Sea | collected 2010 | reverse complement strand
TGAATCTGTTATTATGAAAATTATTAATTAGTTTTTCTTGGAAATGATATGGGTGAAACTGAGTCAGTCCTTCATCCAAAGAAATAATTTTAATATAGTTATTCGCAAAATATACAGGGTCTTCTTTACACTTGAGAAATTCAATGATTTGATCTTCACTGAACTCAATCGGCGTATTTGCCTTCTTTAGATTAGGATTACCAAGATATACACTATCAGTCATAATTTAAACACCAAGTTTATTTTTCAGAATTGCTATCTAAAAATCCTTTTTTTAACATTTTTGATAAGTCTGAGGTAGAACCAATAAACACAGCATTGTTTGTGACATTATTAGTTTTACTCGGAGATTCCTCGTCAACCTCTTTTACTTTCTTTTGAAGTTCCATTAATTTATCAGTTGTATCAGCAACTGATTTTATAATTTGTCCTGCAACTTCATATGCTCTAGGACTTCCACCCTCGCTGGCAAGTTCCATTATACCATTTAAGGTTTCTTGTCCTTTTTCAATTAAGGAATATAGATTTGCTCTTGTATAGTCATAATCCTTTTTAACATCCTCTGGTTTTGAGGATGATTTTGGTGGAGCAACATCAAGAGACTTTGGAGTCTCTTCAACTTCAACAATGCTACTCTCAACATTGAGTGCCTTATCTAAATCATCGTAATTGTTTTTCATGATATATTACAGGTCAATTTGTCTGGTGGGACTGAGGTCTTTAGCATCACCATAGTCACTCCAAGTTTCAGTGAAACCAAAGTTATCATCTGGCCCTGCATCGATTGGATCTGGGACAACCGTATATCTGACTTCGCGTTTTGCGGTTTGTGTATTTGTTCCAGAATGTTGATCGACAATAACTTTTTTGATGAGTCCTTCCGTGCTTTCTGCGACTGGACCAAACAGATAAGTTTTTGCAGTAAAGTTTAGTGTATATATCAGAGCTCTTCTAGTTTCAAAAGATCCTTCATAATCATCTTGGAAAGAAATGTTTTCTAAGACCACTGGTATGTCTCTTTTTTCTCCAATGGAACTAACCAAATCAACAGTAAGATTGAAAGATGGTTGAAAGAAAGGAAGTATTTGCTCAATAATTTGTAGAGCATCATCATTCAATTTACTAAAGATACTCAGTTCAAAACCAATATTGTAGGGAACTGGCATGAAGACTTTCTTTATATTGTCTCCATCCTTTGCTTTAAATGTTTGAGTTATGCCAGATTTTCTTGTAGAATCATACTGAATGTTTGTCATTTCAAATGACATTCTTGGTAGAGTTATGGCAACTGCTTTTGATAACTCTGCTTGCTCTTGAATCTTTGCCAAATACTTCTGTTGTGGTCCATATGCCAGACCAACTTTAATATCATCAAGAATCGTTCCATCAGACTTTTTGTGCTTAATATTAATGTTATTAAACAGAGTTCCGAAAGAAATAATTGTCTTTCGTATTATTTCGTGATAATAATAAGTTCCTAACATTAATACTCTCCGAAGGGATTACTCTCGCTAAAGTCTAATAGTGAATCTGCTTCTAATTCAATTTCCTCATTAGAGTCAGATGGTTGATCATGACTATCAAGGTCATGAGTCTTTACAATATATGTAGCAGTGGATGAACCTCCAACGATTGTTTCACCCTCAAAGAACTGACCAGTATTCAGAGATACTCTGAGTTTGGTTTCTCCAATAATAGTCACAGTTCCAGCAGCAGAAACCCGAACGCCAGCATCAAAGTCCTTAACGACAGCAGTAATTCCGGAACTTTGACCTGTGACAGTTTCGTTGTAGTAGAAAGTTCCAATTCCAGAAGTAGGTCCAGAGAACTCAAGACTTATTGGTCCAGATGTATAACCAATACCAGAATTCAGTATTCTCACGGTATTGATACCTGCACCAATTGAAGTATTAAATACTGGGTTAAGAACAGCAGTATTAATACCTGATGGAGGAGCATCAATCGTAATAGTTGGAGATGCTGAATATCCAGTTCCGGCAGCACCAACAACAACTTGCTGAACTCCAAATGTGGTAGAGATAGAACATGTTGCTGCCGCACCAGATCCACCACCACCGGAAATTGAAATGGTTGGTGCTTCCGTATATCCAGCACCAGCATTTGTCATTTCAATTCTTAAAATTGAAGTAATATTGGCTCTCTCAGTTGTGATTGCAACCGCAGATGCATTGTGTCCACCAACTGGTGCATCTGAGAAAGTAATCGTTGGTGCTGAAGTAAATCCAGATCCATCATTATTTAAGAATATTTCAGTAATACGACCACTGGATACTCCAACAGTTGCAGTTGCGGTTTGAGCAACTCCAACAAGGTCGATAGTTGTAATGTAACCTTCTTCTTTTAGTTGATTATCAATCTCAGCAATACTGGTATCGACAAACTCATTTTCATATTCAAACAACTCACAACTCAAATCATAAGTATAGAGACTTCCTAATTGATAGAATGGTTTTTCATGTTCTACTTTTTTGATTTCAAATAACCTCTCTCCAAGAGGAAAATAAATTAGATCACCCTCTTTTGGTCTGGTGATTAAGTCACCAAAAGTAAATCCAGTAATTCTTCCTTCTCTAATACCGGATGAAATACCTTCCAAGAATGGAGAAATAAAATTCTCAAATCTTTCTCTAGATATTGTAAGATTTATTTCATTTTTCAATCTCAAACCAAACTTGGTCATTATATCGCTGTCTGGCGCATATCCATCAACATTATTGACATATGCTTCAATTAAGAAACTATCATCAAATTTTGATGACTGTATTTCTTTGATTATATCGTCTGTTTTAAAAATTTTTCTGGGTAGATAATATACATCTACACCATAAATTTGTATCTGCTCATTAATCAGTTGCTGAATGAGATCCTGTTCACCTGGACTACCTTGTAGAAAGTAAGAATTTAATGACATAGTAATTATCCAATGAAATCATAAGGAGGCAGTTCATATTCAAGTGCCATCCTTTGTTTGATATCTTCTAACTCTCTTTCTGCATCTTCATACAATTCTCTTCCGTTTAACTCAACTCCGCCCGGAAGTTTTGCTCCCCTAAATTTTAATAAATTTTGTCCCCATTGTCTTTTTATGAGAGCAGTGACATACTTTTTAAGGAAACTATCATTATATACATTGGTAAAAGTATTTGGATCTAAAATTCTATAACAATCAATAATCAGGTAAGTATCTTTTGTTTCTGATCCCCAATCAATATCCAGATATAACCTATTTTGCCTCTTATTAAATCTTATCTGTTTGTCAGTTGATAATATAAATTCAATATCTTCTAGATATGTCTTAACCATTGAATATTGAAGAAGTTCAATTGAATTGAACTGATATATGTCATTCAAAAATAATTGATATTTAATATTGAACATTCCATCTGATAGTGTGCTACTATCAAACTTAAATACCTTTTCAATTCCAATAACCGAATCTGGAACTTGAATAAAATTAGAATTTTCGTAGAAATAATTAGTGGTAGTGGTCATACCACTCACAGTGGTGGTGATACCAGATGTTGTTACAATTCCAACTGTGTTAGTTCCACCAACCTGAGCAGTTCCCCTATTGATATCATTCTCGGTTAACTTGTATTTGAGATACATTCTTTCGACACCATCAAAGTGCCTCTCCTGAAAATATTGAAGTGCATCATCAACTAAATCATCTATTTGCTCATCATCAACGTTGATTTCTAAAACTGGAGCACCTAATCTTCTTAAAGAATAATCAATTAATTCTTGTTTGCTTGCTGGTTTTGCCATCAGTATGTTCCTCCATCGATAAGTCCGGCCTCAAGTGTTCCCGTGACAGTTACATTGGTAGAGAATGTTGCCACTCCAACAACATCCAATCCACCGGCAGTGATTCTCACATCATCATTGAAAGTAGAAACACCTCCAAAGGTTGATACTCCGGCAACATTTAGTTGGTCTAAATTAGCACCACCAACCACATCAAGACGGTTATTTGCATCTACTAGAGAACTGAAAGTTGCAACTCCTGCAACATTTAAATCATCTAACTGAGTATCACCATCAACATCCAGAGTGCTATCAATATCAACTGCGGCATTGAAGGTTGATACACCAGCAACGACTAATTCATCTACATCTAATTGACCATCAATGTCTATTGTGCCGTTAATATCAACCGCACCAAGTGTAGTAATACCAGTTACATTTACCTGGTCAATATTAGCACCACCAGCAACATCAAGACGATTATTCGCGTCTATCAGAGAACTGAAAGTTGCAACTCCTGCAACATTAAGATCATCTAATTGAGTATCACCATCAACATCCAATGTGCTGTTAATATCAACGGAATTAGAGAATGTCGAGACACCGGCAACAACAAGTTCATCTAAATCAGTCTGACCATCTACATCTAAACCAACACCAATGGCAAGTTGAGTTCCATCAAATGTTAAGTTGGCATCATCTTCTAACTCACCACTACCAGTGAGATCGTAGACGAAAGAAAGGTTATCGGCAGCAGCAGTGGTTGGCGTTGGGGCTCCGGTTAAAGCATTTGCTGTGTTGAACCTAAACTCAATACCTTCAGTAAGAGTCCCGGTGCTACCTCCAGATAGTTGTGCTGTAACACTCAATCTATAAATATGGTTCTCATCTGTTGCAGGTTGAGGACCAGAGTAACCAACAACACTAATACCAGCAGTATTTACAGGTTGCCCGAAGGCTGTCATGTTGAAATTGTCATTGATGGTTGCACCAGTAATATCGCTAGCAGCAGCATTAGCAGGAATGCTAGTAATACTAGTAGGAATGCCAGATACACTCCAATGCACTAATGGGTTACCACCACCATCTTGCGCTCTCAAATCTTCTAAAAGAACTGAGTAAGAGGCAACTGATACACCTGTTGGTAAAGTAGATATATTGAAATCCCAAGCAACAGATGGGTTTCTGTTTTCTGCGCTAGCATAAACAGCACCAGCCGGGTGATTACCGACCATTGAAATGTCGGCATTAGTTCCATCAGTCAGATTTAAACCATCATCGGAAACAGAGGTAAGTGCTACACCAGACTGAGTTTGACTTGCAGTTCCAGCACCACCAACAATAACAATACGGTTTTCTGTTAAATCTTCTACCCTTACGGTAGTAGCGTTGATACCACCATTAGCATCTATTAATTCCGTAAATGTAGATGCACCAGAAACATTGACTTGTCCATTGAAGTCAACATCACCAGCATAAGTTGAAACACCAGTTACATTTAGTTGATCTAAATTAGCACCGCCAACAACATCTAACCTATTGTTAGCGTCTATTAAAGAGCTAAATGTTGCAACTCCTGCAACAGTCAGGTCATCTAACTGAGTATCACCATCTACATCGAGAGTGCTATTAATATCTACAGCAGCACTAAAGGTTGACACTCCTGCAACTACAAGTTCATCTGCATCTAATTGACCATCAACATCCAATCCAGCATTAATATCAACGGCAGAATTAAAGGTTGATACACCAGCAACAACAAGTTCATCTACATCTAATTGACCATCGATGTCTATTATACCGTTGATATCAACCGCACCAAGTGTAGTAATACCAGCAACATTTAACTGATCTAAATTAGCACCACCAGTTACATCAAGTCTATTATCGATGTCTACAAGGGCATTATACGTTGATACTCCTGCAACAACTAATTCATCTAAATTGGTTTGACCATCAACATCTAATACACTATCAATATCTACAGAATTATTAAATGTAGATACTCCTGCAACTACAAGTTCATCTAAATCGGTCTGACCGTCAACATCCAGTCCTGCGTCAATATCAACAGCAGCATTAAATGTTGATACTCCTGCAACAACAAGTTCATCTACATCTAATTGACCATCAATATCTACAACTGCATTGATATCTACAGTATTACTAAACGTAGATACTCCGGCAACAACCAATTCATCTAAATCAGTCTGACCGTCAACATCCAATCCTGCATCGATGTCAACAGCAGCATTAAAGGTTGATACTCCCGTAAAAACTTCAAGTCCTGCAGCATAGGTTGCAATGCCAATAAAAGTTGATACTCCACTAATTTTTAAATCAGTGAATGTATTTGGTGCGACCTCGATTGCAGCCTCAATAGTTGCCGTGGTGGTGGCATCCAAAGATGCAATGTTTTGAAGTTCTCTACCACTACTGATTACTTGTGTTGCACCTATATTGAGAGATGCTACACTAGTAACACCCGCAACATTTAATCCTCTTAAAATATCAACGGCAGCATTAATATCAATTTCGTTCGAAAATGTTGCAATACCAAGAACATTTAATCCGGCAGCAAAATTTACATTTTTTCCAACTGCCAGACCACCACTGACGATTACTGCACCAGTCGTGGTTGATTCCGATTGAGTAGTTCCGGAAAATGTTACTATACCTACATTTCCAGTTCCACCAGTAAATACATATCCTTCTGTTCCGTCAAGGTCGCGACCCATGACGAATTTACTAGTATCAGCATCCCAAATAAGTAAATTACCATCTTTCTGATCTGTTGATTCAACGTCAGTTAGATTGAGTATTCTTGTGGGTGGTGCGGAGGCATTGGATAAAACGCGAATAACGTTTTGAGATCCAATTCTGTCGTTTATACTTGGCATTACCTAGTTACTCCGGCTCGTACTAATGCTGATCCTTCAACGGCTTTGAATTCTTTCCCAGCATTGGTTATTTTTATATCATATACGTATCTTCCAGGTTTCAATGCTGCTGTTTGGGTCGATGTAAGTGATATTGAAATAATTCCGTTAGAATCATCAGCAACTGTGGAAGCAAAAGAAACAGAACTGGAACTACTATAACTTTTTCTCAACATACCTTCTGTTTCAACACCTGTTAAAACCAATGGGGAATTTGTTCTAGTATCCTCTAACTGAAAAGAAGTATCGAAGTCAAACCCTTGTTCAATTGTGATGTTAGATACAAATACTGCCATTATTTAAAATAAACTATTTTCCTTTAGATATTTATATTCTCAGAATTCAACAGTAAATTTCTGAGAAGAGATTTTATCTCATCAATATCATTCTTTATTTCAGAAATTTCCTTTTTTTGAAGTTGTCTCTGTTCTAAAGAATTTACGTATTGATTGTATGCCAAAGAATCAGTATTGATTATGGCACCACTGTTTTCATCTCGATATAAATTTTGATACCCTTCGACTTTAATCATCTTACTGCTATGGTCCTCAATTCTCTGATTCTAGGTGGATATGCCTGATTAGTTCCGGACATAACAATTTTAATTGTGTATCCAGTAAATAATGGAAGATCATTTGCTGTGAATTCATATTCTAAGAATTCATTACTTCTACTTCCAGGAACAAGTCTATCAGGAAGACCACTATTCTTGGAAGCATCAACCACGGCATAACCATCATCATCTGTATATGTTAAGTTGTCATATCCAGGGAATAATTCAAATGTTTGATCAACCTCTCCAGAATCTGCTCTTATTAAATTATAAAGAACTCTGAAGTCAGCAGACTCATCTCTATAAGCACTTAAGAGAACTTTTAAGGATGTTGCTGGATTTGCTAACTGAACCATGTTAGAAACATAAACAGCAGCATGTGGATCATTAAATATTGAATTCACTCTTCCATCATTAGAATAATTAACGATTGGTTTATCGAAACGGCTAGATCTAAACTCCGTCAGAGAAGTATCAAGGTATATGATTGGTGAAAGATTTGTATCACTCGAATTTAGTGTTACTCCTGTGGTGAAAGACTTGTTCCTTGGGAGGTTTGAGAGATACGTGGTTTCATTTATCTTCGAACAAAGTATTCTAGGTGTATTAAATACATTCAATACATTTATACCAACTGGTTCAAATCCATTGTCATTGAATGAACTTTCAGAACCATTAACACTTGTTCCACTAACAGTTCTAATTGTTCCTGTTACGGAAGTGCTTGAACCCGGAGTAAGAATGTCATATGTTGGAATTATGGAGGTATAGAGAATATTCTCAGTTGCTCTAGAATTTTCTCCTCCTGTTGAAGCTTCATTAGAGAAGTTAAGTTGTGGCATTCCGGATGGAGTGCCGTCAGCACTTCTATCAACACCATTGGAAGATCTATCAACAGCAATATGATAATGATCTAAACCAATTGGTTCTGCGATAGTGTGAGTTGCATTAATTCTTCTCAAAGAAACTCCATTAAGTTCATACTTATAAACAATTGCATCTTTATCATGCAATTCAGTAATTGTAGAATCAGTTGCTCTTCCATTAGTGGCAATTGAGAGTTCTCCAGAACCTATGCTGTCATATGCAATAATTTCATTATTAATCTTAATGTATCCGGGATTTGTTGCACTAACATCAACTCCCTCAAAGGTTGTGAAATTGCTAGTATTTGCAACACTAATCGTTGATACTTCACTGACTGTTAATGCAGCAGATAGTGTAGTTGGTGCAATATTTGATTGAACATCACTGAGTGTCACCTTGTTTGTATTGGAATACATGCCATGATTAAAGTGGTCAATCTTAAGATAATTTCCAGAATAAACTCCACCATCTCCAGTTGCGGTTCTTATAGTTGTTGATGCCAGTGATGTCAATGTTCCATCATCAGCAAAGAAACTGAGTCCAGCACCAACGGCAAATGCCTTACCAGAGGAACTCAATTCACCTTGAATGTTTGAAACATACAAAGTATTAACATCCGAAGATATTCCAGTGATAGTAATTCTTGCATCCTTACCAGTTTGTTTGGAAACAGTTGAAGTAACAACTCCAACTACGTCACCGACTTTATAACCATTGCCATGATCTAATGCAGAACCAGATGCAACTGCTATTCCAGTGATTGCTCCAGTATTGGCATTAATACTACTGATATTCAGTTTTAGTCCAGAACCATCACCAACGACGTTAAAGGTCTCTACTGAAGTATCAACAACATATCCAGTTCCACCCTCAGTTGCACTTAAGGATGTAACAGAACTTCCTCTACCAACGATGGTTGCAGATCCTCCACTGTTATTTGCTCCGGCAAGTTTTCTTCCTGTGGTGAGAATACCAAGTGTAGCAGAGTCTGCACCAGAAATAGTTGTGATACCAAGTGTGGCACTCTTTGGTAAAGTTCTGATTGGATCAGAACCTAAAGTTCTCACATAACCATTACTCTTATCTAAGTCTGGATTATAGAAGAATGCAGTTCCAGTTTCGGCAGTAAACTGTGCTTTATAAAGTTTAAACTTAAGATCTTGGAATTGATTAGGAGTCCAAATAGAACCATTTTGAGACTTAAATAAACTTCCAAGAGCAAACTGTCTGGAATATATTACACTTTCTGCATTATCATTTGGTGGGACATCAGACTCAGATACTGATCTTTCACCCATTGTGGCAGTCCAAACTTCATATTCATCACTAGTTTCTGCAAGGAGAACCACAGCATATTCTCTTCCGGGTGCTAAGAAAATAGGTTCTGGGAATGTTACTTTTGTAGCAACATCTCCAGTGCTCGATGTTTGAATATTTTGAACGATGTTACCATTAGCATCAACACTTGTTGGTCTCAATGTAACTGTTTTACCTATTACTGTCCTTGTTGGGAATCCTAACTCTGTAGTTCTAATCTGAACTTTAACTGGAGCATTTCCTGAATCCACACTAGCAAAATAGATATCAACAGCAGTCAAGTATGCACCATTAACATCGTCACTAGTATCAATATCTGAAGGAGCTTCTACATTTCCTCCAACAACAAAAGTTTGTGCCAGTGGATCTCCATACTGCTCTTGCACCACCGTTTCGGTAGTGTTTATTGCTAGAGAGGCAGCAGCAGTTGTTCTTAAATTAGTTACAGTTGTAGTTGTAAGATTTCTAGTGGTTGTTGTGACTTCATTTTGCCACTGATTTAATGTTCCTATTGAAGTATAATTTGTTTCTGCAAAAGAAACTGAATTACTTCCAGGAAGACCAGGATCGTTAGAGGGACTGGATGTAATTTTAAAAGTCTTTGTTCCGGTTTGTAATCTTACTGAAGGAACTGGATTTCTATGTGGATCTCTAAGGAAGAAAGATCCAATTAAGTCACCATAATTATCAGAAATTAATCTAATGTCTTTAACATATGCAATCGCACCACTAGTTTGACCAACTAATTTCATTCCCTTAATAATGTATCCAGAATACAATCCTTGTGCTTCCTCAGATAATGATGATGTATCAACATTCAAAACTTTAGAAGTTTGACTGTATGTTGCTGGTATAGACTCTGAGGTTACATATGGGTTTACATTATATGTGGAGGATGGACTATTAAATGTTCCAAACTTATGGTTTGGTGTGGCAACTCTAAATGAAATTGTAGCAGATTGTCCAGAAACAG
>MDTE01136214.1_pt1 | contig 10419 bp, 6 predicted proteins | sample 811231 | NCBI WGS metagenome assembly MDTE01 (sample SAMN05326651, study PRJNA326480) | marine metagenome | isolation source: seawater | place: Indian Ocean: Red Sea | collected 2010 | reverse complement strand
CCAAACATACCTAATTCTGTACGATTAGGAAATCTCTTTAATCGCTTACAAATTTCAACATAATCATTAGCTTTTAATCCTTCTTCTTCTAATGCCAAAGAAATATCATAATTAACATTTTCTGATGAAATTGTTGCAAGAATCTGAATTTGTTCATTAGAAAAGTTAATGGTCATAGTTCAAACCCAAGGATCCTCTTGAAAATCATTAGAAGACTTTTGATGAGATACAAATCTATCAGAAGATGCTAAGTCATCATTTGATTCTTCATTTGTAAGCTCATCATCCCAGTCTTCCAAAGGATCATTAGTAATAGATCGAATTCTCGATTGACTACTAGAGTTTGTATCTTCCCAGGGAGCTTCATCTAACCAACCTTCTAACTTAGTTCCTGCATGATCACTAAATTCCTGAATTTGATCACGCCAATGACGAGAACGCCTCAAAAGATTTTGTCGAATACTAGATCGTGACAAAGGTAAGTCATCTAACAAGAGTAGATCAACCGAAACCATACCTGGTTGTTGATCTAAAATACGTTCAATAAGTAAACGCCATCTACTAGTTCCAGGAATTCTTGGATCTGTTCTTGAAACTAAATAATGTAATATTTTACCACTTATAGGTTCAAAAACTAAATCAGCAATAATGGCTATTTTTTCACCATTTATATTTAACACATCAGCATTTAATAATGTAGGTAATCGATCAAGAGTGAGTTGATCAGTATTTGAAGGTTGACCTTTAACATAAGCCTCATCATCACCTATACCTCTTAATTGATCTAACTTCCAAACATGTCTCGATAAATTTAAAGTCGATGGTCGAGTACACCATCCTAATAAACGATGAACAGGGGGATGCATCCAAGCGGTTAATCCTGGTCCATGATCTAAACCTTGATCACAACGTACTCGATGTTTTAAAAGGTCACTTAAAAGATATTGATTAGGAAGAGTCAATTTTCAGAACGAACTTGAACAGGCATAACTAAATAAGTAAAGCCTAAGTCAGTTTCTGATGGTAATAAAACAGCTGGAGTAGTAGGAGCATTACAACATAGCTTTATTTGATCTGATTCAATTGCTTTTAAACCATCTAGAATATATTTCACATTAAATGCAATTTGTATCGATTCGCCATCAAAATTAGCAGGAATAGATTCTGAACCACTTCCAACATCTTGAGCGTCTGCAGTAATTTTTATTTTATCCATTGAAGGTTCTGTTGTAATTTTAACAACATTATTGTGTTGGTCTGCAAGAACAGCAATTCTTTCAAGTGCTGAGATAAAAGAACGACGATCTAAAAAAATCGACTTCGAAAAAGTATTTGGAATTAATTGATTATAATTAGGATAAACCCCTTCTAAAGTCCTACTTGTAACTACTTGATCAGCCGCAAGAAAAACCACTTGTCCTTTATCACAAAATAAACGAACAAGATCTTCACTTTTCCAATTAGAAACTAACCGCTCAACTTCCCTTAAAGATCTTGAAGGTAAAGTAACTGAAAAATTTTCAGTATCTTCAAGAGAGTTAGGTTCTAAAGTATTATCAATATTTAATGCATTTTTCATATTTAACACTGCTAAACGATGTCCGTCAGTAGCTGCTGCCTTTAAAGAATCTCCATCCAATGCTAAATGAACACCAGTCAATAATTGCTTCGCCTCATCATTACTACTCGCAAACAGAGTAGCCCGAAGTACCTTCACAAGTGCATTTGCACGTATTTCAAAAGAAGTACCACTCTGTACTAAAGGCAATTCCGGAAACTCATCTGCAGACATACCACGCATTTGGTAACTTCCACCCCTACTAACTAATTTGATCTGCTGGCTCAAACCATCAAATTCAAGTGAGATTGGTGAATCATTAGAAAGTCTGGCAACGATCTCACCAAAAAGCCTTGCAGGTAAAGTGATAGCACCACTCTTTTCAACAGATGCTGAAAAAGCAGTTTGAATCCCAAGATTGAGATCAAATCCTGTAAGACTTAGCTTTCCAGTACCTTCATCAGCTGTTAATAAAACATTTGCAAGGACAGGATGAGTTGGTCGAGACGCAACCGCCCGACTTACAAGCTGCAAAGCTGCATTGAGCTCAGTTTGAGAGCAAACAAGTTTCATCGATTCAACCTAACGACGAAGCGACCAAAACGTAAGTCCAGGGTTTCATAACAACCCGATTAGTGCAATATTTTTTTGATTTTCGCTATCTACTGTTTTATTTCTAGTGTTTTTAAACTATATAAACAAAATAGTAGTAGTAGGCCCTGAGGAAACTCTGGAAAACGATCAAAACCCTTCTGATGACTATAATTATTTTTAAAGTATGTGTGGAAATCTTTTTTTAAAAGTGGAAATCTTTCCAGTTTTCTTGATTCTTTCTATAGACAATGTAAAAACCCAAAATGTTTCTTGGTTTTCCCCAGCTTTTTTAAACCCGGATTTTTAGATTTCCTCAGACACAAAATTTTGTGTCTTCTTTTTTTGTTGCTTATCTTTAAAATCCCATAGTTTTTGCAACTGTTTCAATATTTGCTTCTAACCCAGAATAAAAAGAAGCATCATTATTTGCAATTGCACAATCTGGATCTTTTAAGCCATTACCTGTTAATACACAAACAATGGTTGCTCCATTAGGCACTTCGTCTTTACGTTTTATCAGGCCAGCTATTGATGCCGCACTGGCTGGTTCAGCAAAGATCCCTTCCTCTTTTCCAAGTAATTTATAAGCTTCTATTATTTCTTGATCCGTTACATCTAAAAACCCTCCATTACTTTTTTCTTTAGCCATTAATGCTTTTTCACGGTTGACAGGTTTCCCGATTCTAATAGCAGTAGCAATTGTTTGAGGGTCTTGAATATTTTTTCCTAAGACTAAAGGAGCTGAACCACTTGCTTGAAAACCCATCATTTTTGGTAATTTAGTTGATTTTCCTGCGTTAAAATATTCATTAAAACCCATCCAATATGCAGTTATATTTCCTGCATTACCCATTGGTATACATAACCAGTCTGGCGCTTCTCCAAGATATTCAATTATTTCGAATGCAGCTGTTTTTTGACCTTCAAGACGAAAAGGATTGACTGAATTTACAAGTGTGATTGGGTATTTATCAGCTATTGATTGCACAATATTTAAAGCCTTATCAAAATTTCCTTTAATTGAAATTACTTCGGCACCGTATACGAGAGCTTGTGCCAATTTACCTTGAGCAACATAACCGTCTGGTATTAGAACAAAACATCTCATCCCTGCTCTTTTTGCATAGGCTGCAGCTGACGCTGAAGTATTTCCAGTACTTGCACAGATAACCGCTTCACAACCTTGTTCTTTAGCTTTACTAATTGCCATAGTCATACCCCTGTCTTTAAAAGATCCCGTGGGATTTAAGCCGTCATATTTCGCATATACACTCACATTTTTTCCAATTCGATGACTTATTGAATTGATTGGAATTAATGGAGTTCCACCTTCTTGTAGTGTAATGACTGGTGTTTTTTCGCTAACAGGCAACCATGCTTGATATCTTTTGATTAAGCCGGGCCAGCATTTTTGGGGCTTTGTCTCGTTAATTCCAAGCCTCAAGTTTTCGTTTAATGTCACCTGAAAATTTTGTGTTAAAACCAATCTAATCGCTAGCCTTGCCTTTTTTAATACCTGTTATAGGGGAATCAGCAAAGAACTTTATTAATTCATTCATTGTTTCTACTTTGTTTAAAACCTTAGATAGTGCTGGGATATTGATAGCTATTGTTTTGTTTGGGTATGATTTTAAAAATTGAATCAAACTTAATTTGCCATTTCCTTGAACAATACCATTTATTACTCCTGACCTAATAGCAGGTATGCTAACAGAATTATCTTTTATTTTCATTGGATGTATTATCTTTGCGACTCTAATAATAATTACTTCTCCAATAGAACTATACATTAGTTTGCTAGTAGTAATCAAAGGCAAGTCATGTTCTTCTTTTAATAATTTAGACAGTGTTGTTGGAGATTGATTGCCAAACCTCATGATATTTTTTAATGGCTTTTTTGCTTCACCTGTTTTTGCTAAATGTTCTAATAAATCAATTGATAGTGTTCTATTAAAGATTCCATACTCTAATGAAATTTTTTCAGCTGCATTGGCTGATGGCATGAACATGAATAAATTTAAAAACCAGGCGGCAACAAATCGATTTAGATTTTGCCTGTTTTTAGTCATTTGATTATTGTTGCACTCCAGCGGCTATTTTTACAAGCCTTATAAGATTTTTTTCTGTAATCCCTTTAATTACTGACGCACCCATTTTAATACTTTCTTTTTCGTAAAACAACCTAGGAATTCGTTTTAAAACAATACTAATTTTAAAGCCCTGCATAGTTCTTGTCATATGATAAACTTTTTTGATTGGATCCAAACTTCCTGGAGTTAATTTGTAGTTATTAGTTAATGAATTATTATTTGCCCTTTTCAGGTGTAGGGCATTTGGTAATTTCTTGTGTAACGAATTTATAAGCGCCCAACTAGCATCATCTAATTTTTTTACGCATATATTTATAATTTCTATTCTAAGTATCTTACCATTTTTTGAAAATAGAAAATCCAACATTTGGTCAGTTAATTCTTCAATATTTAAACTTGTTTTACTTGTTGCACTTCCCATAAGCTCTTCTAATTTATTCCAACTCATAACATTACCCTCAAACAGCATTTCTTTTAGACTTTTTCTTAGTTGTGGGTCAGTGTCCTCCATTAATCTTTTTGCAAAGTAAGGGTATGCTGCTCCTAGAATTTTAAAATTTGGATCTACACTTAAAGCTATTCCTTCTAAGGTGATTAACGATCTAATAATCAATGCGTAGTATGGTGGAACTCTAAATGGAAACTTATACATTACATTCGACATGTCATCAGTTACACTTTTAAAATCCATTTTATTAACTCCTACTTCTAATGCATTAGTAAACACCTTTTCAAAGGCTGGAATGATAGGTGTTAGGTCAACATCTTCTGCTAAAAAACCTAACTCGACAAAGTCTTTCGACAGCTTATTAAAGCTTCGATTAACTAAGTGAACCACTGCTTGTATTAGTCCTGTCCTGGACTGTCTAGTTATCTCACTCATCATTCCAAAATCTAAATAACATAATCTTCCATCTGATAAAGCTAACAAATTTCCTGGATGCGGATCTGCATGAAAAAAACCGTGCTCTAATAGCTGCTGAAGACTGCAATTAACCCCCACTTCTATCATTTCATTTGGATCAATACCTAGTTTTTTAACCTCTTCAAAATTAGTTAACTTGACTCCATCAATCCATTGCATTGTTAGAACTCTTCTGCTTGTTGCATGTTGGTAAATAATAGGCACAGCAATTTTTGCATTATGTTTATGTAAATCTCTAAATTTATTTGCATTATTAGCTTCATTCAGATAATCCATTTCTTCAAAAATCCTTTTTCCTAGCTCATCTATTAATGCGACTAAATCACTTCGTATGAGCTTAATATTATTTTTTAACCAAGTTGCAATAATCCTTACAATATATAAATCTAATGTGATTTGCTCTCGCAACCCTGGTCTTTGTATTTTTACAGCTACTTTTGTTCCATCCAATAAAACTCCTTTATGAACTTGACCTAATGATGCAGCTGAGATTGGCTCTTTGTCTAATTCACTATAAATTTGATCTATTGGCATGTTTAAATCTTGTTCTACACATGCCATTGCCAGGTTGCTATCAAAACCTGGGAGTTGATCTTGTAGTTGCGCCAACTCTTCCAATACAACTGTTGGAATGATGTCTGGTCTTGTTGATAATGCTTGTCCAGCTTTGATAAAAGCAGGACCCAGCTTTACTAATAAATCTGTAAACTCTTTTGCTCTTTGTCTTGATCGATTTATATCATTTAATTGACCATTGATTTTTTCAATGCCTACAGCGATTAAAAAAGCACTAAGCGGAATTAGTGTTTGCCACAATCTTCTAAGCAAACGATATGGATATCCCTTATAAATCTTGGTAATAGATTCAGGATCATATTCAAGAAGCCCTGCAGCTTCGATGAAATCATTTAGTTCTTCTGCCATAGGAATGATGGCTTTCGATTTAGTACCCCTTCTTATCTAGGTTAAGTCCCGCTAGTCTCCGTTTGGTTCTTTTTTTTTTTGTTGTGCTGTTAGGTCTGCGATTTCAGAACATCGCTTTACTCGGCAGTATTGAATTGACTTTTGATGAGGGTTTTACTGTTTTAACAGGTGAAACCGGTGCTGGAAAATCCATTCTTTTGGATGCATTGGATATTTTGTTTGGTGGCAATCAAGTTTCTACTCCGACTCGTTTATTGCGTGACGGTGAATCATTTGGCCAAATTGAAGCAACTTTTTTATGTTCTCCACCAGCTTTATCCTGGTTAAATCATGAGGGTTTTGTAGTAGAAGGCAATGAGCTAATTGTCAGTAGAGAATTGCGCTTAAAGGAAAATCGATTATTAAACAGGTGTAGGCTGAATGGGATTGTTGTGAATCGCCAGCAAATATCTGCCTTGCGACCTTTATTAATTGATCTAACTGTTCAGGGACAAACTCATAAATTGGGATCCTCAGCAAACCAGTTGCAATGGTTGGATCAGCTTGGCTCTGCTCAAACAAAAGATGCCTTAATTAAGGTTCATCAGAGTTGGCGAGCATGGGAGGAAACTTTTTCAATGCTCAAAAAAGTCGAATTCGAAAAGGATAAATTAATCAAAAAGAACAATAACTTGCAGATTTTAATTGAAGAGCTTGAAGCGGCTCAATTGGATGATCCTTTTGAAGATGTTAAATTGCAGGCTGAAGAAGACCGCTTGGTTAACAGTGTTAAATTAATAGAGACCCTCGATATTTTAATGTCTCGATTGCAAGAAGGTTCTGATATGTACCCTTCTGTAGCTGATCAGATAGGTGTTTGTATTCAAGACTTTCAGGTTATTGCTAAACTTGATCCATCGCTAACTGATTATGTTAATCAGATCTTTGATATACATTCAAATTTGCAGGGATTAATCATCGAATTACAACGATATATCTCATCTTTAGATAATAACTCATCTCGTTTAGAGGAAGTACAAATTAGGCTATTTAAACTAAGGAAGCTCCTTAAAATACATGGAACCTCCCTGCCTGAATTATTAGAATATCGGGATAAATTAAGATCGTCTTTTGAACTTTCTAATACGGATGAATTAATAGCAGACTTAAAAGAAAAGGAGGAGGATTTAAGAAAAAAAAGAAATGAGAACAATTTAAACTTGTCAAAGATTAGGCAGGTTACGGCAATCGCATTTGAAAAAAGCCTTATGAAGCATTTACGTGCTCTTGGCTTATTAAATGTTCATTTTAAAATAGACTTTAAAGAAGATGAAGCTAAGCAGAATGGTGCTGACTCTGTTCAGTTTTTGTTTTCTGCTAATCCTGGAGAAACATTAGCTCCTTTGCATGAAATTGCTTCCGGAGGAGAAATGTCAAGGTTTTTGCTGGCCTTAAAAACGGTTCTTTCCACAACAGAAGGAACGACCACTTTGTTGTTTGATGAGATTGATTCAGGTGTAAGTGGCAGGATTAGTGGAGCCATTGCAAAACTTTTAAAAGAATTAGCAATGAATAGACAAGTCTTTTGTATTACTCACCAGCCATTAATTGCTGCGGTAGCTGATAACCATTTTCGCGTATATAAATCTTTTGAGAATGGGGTTACCCATTCTTATATTTCACAATTGTCCGATTTTAAGGATCGTCAAAAGGAACTTGCTGAGCTTGCAGGTGGTGACTTCGAAGAAGCTAGGCTCTATGCAGCATGTTTATTAGATCATCAAGCAGCCTAAAAGTCTGCTATCTATTTAGACTAACTGGTCATTCTTAATCCTTTATGGGGCGACCTGCTGCAGAATCCACCGATAAGAGTTTGAGTAGGTCTATGACTTCTATTGGCAAATCCAATGAGGATTTGATCAGAGTTCGTGGAGCGCGTCAGCATAATCTTAAAAATATTGATCTATCTCTTCCTCGCAATCAGCTGATTGTCTTTACAGGTGTTAGTGGAAGTGGAAAGAGTTCTTTAGCTTTCGATACGATTTTTGCTGAAGGTCAACGGCGTTATGTAGAAAGTCTTTCTGCTTATGCCAGACAGTTTTTAGGTCAAGTGGATAAACCTGATGTTGATGCTATTGAGGGTTTATCACCTGCTATTTCAATTGATCAGAAATCTACAAGTCATAATCCACGATCAACTGTTGGCACAGTTACTGAAATACAAGATTATTTACGCTTGTTATTTGGCAGGGCTGGAGAACCTCATTGTCCTAAATGTGAGAGACCTATTAGGCCACAAACGATAGATGAAATGGTCGACCAAATTCTTACTTTACCTAATGGTACGCGATATCAGTTGCTTGCGCCTTTAGTTCGAGGTAAGAAAGGAACTCATTCTAAACTTTTGAGAGGACTTGCAGCAGAAGGCTTTGTTCGAGTTCGAATTAATAAAGAAGTGAGAGAATTATCGGATAATATTGAACTCGATAAGAATCAATCCCATACAATTGAAGTTGTCGTTGATCGACTGATTGCAAGAGAAGGCATTCAAGAAAGATTGACAGATTCATTGCGCACTGCATTAAAAAGAGGGGATGGCTTAGCTTCTATAGAAGTGGTTCCGAAAACAAATGAAATTTTGCCAGAAGGAATAGAAAGAGAAAGATTGTATTCAGAGAATTTTGCTTGCCCAGAACATGGAGCTGTTATAGAAGAACTTTCCCCACGCTTGTTTTCATTTAATAGTCCTTATGGCGCCTGTTCAGATTGCCATGGTCTGGGTCATTTGAGAAAGTTTACTGTGGAGAGAGTTATCCCTGACCCTTCATTGCCAGTTTATTCTGCTGTTGCTCCATGGAGTGAAAAAGAAAACTCATATTATTTTTCATTGCTTTTTTCTGCGGGTGAAGCTTTTGGATTTGAATTAAAAACCCCATGGAAAGATTTAAGTTCTTTTCAACAAGATGTTTTGCTTAATGGCAGTGTTGAACCGATTCTTATTCAATCGGATAGTAGATATAATAAAAACAAAGGTTATGAAAGACCTTTTGAAGGTATTCTTCCTATCTTAGAACGACAACTATCTGACGCTAATGGTGAATCTACTCGTCAAAAATTAGAAAAATATTTGGAATCAGTACCTTGTACTTCCTGTGAAGGGAAAAGATTACGTTCAGAGGCTCTTGCTGTAAAAGTTGGTCCTTATAGCATTACTGATCTTACTTCTATAAGTGTTGATGAAACACTCCAATGTATAGAAAAATTGATGGGAGTTGGAATTGCGAAAGGATCCTCACCATTGTTGACATCAAGGCAAATTCAGATTGGTGATTTAGTTTTAAAGGAAATTCGTTTGCGATTACGTTTTTTACTTGACGTAGGTCTTGATTATTTAAGTTTGGATAGACCTGCTATGACTTTATCGGGTGGTGAAGCACAGAGAATTAGATTGGCAACTCAAATTGGTGCAGGTTTGACAGGAGTTCTTTATGTTTTAGATGAGCCTAGCATCGGTTTACATCAAAGAGATAATGATCGGCTATTGACTACTTTGAAACGCTTGAGGGATTTAGGAAATACATTGGTTGTTGTAGAACATGATGAGGAAACTATTAGATCTGCTGATTACTTAGTAGATATTGGACCTGGGGCAGGAGTTCATGGAGGAGAAATTATTGCTGAAGGTTCTTTTGAAGAGTTACTAGGAGCTAAAGACTCTTTAACTGGTCAATATTTAAGTGGTAAACGCTTTATCCCTACTCCAAAAGAAAGAAGAGTTACAGGGAATAGAAGATTGCGTTTGATTAATTGTGATAGAAATAATCTTAAAAATCTGAGTGTTGACTTTCCTCTTGGACGTCTAATTGCAGTTACTGGTGTCAGTGGCAGTGGAAAAAGTACATTAATCAATGAATTGTTGCACCCTGCCTTAAATCATACTTTAGGTTTGAAGGTTCCTTTTCCTAAAGGTCTTGGTGAACTGCGAGGAGTTCAAGCAATCGATAAGGTAATTATCATAGATCAATCTCCTATAGGTAGAACTCCACGTTCCAATCCAGCTACTTATACAGGAGCTTTTGATCCAATTAGACAAGTTTTTGCTGCTTCTATTGAAGCTAAAGCTAGAGGGTATCAAGTTGGTCAATTTAGTTTCAATGTCAAGGGAGGTAGATGTGAAGCTTGTAGAGGGCAAGGGGTAAATGTTATAGAGATGAATTTTTTGCCAGATGTTTATGTGCAATGTGATGTTTGCAAAGGTGCTCGATTTAATAGGGAAACTCTACAAGTTAGATATAAAGGATATTCAATTGCAGATGTTTTACAGATGACAGTTGAGCAAGCTGCAGATG
>MDTE01198125.1_pt1 | contig 10421 bp, 7 predicted proteins | sample 811231 | NCBI WGS metagenome assembly MDTE01 (sample SAMN05326651, study PRJNA326480) | marine metagenome | isolation source: seawater | place: Indian Ocean: Red Sea | collected 2010 | reverse complement strand
GCGAATGGTAGAGTTGAACAAAAAGTGTTGGCGATTGACGCAGTTTCCATGGCATATGGGGATGAGTTTGCTTTGATGGATGCGACTCTTTTCGTTGAACGTGGTCAAAAAGTAGTGTTAGTTGGGCCAAATGGTAGCGGCAAAAGTACACTTTTGCGTATTGCAATGAGGCAGATTGACCCAATGGAAGGCTATGTGCGCTGGGGGGAACGGGCCAAGCCTGGGTACTATGAGCAACACCAAGACGAAGCTTTAGATCCAGCCCTCACTGTCTTAGAAGAAGTGCAGTCGGCCGCCAGGGAGGCGACTGAGGAGAAAGTCCGTAAGGTCTTGGGAGAATTTTTATTCAAAGGCGACGATGTTTTTAAATCCGTGTCCGTTTTATCCGGGGGTGAGCGCAGTAGAGTAGCCTTGGCAAAATTCCTCATTCAGCCGATTAATGTCCTGTTGTTAGATGAACCGACAAACCATTTGGATAAAGCAACCCATGAAAGTCTGGTTAAAGCACTACATAACTATGATGGCACAATAATCTGTGCAACTCACGACGCTACTATACTCAACACGGTAGCGACGCACGTTTACGAAATGCGCGAAGGTGCCTGCATTATTACCTATGCAAGAGAATCACAGGATTTGGCTCCTAAGACAAAATCCAAAAAACGAAAAAAATAGCCCTTAGCTATTTTGAGATAGCAAAACTTTTTTTGCTAAACTGCGCTAGCAAAATTTGTGGATAAATAAAAAGACCAATGCATGAGCTTGGCATTGCTCTGAGGTAAAAATCAATGGAAAAACAACCTAACATAATTATTTTTTCAACTGATGATATAGGTTATGGGGATTTGAGTTGCCAAGGCTCTGACTATATCAAAACACCCAATATCGATTCACTGGCAGCGACTGGGGTAAAGTTTAATAATTGGTACTCGAATAGCCCAGTATGTAGCCCTTCAAGAGCATCATTATTAACAGGAAAATATCCAGGAAACGCTGGAGTTAGATCTATTCTTGGGGGGCATAGGACTGCTTCGGGACTTCCAAATACTACTAAAACTATCGCATCCATTCTTAAAGATGCAGGATACGATACCTATATGGCTGGGAAATGGCACCTTGGTGTATTGGAAGAAAACCGCCCACACAATCATGGATTTGATAAATGGTTTGGACATTTAGCTGGTTGCATTGATTATTACTCCCATATTTTTTATTGGGGGATGAACTATCCAAACGAAAAAGGGAAAAATTCAAACCCTGTTCATGATCTCTGGGAAGACAATGTAGAAATATGGAGGAATGGAGAGTATTTCACTGAACTAATAACAGAAAAATCAATGGAATATCTGAACGCATCAATCAGAAAAGCAAATCCATTTTTTCTGTATGTTCCTTACAACGCGCCACATTACCCAATGCATGCACCTCAAAAGTACGTAGACAGATTTCCTGAGTTACCTTGGGATAAACAAATCATGGCTGCGATGATAAGTGCTGTGGATGATTCTATAGGAGAAATAATTACTTTCTTGAAACAAAATAATTTGTTCGACAATACAGTAATTATGTTCACAGGCGATAACGGGCCTTCAAGAGAATCAAGGAACTGGTTAGACGGGTCCCTAGATCTTTACTATGGTGGCTCAACTAGTAAATTAAAAGGACATAAGTTCAGCCTTTTTGATGGGGGAATTAAAGTCCCAAATATAATAAGTTTCCCTGATAAGATTGCTGGTGATTGGTCATCAAACCAAGCGTGTATGTCCATGGATTTCCTGCCAACAGTCCTAGACTTTTTAAATGTGGACACATCCTCATATGAATTCAACGGAATTAGCATAAAGTCACACTTACAGAATAAAACGCCTCTTTTAAGCCGTAGTATTTATTGGGAACAAGATAGCTTTCAAAGTGATTGGGAGTCACATAGTTCCCAAAGAGACCAAAGCCATCAAACTGCTATCTTGAAAGATAACTGGAAACTCGTAGTAAACGGTAGATTAGTTGAATTTGATCAGCCTGTAGCAGATGTATTTTTAAGTAACCTAGCTGAAGATATTTCTGAATCTAATAATTTAAAGAATGAGTATTCTGAAATAGCAAAAGATTTAGAACTTGAAGCCCTAAATTGGCGAAGTGAAATTGAGAAGATTCCAATTGTTGGATGATTATGAGTTGTTGTACACCTGAAAATACAAATCCCGATTCACGACTTCATAAACAACTGGTTAAAGCAAATCACCTAACCTCAACAGATAATATGGTTTTGCTTTCTGAAGGTTCATTTACCATGGGAACTAATTCAAATATTGGCTTTCCTAATGATGGAGAAGGGCCTGAGAAAAAAATTAATTTGAATCGATTCCGTATTGATATATACGCTGTGACAAATTCAGATTTTGAAAGATTCACCACCGACACAAACTATAAAACAGAAGCTGAGGAGTATGGTTGGTCCTTCGTATTTAGCAAGTCGTTATCAAGAGTAAATTTATCCAAAATAGAATACCAAGTTTCACCTATTCCTTGGTGGTGTGCTGTAAAAAATGCTTATTGGAGAAGGCCTGAAGGCCCTGGTTCGAACATAAAAAATAGAGGCGATCATCCAGTTGTCCATATCTCATGGAATGATGCAATGAATTATTGCGCTTGGGCAAATAAGCGATTACCGACAGAGGCTGAATGGGAATACGCAGCAAGGGGAGGATTAGAGAATTCTATATACCCTTGGGGCGATGAACTAACCCCTAAGAATGAACACCAGTGCAATGTTTGGCAAGGAATATTCCCTGAAGCAAATTCCTTAGAAGACGGGTATTTTTCTACGGCTCCTGTGGATTCTTACAATTCCAATGGATATGGGCTGTACAACGTTATTGGGAATGTCTGGGAATGGACTAGTGACTGGTTTAGTGCATCTTACCCTAAAATAAGAAGTGCCAATAATCCTTTAGGACCACCAGAAGGTGAATCCAAAGTAATTAAAGGTGGATCATTCCTATGCCACGAATCTTATTGTAATCGATATAGGATTGCAGCTCGTTCAAGTAATACAACAAATAGTTCAACTAGTAATCTAGGATTTAGGTGCGTAGCCTAATCCATTTCTTCATACCGACATATTGGTCATAAAGAGAAGTGCACCAATAAATAACTCTACTTCGGTTTAGCTTTAAACTTTAACCTCATTGCATGGAGCAGGGGTTCAGTATAACCACTGGGCTGTACCCTCCCTTGAATAGCCAAATTGCACGCGGCTTGAAAAGCAAATCCATCATAAGAAGGAGCCATAGGTTTATAAAGCGGATCGCTTGAATTTTGCTGATCAACCACAACAGCCATCCTCTTCATGGTTTCAACTATTTGGTCCTTTGTGCAAATGGAATGATGTAGCCAATTTGCTATGTGCTGGCTGGAAATCCTACAAGTTGCTCTATCCTCCATGAGGCCTACGTTATTTATATCAGGCACTTTGGAACACCCAATGCCCTGATCAACCCACCGGACAACATAACCAAGAATTCCTTGAGCATTATTATCTAACTCTTTTTGAATGTCCTCAGATGAAAGTGAAGCTGGGTCTGACATCACAGGGATTGTTAGGATGGCATCAATACTGACTTTAGGTCGAGTCATCAAATCTTGTTGAATGTCTGATACTGAAATTTGGTGATAGTGCATGGCATGAATAGTTGCAGCAGTAGGCGAAGGAACCCAAGCACAATTTGCACCTGATTCTGGGTGTGTTCTTTTACTCGTGTACATACCAAGCATTTCATCTGGCATTGCCCACATACCTTTGCCTATTTGTGCATTACCTCTAAATCCTGCTTCAAGACCCGAATCTACATTCCAATTTTCATATGCAAGAATCCAAGGTTGCTGTCTCATCTGGCTCTTAGGGATCATAGGTCCAGCTTCCATACTTGTATGTATTTCATCCCCTGTTCTATCTAAAAACCCGGTGTTAATGAAGATAACTCTATCTTTAGCAACACGAATACACTCTTTCAGGTTAACCGTAGTCCTTCTCTCTTCGTCCATAATGCCAACTTTCACTGTAAGTTGATCTAAATTTAGAGCTTTTTCTACGGCTGAGAATAGATCGCAAGTAAATTGAACCTCATCTGGTCCATGCATTTTAGGTTTGACAATATAAATACTGCCTGCCTTAGAATTTTTAAGAACACCGTTACGTTTTAGGTCGTGTATGGCTATACAAATTGTAAACATGGCATCTAAAACGCCTTCTGGAACCTCACTGCCATTACTATCAAGGATTGCAGGATTAGTCATTAAATGCCCGACATTTCTTACTAACATAAGGCTTCGGCCTGTTAGCGAAAAAGCTGAACCATCAGTAGAAACATAGTCTCTGTTTGAATTGAGAGCGCGTGTAATTTCCTTGCCATTTTTAATAAACGTTGCTTTTAAATCGCCTTTCATTAAACCCAGCCAATTCCTATAGGCTGTGACCTTATCTTCACCATCAACAGCAGCTACTGAATCTTCACAATCCTGAATAGTGGTAATGGCTGCTTCCAGCAAAACATCCTTAATTCCTGCAGGGTCAGTCGATCCAACTGGGTGAGTCGGATCTATTTGAATTTCAACATGAAGATTGTTATTTTTTAACAATATGCATAGGGGCTGCTCTGTAGAGCCTTGAAAACCTTGAAATTGGGTAGAGCTAGACAGTGTAGTAACTTCCCCGTTAGACAGAACCACCTGCAAGCCGCCACCTTCGACTGCAAATGAAATAACATCAGAAAACTTAGCGCCCTTTAAGGCAAAATTTTCATCTAAAAATTTCTTCGCAAATGCTACTACTTTTTCCCCACGTACTGGATTGTATGCGCCAACCTTGGCTATATCTTGATCGTTAGGAATCATATCGCTACCGTAAAGGGCATCATATAAACTCCCCCACCGTGCATTGGCAGCATTCAATGCGAATCGTGCATTCATAATCGGGACAACTAGTTGGGGACCCGCTATGGAAGCGATTTCTGGATCTACATTCTGGGTTGATATATGAAAATTCTCACCTTCATCAACTAAGTACCCTATGTCTTTCAAAAAATCTTTGTAGACGTTTAAATTTTGTTCTTGATTTTGATTTGCTAAATGCCAAGCATCAATTTCCCTTTGAATTGACTCACGAAGCTCTAATAGCTTTTTATTCCTTGGACTGAATTCATCAACGATATTTTCGAGACTCATCCAAAAATCATCTTCTGATAAATCTAACCCAGGCAGAACTTCAGTTGATAAAAACTTTTCTAGATCTGTTGAAACTGATAAGGAACCCTTTTTTATATATTCTTCTGACACTTTTCTCTCACTTGATACCTAGTCCACAAACGCTTTCTGATGATCACTAACAGCATCAATAGCGAAAGGAACGTAACAACGACTATAAGGTCATAACCACCCAACTTCATACTTACAAAAGTTATGGCAAGGAGGCCAGTAGCTAATTCTACCCATTCCAGCTTTGAGAGTCGCGGCATAATGACAAACACGTATATCACAATTATGTGTAATTGGAACCCGATTTATTCTCTAAATGACTCTATAACTCAATTTGAAGCTGGGCATACATACTATTTGGAGCTGTAATATATGGCGGAGAGAGTGGGATTTGAACCCACGGTAGAGCTTACGCCCTACAACGGTTTTCGAGACCGCCGCCTTCAACCACTCAGCCATCTCTCCTGAAGGAGGAGTATACACCCTACTATCTTGACCTTTAGCGAAACCTTGACACTCGCTTCAGCACTAACTTAGCATTTCAATGCTTTGGAGCCGAATACCACAAAAACGGTGACAACTTTTTCCTTGGAAAACACTAGGAGTATTACGGTTGTCTCCACATTTCTTTCTAGCAAACCTTTGTTAGTCGCGCCAATATATGAATAACTGGACAGCAATAATTATGGCTGCAGGTAGCGGTAAGCGAATGCGCTCTGCGAAGCCAAAGGTGCTACATGAATTAGCAGGCAAATCAATGATTCTGCACGTAGTTTCAGCAATTCACCGGGCTAAGCCAGACCAAATAATAATTGTCATCCCTCAAGGAAGCATTCAAGATTACGCACATCACTTAGGGGACTTTGAAATTACTTTCGCTTATCAGAATTCCCCATTGGGCACTGGAGATTCAGTAGCTGTTGCGCTTGAACACGTTCAACAGAATCAAGATGACCTTATAGTAGTTAATGGTGACTCAGCGTTGCTGAAAACAGAGACAATCCTTGACTTGAAAAACATACATAATCAAGAAGGTTCAGTGGTAACACTGACCACAGCTAGGGTACCTGAGAGTGAAGCAGAAGGACTTGGAATTCTAATAAAAAATACTGATGAGTCCTTAATAGAAATCAAGGAATATTCCGAATTTAAAGGTAATCAGCTAAAAGGGTTAAATCAAAACTACTTTGACGTAAATGTTGGTCTTTACGCCTTTAATGTTCCATGGATTAAAAATAATATCTCCAAGTTAGTAAAACATACATCTGGCGAATATTTGATAGGAGACTTATTATCAATTGCTATTAATGATAAAGAAAAAGTAACTGAATTTATGAGCAAGGACATGGATAAACCAATTGGGGTGAATGATCAGCAGCAGCTAGCTGCTGCTGAATTTGAGCTGCAAAGTAGACTTCGTTCGCATTGGCTTTCTGTTGGCGTTTCAATGGCTGACCCATCTTCCACCTATTTTGGGATTGATGTGCAACTCTCAGCTGGCACCTTCATTGGACATAATACTGCCTTACGAGGAAAAACTGTTGTCGGGAAAGGTGTTCAAGTGGGCCCTAATGCAGTCATTGAAGACTCTGTGATAGCTGATAACGTTTCAGTTGGTTCTTCTTACCTAAACGGAGTAACTGTAGGATCAGAAGTAGTTATTGAAAATTTTAATACCCTGCGACAAGGTACTAAGCTTGCCGATAGAGTCAAAATTGGAAACCATGTCGAAATCAAGGATAGTACTATTGGGGCAGATACTTTTATACGCCACTTTTCTTATATAGGAGATTCAATTCTGGGCAAGAGGGTTAACGTAGGGGCTGGTGTGGTTACTTGCAATTACGATGGTTCTTCTAAACACAAAACCTTTATAGGGGATGACGTATTTTTAGGAAGTGGCACTATGCTCGTTGCACCTATTAAAATAGGTGAAGGAGCTAAAACGGGCGCTGGTTCTGTAGTAACGAAAGATGTAGATGCAGGAGTGACAGTTGCTGGAGTGCCCGCTAAGCAACTAAGTAAGTAAAAGAAGTTGAGGAGGGGATTTAATCTTGGATAGTGGTAGTACGTTAATAATAATCTTTACAGGAATATCCTTACTGGGTTTCCTAGGCTTGTATACAGCTGAAGCAATTTTACCTCTTTTGAGAGGAAGCCAAATACGGGATATTTTGCCAGAGCGTGGATTGCGTGAAGCTGCTGTCAGGAGGTTAAGGAGTGAGCGAAGTGCCTATCATGAGTTAGTTAGATTATTATCACTGATTTCAATAGCTATTGGTAGCTCATTATCACTTTTGACATTTTCGAGAGTTTTCAGCTTTTCACCTGGTGAGATTGCATTTGCATTGGTGGTCGAGTTATTGACACTATTCGCTTTAATGCCCGTGCTGAGAGCACTAGCTGATCGAATGTCACCTTCTCAGTTAATATTTGGGGCTGCTTTTATTCAGCTGCTTCTCTGGCCGCTTGTACCGCTGCAAAGGGTAGCTCGATCCATATTTGTGATGAGTATCAACTCAGCGGAAACTAATAATGGTATCGCAGTACCGACGGGAACTGCTACTCCAACTAATGAGCCTAGCGTTGAAGAGCAAATTGCTCAGGATCCACTAGATCCCAGAGAAAGATCCATGATCAGAGCGATACTGCTTTTAGAGGAAACGATTGTTAGGGAAGTTATGGTTCCTCGAGTTGACGTTGATGCGGTTGAAATTGGCACCAATGTTCAGATCGTTGCCCAACAAATGTTGGAGCATGCACACAGTCGTTTGCCAGTCTACCAAGATACTTTGGATAACATAGTCGGAATGGTATATAGCCGTGATCTACTAACAGTGCTATCTAAAAAGTCGAAATCAATTCCCAAGCTTAATGAGTTGATGAGACAGCCGTTTTTCGTTCCTGAGTCGAAGCGTGCTGACGAGACATTGTCTGAACTACAAGAAAAAAGGGTTCAAATTGCAATCGTTGTAGATGAGTATGGTGGCACTGCTGGGGTCGTGACTATCGAAGATTTACTTGAAGAGATCGTAGGTGAAATCGAAGACGAATTCGACGTAAATGAACTCAAAATCGAGCATTTAGCTGATGGTAGCGCGCAAGTAGATGCCAGAATGCACGTAGAAGATTTTAATGAAGCATTTAATGCCGATATAAACCCTGAAGGATTTGATACCTTGGGAGGCTTTTTGTTTAGCAAATTAGGGAGAATCCCCAGCATTGGGAATATTGTTACAGTGAGTGGCCTTGAAATTGAAGTCACTAGTACTACAGGCCGCCGGATAAAATCAGTAAGAGTACTTCAATCTACGCAAGAACCTGAGGAACTTGGCTCAGCAGATAAGAACTGATAAAGAGTTATCGTAACCAAGACGTTCGTATTTAGAATGAGCTTCAATCTAACTACAATTATTTGCGCCGCATTTATGTTTTTTTATTTGCTCAACAATCGCTGTCACACCGCCTGCATTTACCTTATGGGCAGCCATATTCTTTGATCTAGTAAATTATGATAATGGGCAGACTAAGAATGGTACTTAAATGGCCACTTAGTAAGGAGAACTTGGTTTACAAAGCAAGTCTAATCTTGGGGAATTAAAAGCATTGGTTTTCGGAGTTTCTTTTTGGATTACATCAGTAAACATAGTGCAGCGTTTTATGGGCCAAGATAAATATTGTTTGCTAAATTTTTTAGTTACTTAATTTTTTAAATATCGTTAGTAAAGATGGTAGCAATTTAAGACAATAAAAAAGGCCTCGATCGAGGCCTTTTTTATTGTCTTAAAGCTTTTAGCTTACTTAGCAGTAGCGAACATTGGATGGCTAGTTGCCCCGCCGTGATCACCATGTGCCCAGATTGAATGTATCCCAGGTCGGCCAACAGATACACTTAGGTCATAAGTGAATTGACCAGAACGGCTAGCCTTTGCAGGACCAGCAGAAGATCTACTTCCGTCAGGACCAACAATTGTAAAGGTAACGTTCTCCAATTCACCAAAACCACTACCGTAGACCACTATGTCTGCTGAAGCAGTACAAGAACCTCTACCACCTGGTGTGCAGTCAAACTGCCAAGCACTCAATGCCAAGCTAGCTTGTGTTGATGGACCTGGAGGGCCAGGAGGACCTGGAGGGCCAGCAGGGCCAGCAGGGCCTGTGCCACCACTTGCTCCAGTTGGTCCACTTGGACCTTGTGCCCCGGCAGGACCAGCAGCGCCTTGTCCAGTAGGACCAGCAGGTCCAGCAGGACCAGCATCGCCAGTACAAGCTACAGCAAATAAAGAAACTAAACTTAACAGTAAAACTAGGCCCACCGCCCTAATATTAAGAAAGCGCTTCATGGGACCCCCTTCTAACAAGTTGCTCGCGTTACGCGGTTACTTCCTCAGTTGAAGGCAAGGCAGCCAGCACGCTACGGAAGCCCTAAGATCATATTCATGGCGGTTTTTAAGTGTCAAGTGCCTTACCACGCCTTATAAGGCATTTTAGTGCATATACAATGATAATTGGCAATATTTCGATCTAAAATACCATTTCTAACTTACTTTAATCGCTATAATTTCGAATTATGCCCCCGTAGCTCAGCGGATAGAGCGCTAGCCTCCGGAGCTAGAAGCGTGGGTTCGATTCCCACCGGGGGTACCAGCATATATGCTTTATCATCTCTTCAATTTTGAGATAACTGTAAATTTAGTAAGAATTAAATGAAAACAATATAAAAGGGGAATAAATTGATGACTTCACCAACAGCATACAGGTTGTCTAGGAGCGTTCTTCCTAGCCATTATGAATTAACGCTTGAGCCTAATATTCAAGATTTTACTTTTAATGGTGAGATCAGAATTAGCTTAGACGTAAATGATGCTGCAAAATCAATCATGCTTCATGCCGTAGAACTAGATATTTTACAAGTTGAGCTTGAATCAGTTGGTGCAGGGCCAGTCAAAATACACTCATTCAATGTTAACGATGAAGCGGAGTGCCTTACGATTCATCTGGATCAAAACATACCTGCAGGAAAAGCAAATTTGCACATAGTTTTCAAAGGTACACTGAATGACCAATTGAGAGGCTTTTATCGGAGCAGGTACGAAGCTTTAGACGGTGCAGAGAAATACTTAGCTGCAACACAATTTGAGGCTACTGACGCGAGAAGAGCTTTTCCT
>MDTE01197175.1_pt1 | contig 10421 bp, 12 predicted proteins | sample 811231 | NCBI WGS metagenome assembly MDTE01 (sample SAMN05326651, study PRJNA326480) | marine metagenome | isolation source: seawater | place: Indian Ocean: Red Sea | collected 2010 | reverse complement strand
TATAAAAGACTATTTTTCTTTAAATTGTGACCTGACTGGGGCTCGAACCCAGGACCCTCTCCTTAAAAGGGAGATGCTCTACCAACTGAGCTACCAGGTCAAAATTAACTCATATATAAGGCTGCAAATATAAAATCTTTAATTTATATTACAATGAAATTTAGATATTAATCTCAAAGACCAAAGATGATTATAATTATTGTAGGATATTCAGGCTCAAATAAAATTGAAATTGCAAAAATACTTGCAAAAAAAATAAAATTTAATTTTTTTGATTTGTATAAAATTATAGAAGAGAATGAGAAGTTAAGTATTTCACAAATTATAACTAATAAAGGGGATGTTTATTTTAGAAATCTTGAAAGTAAACACCTCAAACAAATAGTTAATCATAATTTTGACTTGGTTTTGTCTATTAATGAAGGAACCCCTTGTTATGCTAATAATATTAATTATATAATTCAAAAAAATGTAGTAAGTATATATTTAAAATATTCAATAGATAATCTTTTAAATAATATATTAAATGATAAAACTATCTTAGACAGCTTTCCTCCAAATGATAACAATAATCAACTTAAAGAATATATAGGGAAACACTTATTTGAAAGAATACCATATTATAATAAATGTAAAACTATAATTGATTGTGATAATATCAGTGAAAATAAAATAGTTGAAAAAATTTTAGATAATCTAAATAAGAACTACCTGAATCTTTGATTCTTTAAATTCAACTACAACATGATTTTGCATAGATGTTGAAAGTGATATCCCTTTAAAGTCAGCTTTAACAGGAAATTTTTTATGATTTCTATTAACTAGTACAGCTGTTTTAAATTGTATTAGCTCTACATTCAAAAAATGTTTAACTCCATATATTAGTGTTGACCCAGAATTTAGCACATCGTCAACTAACACAATTGATGTATTTGAGTATTCTGATTCTTTTAATGATGTTTTAACAGAATTTCTTGGATTTTTCTTATCTATAATTACTTTACATAGTAAAACATCTATGTCAGAGATGGAATTTATAATTCTGATCAGTTCTTTAGCAATCTTATATCCATTTGATTCAATACCTGCAATAACAACTCGGGAGTTTTTTATATTTGACTCTATAATTTGATATGAAATTCTTTTCAATTTACTTCTTATTTGAGTGTCATTTAATATTATATTTCTTTCTTCTAATTTCATATAAATTTAAGTACTTAAAAGATTGTTAAAACTTAACAATTTACAAGATAATAATTGTATTTTAGCATGTAAAATTAAAATAATGAGATTTAAATTAAATTTTCTTTTCTTTTTTCTTTTAGTTTTATTTTTTTCGTGCCCAGAGGAAGATCCTGATGGCCCTGTTCAAATTCCAGAAAATGACAGAACAGAGCAACAAGTTATAGATAGGGATTCACTTCTACAATATTTTGAAACACACTACTATAATTCTACATATTTACAAAGTAACCCTAATTTTACTTTAGATCATATTGTTATTTCTGAACTTCCTGAAGACGGGAATCTTCCTGATCCTGATCAGAACACTATGCTTATTGATGATATTGAAATTTTTACTACAACATATTTTGATGTAGAGTATGAGTATTATATTTTAAGAATCAACCAAGGTGGTTCTGAAATATCTCCAAATTTTTCTGATAGAGTTAGAGTAAACTTTCAAGGAAGTCTTATGGATGGATTAATATTTGATAGCTCTTCAACTCCAGTTGATTTTGATCTAACAAATACTATAGCAGGTTGGGGTAGAGTACTTCCAGAATTTAATAATGCCACTGAATTTACTGTAAACAACGATGGCACTGTTGATTACAGTAACCCTGGTGTGGGGGTTATGTTTTTACCTTCTGGTTTGGGGTATTTTTCTAGTGCAGCTGGGTCAGTCCCAGTATATTCAAATTTAATTTTCAAATTTGAATTATTAGAGTCTGAAGAAAACGATCACGATTTTGATAATGTTCCTTCACATCTTGAAGATTTAGATAATGATTTAGATTTAACAGATGATAATACTGACGAAGATCCTTATGCAAATTTTGTTGATAGTGATGACGATAATGACGGAACTTTAACTATTGATGAAGATCTTGAACCTGATACAGATTTAACTGTTGATAGAGATGGTGATGGAGACCCAGAGAATGATATAGGTGATGGAGATCCTACAAATGATGATACTGATGGTGACGGAATTCCTAATTATTTGGATACAGATAATACTGAATCAAGAGATGATTAATATTTTTTGTATTATTTTCTTTTAATTACTTTTTTTACTTTCTCAACTATAACATTAGCACTAAGGCCATATTTTTCCATTAATTGAGCTGGTGTTCCAGATTCACCAAAAGTGTCATTTACTGCTACAAATTCTTGAGGTTTTGGGGTATTTGAAGACAATAAACGAGAAACACTTTCACCAAGTCCCCCATAATAATTATGTTCTTCAGCAGTTACAACACAACCTGTCTTTTCAATTGATGTTATTATTGATTCTTTATCTAAAGGTTTGATTGTATGAATATTAATAATATCAGCAGTAATACCATTTTCATATAATACTTTGTATGCCTCTAATGCTTCCCAAACTAGGTGTCCAGTAGCTATAATTGTTACATCATTTCCTTCTTGAAGTTTTACAGCCTTGCCAATTTCAAATTTTTGATTTTCTGGCATAAAAACAGGAACCTTTGGTCTACCAAACCTCAAATAAACAGGTCCTTTATGATTAGCTATTGAAATGGTGGCTGCTTTAGTTTGATTATAGTCGCAAGTATTTATAACTGTCATTCCAGGAAGCATTTTCATCATACCTATATCTTCCAAAATTTGATGTGTGGCACCATCTTCTCCTAAAGTGATTCCAGCATGAGATGCACAGATTTTTACATTTTTACCTGAATAAGCTATTGATTGACGTATTTGATCATATACTCTACCAGTAGAAAAATTAGCAAAAGTGCCTGTAAAAGGAATTTTCCCTCCAATTGTAAGTCCTGCTGCAATCCCCATCATATTAGCTTCAGCAATACCAATTTGAAAAAATCTTTCTGGGTGATTTTTTTTGAATTCATTCATTTTTAATGAACCAGTCAAATCTGCACATAATGCAACTACATTAGAATTTAATTTTCCTAGTTCTGTTAAACCATCACCAAAACCACTTCTAGTGTCTTTTTTTTCTATGTATTCGTATATCTTCATTTAATAATCTCCTAATGTTTCAGGGTTTTGATTTAATGCAGTTTCTAATTGATCATCGTTAGGTGCTTTTCCATGCCATTCATGTGTATGCATCATAAAGTCAACACCATTCCCCATAATAGTTTTTAACAGAACACAAACAGGTTTTCTATTACCTGTTTTAAGTTTAGCACTATTCATGCCATCAATTATTGATTGAATATCATTTCCGTTATTTATTTCACACACAATCCAACCAAATGCTTCAAATTTGGATTTTAAATTTCCCATATCAACTACATCAGTTGTACTTCCATCAATTTGTTGACCATTAACATCTATTGTTGCAATTATATTATCTATATTATTTGCAGAAGCATACATAATTGCTTCCCAATTTTGGCCTTCTTGAAGTTCACCATCACCTTGCAAACTATATATTAATTTATTATCATTATTTAGTTTTTTTGAATGGGCAGCTCCAATAGCAACTGAAAGCCCTTGTCCTAGTGAACCAGATGCAACTCTAACACCTGGAAGTCCTTCATGAGTGGTTGGGTGTCCTTGCAGTCTTGAATTAATCAAACGAAAAGTGTTAAGCTCAGAAACATCAAAATAATTTGATCTAGCTAAAACACTATAAAATACAGGAGAAATATGACCATTACTAAGAAGGAAAATGTCTTCCCCTATACCATCCATATCAAACTCATCATTTCTTTCCATAATAACATTAAAAAGTGTAACAAAGAACTCAGCACATCCTAATGAACCTCCAGGATGACCAGAATTAACTTTATGAACCATTCTTAAGATATCTCTACGAACTTGAGTAGTCAATGCATCTAAATGATTAATATCTATCATTTTTTTCGTAGAATTTAGATTTCGTGAAATTATAATTTTGTTTTACTATTATGAAATTATTTCAGAACCATTTATTAACAAAAACACAAAATTTGTAATATTAGAGTTTTATTAAGAATTAATTGGCTTAATGTTATTTATATTTGTTTTTCATATTTATGAAATTTATAATTAATAGTACAGATAAGAAGACTAATGCTAGAGTTGGATTTTTTGAAACTTCTCATGGTGTAATTCAAACACCTGTCTTTATGCCAGTAGGTACTCAAGGAGCTGTAAAGACAGTTCATCATAGAGAATTAAAAGATGAGATAAATGCAGAAATAATATTATCTAATACGTATCATTTGTATTTAAGACCTGGATCTGATGTAATAGAAAATGCTGGAGGGATACATAAATTTATAAATTGGGATAATAATATTTTAACTGATTCAGGTGGATATCAGGTATATTCTCTATCATCTAATAGAAAGATTACGGATAATGGAGTTAGATTTAAGAGCCATATTGATGGTAGTACACATTTGTTCACTCCTGAGAGTGTAATAGACACCCAAGTATCTATTGGAGCAGATATAATAATGGCATTTGATGAATGTCCTGCATATCCATGTGAATATGATTATGCAAAAAATTCAATGAATTTAACTCATAAATGGCTGGATAGATGTATAGAAAGATTTAAAACTACTGAAAACAAATATGGATATAAACAATATTTATTTCCAATAGTGCAAGGGAGTACTTTCAAAGATCTTAGAATTAAATCAGCTGAATATATAGCAAACACAAATTTATTTGGGAATGCAATAGGAGGTCTTTCAGTTGGAGAGCCTGCTGAGGAAATGTATTTAATGAATGAGATTGTATGTAATATACTTCCAAAAGATAAACCTAGATATCTTATGGGTGTTGGTACCCCAATAAATCTGCTTGAAAATATTGCTTTAGGAATAGATATGTTTGATTGTGTTATGCCTACGAGAAATGCTAGAAATGGAATGTTATTTACTTCAAAAGGTATAATTAATATAAAAAACAGTAAGTGGAAAAATGATTTTTCATTATTGGATGATGATAAAATTACTTATGTAGATAAAGACTATTCAAAGGCATACTTAAGACACCTTTTTTCAGTAAATGAAATTTTAGCTAAACAAATAGCTTCAATTCATAATTTAGGTTTCTATTCTTGGTTAATTTGTGAAGCGAGAAGGCATATAATGGATGGAGATTTTTTAAATTGGAAAAATAAAATGATAAAAGTTCTAAATAAAAGATTATAAAATTGAAAATAGTAGATTGGTACATATTAAAGAAATATTTAATCACATATATTTCAATTCAAATTCTATTTATTCCTATAGCTATAGTTGTAAATTTAGCTGATAATATAGATAAAATTTTATCAAATAATGTTCCTTTTGAAGAAGTAGTTGACTACTATTATAATTTCACTATATATTTTTCTAATTCTCTTTTACCTTTATTCTTATTCCTTTCAGTTATTTGGTTTACGTCCAAATTAGCATCAAATTCTGAAATTATAGCAATGTATAGTTCAGGATTTTCATTAAAAAAACTTATTAAACCTTACCTGATAGGCTCTTTAATGATAGCTTTTGTTGCTCTTGTTTTGGGAATTTTTATAGTACCAGATGCTAGTAAAAATTTTAATCAGTTCTCATATAAATATCTTAAAGGTTCAAGAAAGAGTATTGATGACAAAAATATTTTTAGGAAGATTAATGATAATGAATATATTTATTTGACTCAGTTTAATGTAAAAAATAATATAGGAACTAACTTTACTTTAGAGCATTTTGAAGAAAACAAACTTCAATATAAAATTAGTGCAAGTAACATTAGATTTATTAAAAAAGATAGTATTTATAGATTAACTAATTATGTTAAAAGAACGATTACAGACAGTATAGATATTATAGATTCAGAAAGATCTTTAGATACTTTATTTGAATTTAAGTTAAGTGATTTAACTCCGTTAAATTATATTGCCGAAACTTTAAATTATTCTGAACTAGTAGATTTTATTAATCAAGAAAAAGCAAGAGGTTCATCTAATATTGGCAGATACCAAGTTGTTAAATATAAAAAATGGAGTATTCCTTTTTCTATTTTTATTTTAACAATAATTGCCTTTTCTGTTTCATCAGTAAAAAGAAGAGGAGGAGCTGGAGTTAATCTAGCATTTGGAATATCTGTTGCTATGACATATGTTTTTTTTGATAAAGTTTTTGGAGTATTAGCCCAGCAATCTGATTTTTCTCCAATAATTGCAGTTTGGTTTCCAAATTTTGTTTTTGGATCTTTAGCAATATATTTATTATATAAAAATGCAAACAGGCAACTTTAAACATTATTTCCTGCAATAAACATTCAAAAATAGGATAATCAATCATATTATTTTTTAATTTTAATGTATTAAGTTTTTGAAAAATTTGGTTTATGAATTATTTAGATTTTGAACAACCTATAAAGGAACTTGAAGATCAGTTAATTGAATGTAGAGATCTTGGAGATAAAAGTGATGTTGACGTCACTGAAACATGTAAAAAAATTCAGATAAAATTAAATTCAACAATTAAAAAAGTTTATAATAATTTAACTCCTTGGCAAAAAGTACAAATTTCAAGACATCCTGATAGGCCTTACACATTAGATTATATAAATGCAATTTTTGGGGATAGCTTTATTGAACTCCATGGTGATAGAAATTTTAAGGATGATAAAGCAATGATCGGAGGTCTTGGTAAAGTAGAAAATCAAACATTTATGTTTATTGGCCAACAAAAGGGTAATAATACTAAAACCAGACAATATAGAAATTTTGGAATGTCTAACCCTGAGGGATATAGAAAAGCTCTTAGATTAATGAAAAAAGCTGAAAAATTCAATATTCCTGTAGTTACATTAATTGATACACCTGGAGCTTATCCTGGTATGGAAGCTGAAGAAAGGGGGCAAGGTGAAGCAATAGCTAGAAATATTTTTGAAATGACTAAACTTGAAGTCCCAATTATAGTTGTAATAATTGGTGAAGGAGCTTCTGGAGGTGCTTTAGGAATTGGAGTTGGGGATAAGGTTTTGATGCTTGAGAATACATGGTATTCAGTAATTTCGCCTGAATCATGTTCTTCTATTTTATGGAGAAGTTGGGAGCACAAAGAAGATGCTGCTTCAGCATTGAAGTTAACTGCAGATGATATGAAAAAAATGAAACTAGTTGATAAAGTTATAAAAGAACCTCTTGGGGGAGCTCATAGAAATAAGGAGAAAACTTTCACAATTGTAAAACAAGCTATTGTTAATGCATATAACGAATTTAAAGAAATGAGTTCATCTGAATTGGTTAAAAGAAGAATGAAAAAATACTCTAACATGGGAGTTTATAAATCTTAACAATTCTTCTATTATTAACAATTTATTTTCTTTATCAACAATTCAAATGTTTATGATAGGTTAAAAATTATCGCTGGTATTGTAATTACAAATTCCTTTTATTTTCTAAATTAGATGTAATGAAACAGTCTGCATCTTTTCAAGGTCTTAGAATAGATAATAATTCAATAATTAATCTAGAAAAAGGTAAAATTCCACCTCAAGCAATAGATTTAGAGGAAGTTGTTTTAGGTGCTATGATGATTGATAAAAAAGGGGTAGATGAGGTTATAGATCTATTAACACCCGAAGCATTTTATAAAGAATCCCATCAATTTATATTTGAAGCTATTCATAAGTTATTTCAGAAAAGTGAACCTATTGACTTGTTAACTGTATCTGAGCAATTAAAAAAAGATTCTAAATTAGAACTATGTGGTGGTGACTTTTATTTGATTTCACTAACTCAAAAAGTTTCTTCATCTGCTCATATTGAATTTCACGCTAGAATTATACTTCAAAAATATATCCAAAGAAGTCTTATTAAAATTTCAAATGAAATTATAATGGATTCTTATGATGAGACAAAAGATGTATTTGATCTTTTAGACAATGCAGAAGCAAAACTTTATGATGTTACTCAAGGTAATATTAAGAAATCTTCAGAAACTGCTCAAAATCTTGTTATTCAAGCAAAAAATAAAATTGAGGCTATTTCAAACAAAAAAGGACTAAGTGGTGTTCCTTCAGGTTTCAGTAAAATAGATAAACTGACATCAGGATGGCAAGAAAGTGATTTAATAATTATAGCTGCAAGACCTGGTATGGGAAAAACTGCATTAGCATTATCTATGGCTAGCAATATTTCTATAAATCAAAATATTCCAGTAGCTTTTTTCTCGTTAGAAATGTCATCTTTACAGCTTATTACAAGGTTAATTTCTTCAGAAACTGGTCTTAATTCAGAAAAATTAAGAACAGGTAAATTAGAAAAACATGAGTGGGAACAATTAAATGTTAGGGTAAAAAATCTTGAAAAAGCTCCATTGTACATAGATGACTCTGCATCTCTTTCAATTTTTGATTTAAGAGCTAAGGCTAGACGATTAGTTTCTCAAAGAGATGTGAAGTTGTTAATTGTTGATTACCTTCAGTTAATGACAACTGGAGGAACATTTAAAACAGGTAATAGAGAACAAGAAATTTCAACTATTTCAAGAAATCTAAAGGCGCTTGCAAAGGAATTAAGGATACCTGTTATTGCATTATCTCAGCTTTCAAGACTTGTTGAAGGAAGACAGTCAAAAAGACCTATTTTGTCTGATTTAAGAGAATCTGGAGCTATAGAACAAGATTCAGATATTGTTTCATTTATTTATAGGCCAGAATATTACAAAATAAATACTTGGGATGATGATGAAAGATCTTCTACTGAGGGTGAAGCAGAATTTATAGTTTCTAAACATAGAAACGGAGGTTTAGACACCATTAGATTAAAATTTGTTCCAACATTAGGTAAATTTGAGGATATAGATACTTATGAATCCCCATATGAATTCCATTCGAAAATGAATGCGGCTGCTAATGATGATACATTTAAACCCGATAGCGATCAATCTATGCAAACACCACCTGAAGAGGAATCTGATTTACCATTCTAATTAACTATTGATTATTCTTAAAGTTTTTTCGACATCTTCTTTTTTCACAAAGACTTTATATGAATATAAAAAATTAGGAACACCAAAACCTGCTAATGTTGCAGACTTAGTCTCATCTTTTAAGATTGAATATATTTTATTTTCTGATAATTCGTAGACTAATTTATTAGCCTCAATCATTGACCCACTAAAAATATGAACATATTTAGAGTTCATACTTAAACTATTTCAGTTTCTTTACAAGTTCTGTAAATGCTTCTGGGTTATTAACTGCTAAATCAGCTAATACTTTTCTATTTATTTCAATATTATTAGCTTTTAGTTTACTTATTAATTGAGAATATGTTAATCCATTTAGTCTGGCAGCTGCGTTAATTCTCATAATCCAAAGTGATCTAAAATTTCTTTTTTTATTTCGTCTATCTCTATATGCATAGAGCATTGCTTTTTCTACAGCATTTTTAGCTACAGTCCAAACATTTTTTCTTCTACCGAAATATCCTTTGGCTTTTTTAATTATCTTTTTTCTTCTAGCTCTTTTAGCTACAGAATTTACTGATCTTGGCATTTTTCTATTTTTTTTTAAATTAGGTGGTTTACAACTCTTTTAAAACCTAAATTTATGGTTAATAATTACCTGCTATGATATTACTTTAATCTTAGCTGTTTTTTTATATTATCTACGTCACTTTCATGAACTAATGTAGAGTGAGTCAATGCTAACTTTCTTTTTTTTGATTTTTTTGTTAGAATATGATTCTTGAAAGCGTGCTTTCTTTTTATTTTTCCAGATCCAGTTAGCTTAAATCGCTTTTTTGCACTGGATTTTGTTTTCATTTTTGGCATTTCTTTTATTTGTTTTTTTTAGGTGTTATTATCATTATCATTTTCTTACTCTCAAGTTTTGGAAGCTGCTCAACTGTACCATATTCCTCTAGATCTTGTGCAAGTCTTAATAATAAAATTTCACCTTTATCTTTATATATAATTGACCTTCCTCTAAAGAAAACAAACGCTTTAAGTTTTGCTCCATCACTTAAAAATTTGATTGCATGTTTCTTTTTAAACTCATAATCATGATTATCTGTATTTGGTCCAAATCTTATTTCCTTTACTATAACTTTAGATGTTTTTGATTTTAAAAATTTTTCTCTTTTTTTCTGTTCAAAAAGAAATTTTTTATAATCCATAATTTTACAAACTGGAGGATCTGCTTTTGGAGATATCTCTACTAAATCAAATCCTTGTTCTTCAGCAATCATTAACGCTTTGCTTGTCGGATAT
>MDTE01191288.1_pt1 | contig 10421 bp, 10 predicted proteins | sample 811231 | NCBI WGS metagenome assembly MDTE01 (sample SAMN05326651, study PRJNA326480) | marine metagenome | isolation source: seawater | place: Indian Ocean: Red Sea | collected 2010 | reverse complement strand
TCGCCTCCCATAACTTCTAATTGTGTAATAGAAGGCAACCATTCGTCCATAGTAGTCCAAAACTTTGAGTTTTCAAAATCTAATAAAGGAACATCTACTATTTCTTCATTGTAAGGTAATCCTCTGTCCTTTGCTTCTTTCACCCACTTACTACTATTATGTGGGTTACAACTTCTACACTTAAGGTTACAGGTGTTGCTCAAAGTTAATTGTATATCCTCAGGCATGTCTGGTTCTTGTTGATAATTTATAAAACCATATCTGTCTTTTGCATATTCGTTATACCTTTCTCTTTTACTTTTATTACCATTTGCTTCATCTTGCCAGCATGGTGAACAGTTATCAGGTAACTTACCATCCCTGATATCCTGCCTTATTTTTTTATAAAAGTCGTTATGAAAGATTTCTTTAATGGATTGTGAACCTAATGTTACTTCTTTGCCTTCGTTATCAGAAACACGTTCACGAGCAATACAGCACGTTCTGACGTGTCCTAAAGGTTCATTGCTGATATGTTTCCATAACAGACTACAGTATCTAGGTTCATTCATTTTATCTCAATGCGCCTTTTCTAGTGTTTCCGTAGTGAACTACTTGAACACCTTCCATAGGCGGTAACTTTCTCCATGGATCAACAATTACACTTCCTTCTGCAAATTTAAGTTCTGTGCCGTTAGCAGTAGCAACTGTAAGAGCCTCATCTGCTCCTGTTACTCTATGCTCGTCATACCAACCTTTTACAAAGTCTAATTGTTCTCCATATGTTATTTCTGGATTATGTGCAAGAAGATATACTGCAGGTTTATCCAATATATCCTGCGGAGGAATCTCTCCCATTACTTCATCGTAGTAATGCAGTTCAACTCCAGCTTCTTCTACATAATGTCCTACCAACATACTTGGCGAACCAGCATCATATGGCACTAATGGTTTGTATGCTTTACCAACTATTACTACTGGCATAGGTGGAACAACACCTGCACCCATTGTTGATAATTCTACCATTGACTCAGCCATATTTTTTGCTTGAACTTCTCTTGATAACATTACTGCATCAAATAAGTCATAGCCTAAGTCTAGTTCTTCAGCCATCCAACGTAGTGCAATGTTATCTCTAGGGTGACAAGCACCACCATCGCCCATGCCTGGCTTCATGTATCCTGGTCCCATAATACGTCTATCACTTTCAGCAAGTGCATCACATACTACTTCTGCATTGATATTACCTTGCTTTTCTGCGACGTCTTGTATCATATTTACTAAAGATACCTTCGCAGATATAAACGTATTATAAAAAACTTTAATACATTCACATTCGTCCCAAGTTCCAATTACATAACGAGGTTCATTTTGCATTATAGTTTTGTAGAAGTCTACAAGTTCTTTAGCATCACCTGTTTCACTTCCGTCTTCAGTTCCTATCATTACCATTTCTGGATTAACCATATCCCACTTGACTGTGCCCATAGCAATTAGGTATGGATTATACACAAAGCGAGTGTTGGTCATTATTGGGATAAATTCCCTTCTAGTTGTGCCTGGTAGCACAGTTGAAATAAGGACTATAAGTTGTTCCTGAGTAGCAACCTCATTTACCTCGGTAAGAACTTCTTTGACTAATGTGTAGTCGAAGTCTTTGTTAGGTAAATGGCTGGTTGGTGCTTTACCATCATATTGAGGATCATGCGGAGTTTGAACTGCAATAAAAACAATATCCTGTCCTATTACAGCATCTTTGATCGCTGAAACCATTTTAAAGTTTTCAGGCTCTCTAGGCTCTACATCGTATCCTACAACATCATGGACCTCAGCAACCATCTCGGCGCAGGCTTGTCCTAACTTGCCTACCCCGATGAATCCGATCGAGGCCATTTTTTTCTCCTATTGAGTTTGTTGTATTAAATACAGTTATTATTTATCGTGTTTAAGATTGTTTCCAGTTTAAACTAGGTGCCAAATATTTGCTTACAAATAGTTCTGCTGTATTGGTTGCAGGGTGATCTCCATCATCATATGTGCCTGATCTACCAGGAAACTGTAGTGCTAACTCCCAAATACCATTCATTTCGTTGTCTATGAAACACCATTTAGTAAAATCTATTTCAGGTATTATACTGTTTAGTTGCTCAAAATCACACATATATGGCTCTGCATTTGCACCAAAAGAGAATTGTTCTTCTATGTCTATACCAAATTTTTTCTTTTGTATATCTTTATGACTTTTATTCCAATGATTTCTATATGTCATAAAAGTATATTTTATATTTTTATCATTACAATAGTTTTGTAAATCTATAATTTGTTGGATTGAATTAGCATAATGTTCTAACCAATTTATATTTTCATAATATTTTTTAAAGCATTCTTTTATTACTTTGTTGATAGCAGGCTCATAGTAATGCCAATTTTTCCAAGCACCTGAATTGCCACCAGAAGATACCCAAAGACTGTGCATAGACTTGCATCTATACTTTTTACCTGTGTTTAAAATATCATATTGTTGTTTTGTAACTTTTACATCATATCTAGAAAAGCCACTCCACATAATTAAAACATGATCAATATGATTGTTCTCTAAATATTCTATTGTTGATTCTTTAATGTAAAAGTTACCTGCACCAAGATGTGCTAGATTTGTAAAATTAAAACTAGGATACTTGTTATTGAGTATTTCTGGCCATCTTATTTTATCATTTCTGTCAATCTGATATGTTTGCCAAGTATAACTACAACCGTTTACAAGTATATTCATTTTTCAAACACACTCAATATTGATGCTGTTTTACTTCCAGGCAATTCAGATACAGATATAATCTCAGGAAGTTGTATATATTTTGTTTCTTTGTATCCTGCATCTTCTAAAGCAATTTTTGTAATGTTGTATGGATTAGCAACACTAAAAGATATTGGGGTTTTTATATCAGTGTCTGATTGTGCCATTCCACGTTCTCCATACTTTACTTCTGGTATTATATTAAATGTATTTTTGTTCCTCCAAGAGTGAGGTTTGTTATTGTATTCAGGACTATCAAAAAATATTATGTCAGGATCACTATAGTTTAAAATTAATTCTAGTGCATGTAAAGGACTATGAAGATGATAAAATAATCCCATTGCTAAAACAATATCTACTTTCACTTTGTTTAATTTGTAATAATCATTTAAAGTGCTGTTATGATATTCTACATAATCTTTAAGATCAGAATTAAATGAATTTATATTTGGTTCAACAACAATATGTTTATTTGGCTCATTTAATAATACTTGTTTGGTAATGTTTCCTTGATTAGGTCCAAACTCTAAAACAGTTTTATCTTTGCATATAGTAAACAGTTTATTTCTTAACAGGCAAACATAATACGATTTGTATATTCTTTCACATTCCCAATCTTCATGATATGCTTTCATATCTTTTGATCTCCGGTGCTAAAAATTTTTCAATAAGATAATAATGTTTACATTTTTTAAGTGCAGACTCTATACATTCTATATCCTTTACAAGCGACGTATTCGCCCTCTCACCGGGGTCTAGATTTAATTGTTTCATAAAGTCGTCTAAATTATTTGCGTCAACGTATGAGCATGTAAATTGCTCACAGAAGTCCAAATAATTGCATGTATGATAATTTGTGTGTAAAGTAAATGCTCTACCCCAATTATGTTTTTGTTCTTGATCTCCATCGCAGATAAATTGAGTCAAATAAAACAGTCTATCAATGAATGCAATTAGTCTTTCTTCATCATAAACTATCTTTTTCCACAACGGTAAAAATTCTTCTTCTGTAGTGATTCCGCTTATATAATCTTGCAAGATTTCTTTGAAACCACTTACATATCTTTTCCATGGTTCCCTAATTATAAAAATAAGTTTATATCCCTGTGAGTCTAAATATTTAACTATATCTTCCTGTCTACTAATAAAATTAAAATGCTCAGGACCTATTCCATACCAATCTACTTCTGCTTCTCCTACAGTTCTCCAATCGGCTAACTTATTTTGCAAGGTCGTTGTTCCTGTCTTACCTTTGCTGAAAATACATATTTTTTTATCGTCGTTTACTGCTAACATTATCTTTGGTTGTGTTTTCTGTCTGGACGCATCCACCAGTCAAACAATTCTGAGTCTCTTGCGTATATATCTTGTATTCTTAATTTTTCTTTCGGTCTTATTTGTGCAATTTTGTCTTGCCAATTTCTTCCATTAAAGAAACTTTCTTCATGTTCGTTAGGCCATTGTTCTTCAAAATTAGGTGTAACTTTCATATTTTCTAATTCATTTATTAATGTTTGTTGTTTATGAGTTGCTCTAGGTTTGATATATGCTAAATTTTCATCTATGATTCTATTTAGAATATTTCTCGGCCATGCCATGGCACTCATTACAATATCACTATGGAATGCAAACATACGTTTTGTTTCTATCTTAACGTCTAATTCTAATGCATAGTCAAAAAAGTTTTTAAGATCAAACATACCTGGACCTGTTAGTGTTAAGTCCATTAACATCTTATCATTACCTCCAGGTAGTGCAACACCTTCTCTAAAGTTTTTATCCCACTCTTCCCAATTGAGTCCTGTGCGAATAAATTCTCCTATATCACCAGTGCCGTCTATACTTGCACACATAGTCCAATCTTTTGCTTGTGGTAGCCAATCATACAAATAATGTTTACCAAATCTAACTCTACTTAAATTACTATTGTATCTCAAATGAACTTTTTGTAAATTATTATCAGTTGCAAGTCTATCCATTGCTCTCCAATGTATATCATACATCAAAGGTTCGCCGCCTACCCAATAAAGTTCTTCGACTGTGCCAGAACAAATGTATTCCCAAAATTCTTCTTCTACAACTTCCTTTTGGAACGTTTCGATAATCTTCTTATTCTCGGGGACCATAAACGGTTGGGCCTCGGGAGTCCAAAGGTCATGTTTTCGTTTCTCTGCTTCCCATGTTGACGATAAAGGTTCGCCACACATACGACACTTAAAATTACACAGGTTACTGACCCTGTAATCAAAAGAAATTGGTTCCATTGTAGTATATCCATTTTCATCTGTCTCCTCAAAACATTTATCTATTTTATCTTCGAACAAGTATCCTGTGAACCACTGACGGTATGTGCTTTGACTTAAAATACTGTCATTACATACTGCACATTGTGGTATCTCCTCACCTGCCATTAGTTTCTTTCTTATGTCCATCATGTATGGACTATTCCAGTGCTCTTTTAAACTTATAGGTTTATAGTCTTCTATTGTTCCAACATCTTTGTATTTGCCTGTGCTTTCATCATTACTAGCATCGATATATTGTCTTTGCATCATATGTTCTTCTCTACTAGCACAACACATTCGTCGTTCGGATTGCGGACTTATATATGTATGAGTCCAAGGAGCCGTGCAAAAAACTTTGTTAGGTGAGTCTGGACTCATTTGTCCTCGTTCCCATTTTGGTTTTATTTTACCCATTTGCAATCTCTAATTGATTCATGTTTACAAAGAAATCATAAAATTTTTGTGGCGACAATACTGCACCTGTAGAATCGTCGTCTCCTAAAAACTTCTCAATGAAGTCTATATTTTTAAATACTACTGCACAGTCAGGGAATATGTCCTCACATCTTCCTTCATATCCAACGCCGACATGTGGTCTACTCTTGTATTTTTCTAAAACATCTAAATTCAATTCCTCAACTTGAGGAGGAAATTTTGTTGTAGAATGATATAAATTTACTCTTTTCCTATATTTTGGTTTACCCATTCTATCTAAAAGCAAATCTATTAATTTATCATTGCCACCGTATGTAATCCATTGAAAGTTATCAGAAACAAATTCTACTAGACCTTGATCATTTCTTGAGTCGTAATGAATTTTTATATTGTTAGTTCCTGTATTTCGTTTTACCCACAATGCTGATTCAACATCAGTAACACTCCATTTTAAAGGAATGCCTATTTGTTCTATTAGATTTAAAACTTTCTCACAGTTCTCTTCATCGATCTCACTTCTTTTGGCAACTTCTAAGTAAGGCAACGATCCCCATTTAGAATCTATCTGTAAATATTGTTTGTTTGGTTGTATAGCAAGATGAGGTGTTGACTTAGATAAGACCACAGCATCTGCATTACACTGAGCGGCCGCAACAATTCTTTTGTGCAATACATCAAAATCGTTTTCATGTCCTATGCTTATATTAGCAAACAACTCTATATTTTTCAACCGTTTTTCCTCTTATATGAAGTATCACCGTCTGCATATTTGTGATTTACTTCGCTGTGATGCATTTCGTCTGCACGAACTTTAATTATCAAATCAGATAGTTTTGCAGACTTTTTCATTTTATAATACTTGATTGCTAGTTCAGGAGCAGGAACATTTTCTACTTCTCCGTTTTTTACCATACCTAAATATTCTGTGTAACTTTTAACTGCTTCTTCCTCAAAATATCCTATCATTCTGTGTGCTGTTTTGAAATCTATCAAATACAAAATAGTATAAAATATCATGAATATAAATTGTGCAAATAAAACTAGCAGTCTTTCAAACAAATTAGGCTTTGCAATTTCAATAAAGAACATTAGATGCATTCTTTCATTCTCTGCTTCTGCTAACATTTCTCTTATGTCTGGTCCATAACCTGTTTTCATTTTACGCAGACTTTTCATATGCAATATCATACCTGCTACCATGCCAGGAACACCTGCTACAGTTTCTAATACTACTGCTCTATGCCCATAACGTTTTGCAAAAAATGTATCTGCCATAAATCGAAAAAACTTAGTCATTGCCATTGCTAATTTATTTCTCATGTAATATCTCCGTAGTAAGGAACTAAATTCTGTTCTTCTGCTTTTGCTCTTATTATGTTTCCACTGATAGGAGCATCTATTAGATGTATTCCTAATTCTGCCATTACTTTTGACCATATAACAGGACTTTGAACAGTATATCCTGAATCTATTTTTATATCCATTGCTTTTTTTACTATCATATCAACATCTGCATTTCTTAAAATATTAAATGCTTTTTCATTCATTGTCCAACTAAAATCGTCGAACACTAGGCCTACTTTAGGATCTAACATTCTCATACGTGACCAAACAATAGGTCTTAAATTGAATACTCTATTATCTAGTATATCATTATTTACTAATAATGTCTCTAAATCATCTGGAACTAATTCTCTCCAAGTCTGTTCGCTTTGAGTTTGTTTTAAAGCATGCCACGTCCATCTTCTTAATTGTTCGTGGTAAGCATGTTCTACATCAAAGAAATCTAGCAAATCAGTTTGATATGATATATCAGTTCTAGTCCTAAAATAAAAATCATGTTTATTATCACCCTTATATTCTCTGAAACTCTGTAGCACAGTATAAAATTGTGCAAATTCATATCTTAACTTATCTACATCAGACACTAATCTGTAATTAGAATATCTATCAAATTTATCTTGATACTTTTCTAATTTTATCTTAGCATCTGGAAAAAACTTTTCAAGTTTATTCCAATGAGGATTGTGTTCATCATCAATCCAAGAATGAATATAAAAGTCTTTGTTTACAGTTTCAAATGCTTTATTTAGTTTTGTTCTATTTAACTTTCTGCATTGACCACTAATAAAGATTGCAAAGTTCATCTCATCTTCCTCATATTTTCTTTTTCGCAGTCTAGCACTCCTTCTCGAACTCCCAAAGTCTTTTCTAACATCCTTATTGTGCCTACAAGTTCTGACATCTCTTGAGGGTCACTACTTGCACCTTGATCGGTTCCCCACATTTCTTTATCTAATGTAAAATGTCTTTCTAACCAATCTATTCCTTTATATACACTCGCTGACGCACTTATAACATTTTGTTCATGACTACTATAACCAAAACTAAACTCATTGTATTCTTGTTTCATCCAATCTATTGTGTCCATTCTTAATGTATCTAATTCTGCAGGATAAGAACTTACTGTATGCATTAACACTAGTTTATTTTTATCTGTTGCAGATTTAAATAGATTACAAATATTATCTATTTCTGTTTGTGTTGTCATGCCCGTGCTTACTATTACTTTCTTGTATTTGTCTTTTGCTTGTTTTATTAATTCTAGTTCTGTTGCTTTTGCACTAGGTATTTTAGTAATCTCATTTGCAAAGTTTTGATGCATGAATCTTAAACTATTTTTATCCCAAATACTCACAAACCAGCCAATGCCTATGTGTTGACAAAAGTCATTTATTATGCTATACTCTTTTAATCCAAACTCTATTTTATGTTTGTATTGCAGATATGTCATATCTCCCCATGGCGTGTTTTTAGGTTGTGATTTTTGCAATTCTGGAACACATACATCTGGATCTCGTTTTTGAAACTTAACATAATCTGCACCACAATCTTTAGCAGACTGTATCATTTCCAAACATGTGTTAATATCTCCGTTATGGTTTATTCCAATCTCAGCAATAATATTAACCATATAACTTCTCCCAATAATTTGTATATAAATCAAACTGCCATTCATCATCTATATCTAAACATTCGAATTCACTTATTTCAAAAAGTTTAGGATTATTTTTACTGTAAGGAGGTTTGCCCATCCATACTCCATCTTTTATTCTATCCATTTTACCTGCATACAAAACATGTCCTGCTTCAAAGATTGTTTCTACTGCTTTTGTATTCATTATATTATTTCCTACAGGCCATTTAGTAATTAGACTTCCTGACTGATCCCAATAATATTGTTGTTTGGGCATGACTGCAAATTGTCCGTCATAAGGATTTGAAATATACTCGTCTATAAACATATCTATAGTTTCTGGTTTAAGAAATAAATTACAAGCATTAATAATTACTGCATACTTGTAATCAAACTTGTTATGCCACTCATAAATTTTTTGTAGACTAGTATCATTGTTTGCACTTTCTTCACTGCGATAGTAATACTGTAAACCATGTTTGTTTGCAATATCAATTAATTCATCTTCAAAAATACTTGCTCTAAAGTTTTCTAAAGGTATTTTTGTTTGTTTTATTTTTTTGAGACAGATTTCAAAAAGATTAGTGCCTGCAAAAGGCCTTATCATCTTTTGAGGTGCTCTTTCGCTATTAAGCCGTGCTTGGACTATAAAAAGAATATCGTTTAGGTTTTTCATTAGTCATCCTCCGCTCCTCCGAGGCCATCTGTTTCTGTGTCCCAACCTATACTACTACCGCCAATTTTTTTCATTAATTCTGCTCTTGCTTCAGGATCGAGAGGATTGTCATACCATTCATCGCTTTCTCCTGTTTTACGTCCTCTCATTTTCATTTCAACAACTTTTACTTCTCCATCTTCAGTTACAACTCTTTTTGCAAACAATCCATCTTTTACTCCAGATGTCTTAGGTGCTTGAACATCTTCATTTTTATCTATTTCCATTAGTTGTATATTGTCGTAAAATTCTGCTAGTCTTGGAAATGTTTCTTTGAAGTTCATAAATCTTCTGGCATCATATTGTTCATAAAATACTTTGAAATCGTGTTCTAATAATGTTCTATCAGCAGTATTTCTGTGAGGTGTTTTTACTACATCTAAATATTCTATAAGTCTGCTTAATTGATCTTGCTCCCAATCTGCTAATAGTAATCTGCCTTGAGAGTCTGTCTCGCCTTTCTGTCTAACGTTTTCAAGCCAGCCTAGAATCTCATCGTGATACATTTTTCTCAAATTATCAGGCAATGTAAGTGGACTTTGGAAACTTGGAAAACGTAATATGTTTACACTTATGCCTGGCATGTTGTGACCATACTTGCGTTTCATCTCCATTACCCAATCTAAAAATTCTGTGATTGAATCAAGACACAATGCGTTTATTGTCATCATCATATGTAGTCCTTCTATTCTTGCTTCTCTACATATTCTTTCAAAATGTTCTGTCCATATATCCCATTTTAAACCATCTCTAATATATTCTGCTTGTTTACCAAATGCTTCGCAACTTGTATATAAATGAAATCTATTTATATTTTGTGTGCCTTCTATTAATTTATTGAGCAAACTCTCTTTGGCCATTAAGTTACTATTAATTGCAAATCTCATGTGTTCTTTGTTTGGTTCATCAGTTGTTTCAAACCAATCAAACAATTGGTAAATGTCTGGGGTCATTAATGGCTCACCACCTGTAACTCTTATTTCTTCTAGTTCTTTACAAAGTTCTGGCCACCATCTCCAAAATGCATCTTTGTAGGGATTTGATTCTAAATCATCAAAAGGTTCGGCGTATGGGGCATCATCTATAAAGTGTCCTCTGGCATCACTTTTAATACCTTGGTATCCTCCATTATTTCTAATGTCTTTTACCCATGTGCTACTAAATGCAGGGTTACAATAACTACATGCTAATTGGCACGTTCTGTTAAAAGCAACTTCTAATGTTTTAAGATTTACG
>MDTE01060355.1_pt1 | contig 10421 bp, 8 predicted proteins | sample 811231 | NCBI WGS metagenome assembly MDTE01 (sample SAMN05326651, study PRJNA326480) | marine metagenome | isolation source: seawater | place: Indian Ocean: Red Sea | collected 2010 | reverse complement strand
TTGATCATTAATGCGGATGCTATGCTGTCCTTTTCGATTACCAGAGAGCTGCTCCAATCGATTGCCCGGCGGAGAGCGTAAATCCTGTATGGATTCTGCGCATCAAGGATCAGTAATTTTTTCAGTGCCATATGCGCCAAAGGCCCAGAAAACTTACGGGATCCTTAGGCGATTAAAGACCCGTTCCGTCTCTTTGTCTTTAAATGATTGGATCATAATCAAATAACAACGCACTACAATATTAACGTCAAGCGTTACTATGTATGCAGCTGGGGCAAAAGCCGCGCTCCTTACACGAGAAGGCCACGGTCCGACTTTCGTTGCAGTCAGGACAACGCAGCCGGAGAAAACCGTGAGCGAGCATACCGCATTCCAGATAAGACCGCAATTCTCGCTCAACGTGAAATGGGAACGCATGCTCGCTGGTGCGCATGCGCTGGAGAAAGGTTTCTAGGTGATCGATCAGGACCCGATAGAGGAGATGGTGCTCGGGTGCTCGCCGCTGGTAGGTATGGGCTGGGTGGTGAAAAGAGGTGGTCATGGTGCCGACGGGATAGCAATATGCATTCCATCCAAAGCGGTCGTTGACCCCAGGGATGCTGCAATCCTCTATGCGCTGACCAGAAGCGACCTAGCGCATTGTCTTAAAAGGGCATCAGATGCGAATCGTTGTAGCCGGTCAGAAGGGGCGAATAGCCGATAGGAAGATTCTTTGGGCCGTCTAGGCACGGATGCTGGACTCTTACGCAGATGCTACAAGAAGTGTGTAGCAAAATTCATAAAAAAGAGGCCGCCTGAAGCAATTTCAGGCGGCCTCTTTCCAAATCGATAAGTCGTTGTTTTCAATGGTGGAGCTGAGGGGAATCGAACCCCTGACCTCCTGAATGCCATTCAGGCGCTCTCCCAACTGAGCTACAGCCCCACGGGTCGAAGAAAAATAAGAAATCTTCTCCGTGCGTCAAGGATGCCCGCTCAGTCTCCGTTGATTACCAGGCCCATGTTGAGGTCGGTGGCTCCGTAATCATCGCGATCGGAAAAGCTGGGGCCCAACGAGAAAAAGGCGACTCGGACTTTGACCCGAGTGCCTGCGATAAATCGATCGCTGGCGACCAGGCTAAGAGTGCCGAGCGCGTCGTCGCCCTCCTTGGCCTCACCGAAACTGGCCCCGCCGGTGCGCCACTGGCCTCCATCCATCAATTCGATGCTGTGGCCGGGCAGCGCGACGAAGGGTTCGGCCGGAGCAAATGAAGATTCGTCGAAGGTGAGGGCGCCGGCCGGATCGATTTCGAGTCGTACTTCGAATTGCTTGACGTTGCTCATACCACTTGCCACGAAGGTGAGATCGATTTTATCGCCAGGTTGGGTCGCAGTAAATGCACTTTCTTCGATGCGGATGCTCTGTGCGTAGCGGCCGTCGAGCCGGGCTTCGAGCCCGAGCGAAGTGGCGTTGGACGGTCCGGGCAGGGCCTGACCGCTCGCTCTTTGTTCGAGACTGTTTTTGGCCGATTCGGTGCCGCAGTAGGAAAGGGTTACGGCGAGGATCATCAGGATGCTGAGACGCGATTTCATAGCGAAACCTCAAGTGGGGGACAGTGATGATCAGAACATAGCTTGTATCGCGGATATATTCAAGTGAGTCTTGAAAACCACTGAGGTTGGTGATATTCGCCAACAGTGCAGCACGTAAATGATTATATTGTTTTTTGGGGTGATCTGCCGATTTAGACACTATAGACCACGTCTTGGTTAAAGGAGTTTGCATGGGTCTTGCCGTTTGGAAAGCTACGCGGGTCTTGGTGCTTGTCTACGGTCTTCTGCCTGATTCGCTCCTGGCTGGCACCAATGCTGGTTTCACTGCTGCGATCGATCCGACGGAAGTACGCGGTCCAGCCGTTGGTGAGCGAATCGATATCGCGATCAATGTAGAAGGGGTGGTCGAAGCCAAACACGGGCTGGTCATAGCGCGCTATGATTCCTCCCTGTTCACGTTTATCGAATTTACCCCCGGCGATCTGATCGAAGGTTTAGTAGCTCCTTCCGGTATTCCCGAGGCGGTGGATGGCGGCCTGACCGAGATCCAGAGCGGGGGTACCCAGTTGAGCGGCACGCCGGGCACGGACTCGGGGTTGCTGGGCACTTTGAGTTTTGAACTGCGCAGCCAGCTCCCCGTTGCAGGGAGCTATATTTCCCTGACTCAGATCCAGATCAAGGCCTCGGTCAGCGATGCCGATACGCTCTTCTATGCGGAGGGTGAGTTCGGTGTCGCACTGAGCCGCGTTTTTGCCAATCGACTCTTCAATTTCGAGGTCAAGCGCAGTCACGACGGGGCTGTGGTCTCGTGGCAGAGCCGCTGGCCCGGCATCGCCGATACCCTGCGTTACCGGGCCGTCGGCGAGAGTGCCTGGACCACGTTTGTCAATCCATTGCAGGCCAACGTCAGCGCCGCCGATATTGCCGCGGTAAAAACCTTAAAGGCGGCGGGTATCGAGGCCGAGTCAGCCACGACTGCGGTAATGGAATCAGTCCTCGGTACAACGCTGAGTGCAGAGCGGGCAGCGATCCTGGCGGCGCTGGACGCAGTGTTGCGCAATCGGCGGCGCTCGCTGGCCTTGACGGGATTGACGGTCGATACCCAGTATGAGTACGAGGTGCGTTCGCAGAGTTTGGCCGGGCGGTTCAGCCCGGTGGAGAGCGGGCTTTTTCGCACGCGTCTCGCTCCTGATCTGCGCGCCGCGGTCGGCACCGAACTCGATATCCAGACGACGCTCAATTCGGCCACGGCGACATGGTTTACCAATCGGCCGGCCGATACCCGCTTCGCCGTAGCCCTGCCCGATGAGGAATTCGGGCCGGACCTAGCAGTGCTCGATAGCGAGGGCGCGCTGGTGCATCTGGCCCTGGTCGGAGATCTGGAGCCGGCGACCGAATACCAATATCGCGTCACCTCGCGCTTGGTCGATGTCGATGACCTGATCGCGCAGGGCTTGATGACCGAAGAGCAGGCTCTGGTCGTCAAGATCGGCACCTTCCGCACCAAAAAAGAGAATCTGCCCTTGCGCTTTCTGGGTTTGCCATCGCGGGTCATCAGTCCGGATGGTGCGATCATCAATTTTCGTCTCAACCAGGTTGCAGGGACCATTGTCGATTACGGGCTGGTGCGCGATGGGCCGGATGGGGAGGAGGTCATCTACGATTGGAGTGCCTCATCCGGAGACGTATTGAATGCTCACAGCCTGACTCTGGTGGGTCTGAACTCGTCGAGTACTTACCGCTATCGCATCAAGCTGATCTCTCCTGCGGGCGACACCTTGAGCACCGACCCGAGCGGCAACGACCAGTGGAGTCGGGATCTCAAGCTCAGGACCTCGGCTCTCGGCGATACACTGCAACCGGTGATTGTCGAAGGTCCGGTAGTGGTAGTGCGCGATGTGCTGGCAGTCGTGCGTTTTACGACTGATGTCGAGACCAGGGCCCGGGTGTTTTTCGGCACCAGCGGCGGGACCTACGGTACGCCCGACGAATTCGAGGTTGAAGATCGCACTGCCGATGGCGGTTTGCGCTTTACCCGCGAACACAGCGTTACGATTTCGGGGCTGGAATTGGGGACGGCCTATGAGTATGGTGTCGAGGTGACCGGGGCCAATGGCAAAACGACGAGTTTTGAGCCCAGCCTCCAGGCTGCCAAGCGCACCCGGGCGCTGCAGCCGCCGGGCGGAGCGGGGTCTTTTACCACCACGAGTACTCCCGACACTCAGTTCCCGGTTATCCTCGCCGGGCCGACGGTTTCTTCAAAGACCCACGATACGGCGATCATCGAGTGGGCCACCGACGAGCCGGCCACCAGCCTGGTCGAATTTGGCACCGGCACGCGCGATGAGGAAGTGGGTTCGGGTACCAACACCTTCAACCACAAAGTGATCTTGAGCAATCTGACGCCGGGGACCGTTTACAACTATATCGTTGGCTCGATCGATGTGGTTGGCAACGGTGCCACCGAAAGTGCTGAGGCGGTCTTTAGCACTAATCCCGAATTGGACCTGACGGCGCCGCGAATCATCGTTCAGCCGGAGGTGGTCTATAAGAATGACAGGACTGCCACCATTCAGTGGCGCACCGATGAGGACGCGACCGGGGTCGTCGAGTTTGGACCGACTCCGAGGCTGGGTTTTATTCGCGAACTCCCGAATACAGGCCAGGTGCACGAGGTCACCTTGACCAATCTGCGCCCGGCGAGCTCTTATTTCGTCAAGGTCGAGTCGTCGGATCTGAGCAATAATGGACCCGTTGAGAGCCAGGTCGTGGAGTTTGAGACTGATGCGGAGGCCGATTTTGCTCCACCGGTCATTACCAATATCCGTGCTCTCGCCGCCGATTCTTCGGCGATTGTCCGTTGGAGTACCGATGAACTGGCCGATAGCTATGTCGAATTTGGTCGCGACGAGGTGCTTCTCGATTTTAAGGTCGGCGATACCAAGGACGTCACGGCGCACGAGATGACGCTGACCAATCTGACGCCCGGGACGACCTACTCCTACCGCGTCGGTTCGGTGGATCGAGCTAATAATGCTCCGACCGAGAGTGAGGCGCTTAGTTTCACTACGTTGGCTGCGGCCGATACTGTCGCACCCTCGGTACCGTTTGGCCTGAATGCGGTGATCGGCAACCGCCAGGTATTGCTCTCCTGGGATGCGGAACTCGAACTCGATCTGAACGGATTCAATATCTATCGACGTTCCGGTCGCGACGATTTTGTGCTGATCAGCTCGGGATTGCGCGACAATAGTTTCACAGATCTCAACGCCAGCAACGGCGAGCTATACGAGTATCAGGTTACGGCGATCGATCGGCAGAATCCACCCAATGAGAGTGCACCCTCTGCCCTTGTTGAGGCTACCCCGATGTCCTCGGCCGCGCCTACGACACCGACCGATCTAAACCACACGGGCGATTTCCTGACGCCAACCTTGCTCTTTGCCAACGCCAGTCCTTTCAACGCCGGCAGGACCTTGACCTATACGATCCAGGTTTCGACCCGGCCCGACTTTTCTGATGTCACTGCCTCGGTCTCCGGCCTTGCAGAAGGCTCGGGCGATGTGGGTACCGGCCAGACCGGCTGGACCATCAATCGCCGTTTGCGCGAGGGGGCGACCTATTACTGGCGAGTCCGTGCGATAGAGGGCAGGCTCATCGGAAGGTCCTCCGAGGCACGGGAATTGATTGCCGTCGGTGCGGGTGCCCTGGTCGGTGATTTCAACGGCGATGGCAGTGTGCTTTTCGACGACTTCTTTCTCTTCGTCGATTATTTTGGCAGCACGGCCGACGGCGAGGCCGCGCTTTTCGATCTGGACGGCGATGGCGCGATCGGCATTGGTGATTTTTTCCTTTTCGCCGACCATTTCGGTCAGAGCGCCGCCGGCAAGCGCTGGGCGGTACCGACTCAGGTCGATACTCGGGCTCGTTTTGCTCTCGAAGCTTTCGGCGGTACTCAGGCAGAAGAGCGCCGCATCACCGTGCGTCTCTGGGCCGATCAGGTTCAGGCTCTCAAAGCCTACGGTGCGGTACTCGAGTACGACCCGAATCAGGTCATCTTCGAAGGTGCTCGCCCCGGCCCTGGTGCTTTGCTCGAGAGCCAGGGCGGTCACGCCCCGCTTTTTCAGGTGCTCTACCAGCGTCCCGGTCAGTTGGTCGTGGGTAACGGTCTGGTAAGCGGCGAAGCGGTTTCTGGTCAGGGTCTGCTGGCCGAGTTGGACTTCCGGTTTCTGGGGGCGGGTACGGAAGCGAGCTTCGATCTGGTCGAAGGCTATCTGGCATCATCGGGTACAGAGGTGCGGTCGGTGGTGCAATTGGGTGCGGCGCGGCTGGTGCCGCGCCACTATGCGCTCTTTGCCAATTTCCCCAACCCGTTCAATCCTGCGACGAGCATCGAATACGCTTTGCCCGAGGCCGCGCAGGTCGAGCTGGTGGTCTACGACCTGCTGGGGCAAAAGGTGCGGACTCTGGTTGCTGCACAGCAGCAGGGTGCGGGGTATTATCGCCTTCGCTGGGATGGGCGCGACAGCATGGGCCGCGCGGTGGCCAGCGGGGTGTACCTCTACCGATTGGTCACACCCGAATTTGTTCAGACGCGCAAAATGACCTTGATTAAATGAGTCCGATTTGAGCGGATGAATCGGCCATGGAATATCCAGGTGATAGCACTAAGGCTTGCTGATGCTCTACTATTTCTCCGCTACCGTACTTTTCTTTGTCCTCTGCTTGTCCTATGCCGGCTATGTGCTGCTGGCACGGATCACGGTGCAGAAGAGGATGCGAGAGCTTGGCTTCAGGGTGCGGATGCTGACCCGGAATCGGGCCTCTCACCTCGGTGTGTTGCTCAATGCCCACCCGCTATGGCTTTTTTTCTGCGACCGGCTCTCGGTCGAGCTCGAGCGAGAGCCGGTCGCCTGGAGCACGAGTACCGAATTCACACGCCCTACTATCGGCGCCGTCCGGTGTTTTTTCCCACTGCTCGGCTCAAGCTGCTGACGCATCGCGTTGAGCGGCTTGAGCAATACGGCTAATATTTTTCAGCGTTCTCTGCGCGATCTCAGGCTGGTATTCCCGTTGCGGTTTTGTGGGGAGTGGGCCGCTGGACAAATGCATCGCGAGCAGTTCAAACGCGGAAGCTAAGACCCTCACTCGGATTCTTCGCGCGCGATATGCCGGTCTTCATAGCCGCCGCGTGGGAAGCGCTCCAGATCCAGATCGGCCGGCACATAGTGCCAGGCCGTGCTGTAGCGAGTGCGCTGGCCTTCGTTGTCAGCAGTGCCGTGCAGCAGGTTGGCCGAGAAGAGTGCCACGCTTCCGGCGGGCATCGGTAGTGCAACGGCCTGGCTGGTTTCGACCTGGGTCCAGCTGCCGTGCATCGAGGGCGTGTGCTGGTGCTCGGCGATGGTCCCGGTACGGTGGCTGCCGGGTACGACCTGGAGACAGCCGTTATCGAGGTCGGCATCTTGCAGGTAGATGCCGCAAGAGAGCACCTGGTCGGAGGTAGTACCGAAGTAGTAATTGTCCTGGTGCCAGTGGGTCGAGGTGCCACCGGCGAGCTTGGGGAAAAACTTGGTGCCAAAGACATCGAGATCGGGGCCGGCGAGGGCTGCGACTCGATCGACGATCGCCGGCTCGCGGGCCAATTCGAGAAGTCTTGGTTCGACGACACAGACTCCCTGAACCTTGTGCAGCATTCCGCCTAGCGGTTGTCCCTGGGTGTCGAGCTCGAGTGAGAAATGCGGAATGGGTTCGGAGAGCGCATTGCCTTTGGCGACCAGCTCATCGAAGATTGCGAGATAGTGTTCGAGTTTCTCCTGGCTTAGCAGGCGCTCGAAGACGAGGAAGCCTTCTTCCTCGAAGCGGATGATTTCTTCGTTCTGCAGCATGGATTATCTCCTGGCTAAGGACGCATCGAACCTGAGCAGAACGCCACCTGGGCGCAAGGCTAAATCCACCGTGGTGCCGAAGTCGGCGAGATGGGCATCGACATAGGCGTCGATGGCGGCACCGGCGACGGAGAGTGCGAAGTAGAGCAGGCGGGTATTGCGCTTGCCAGCCTGGTTCTGGAAGCGTCTTTCCTGGTCGGCGATGAGGTTGGGTGATCCGCCGCTGGCCTGCAACTTGTCCAGTTGATCAGAGAGTCGGCCGAGCTGGCGCTCTTCGATGACGACGGCGGCCAGCGACGCGCTGCTGAGTGCGCTGAAGAAGAGCGCCTTGAAGGGGCGGCCGTTGTAGTACTGACCCCAGCCAGGTGCTAACGCCGAACGCACGAGGGCACTGCGCGGCGCGGACAGGGCATCGCTATAGGACGAATCGGCCTCGGCAGCGAGGAGCGGTCGCCCCAGCGCGAGGAGCAGGACTAGGCTAAGCGCCCAGACGTGCGCCGGTCTCGATCGGGTAGCCCCGTACAAAGGCCGTTCCCTCCATAGCGGCTTTGCCCGCTGGTTGCACTTCGGTCAGCAGTAGCGCGTCTGTGCCGCAGGCGACGATCAGGCCCTGGTGATCGTCGATGCCGAGGACAGTGCCGGGCGCGCCGCGGCCTTCGGTCTGTTCCGCCCGGTGTACTTTGAGTGGTTTGCCCTGCCACTGGGTATGGGCACCGGGGACCGGATTCATGCCGCGGATCAGGTTGCGCACCTGGGTCGCCGGTAGATTCCAATCGATCGAGCCATCCTCTTTGGCGAGTTTGGGGGCGCGCGTGATGCCTGCGGGATCCTGCGGGCGACCGCTGATGCTGCCGTCTTCCAGACCGTCTATCGTTTCCACGATCATTGCTGCTCCCTGCTGGGAGAGACGCGTCTCCAATTCACCAGCGGTCTCGTCGGCACCAATGTCGACTTGGCGCTGTAGCAGGATCTCCCCGGCATCGATCCGCGCGTTGAGCCGGAAGGTGGTGATGCCGGTCTGCTCTTCGCCGTTGACCACTGCCCAGATAATTGGTGCGGCGCCGCGATAGGCCGGCAGCAGAGAGGGATGAAGATTGATGGAACCGAGGCGAGGAAGATCCAGAATCTGCTGTGGCAGGATGGAAAAAGCGACGACGACCAGCAGGTCGGGCGCGAGCTCCTCGAGCGCGGTCATTAGTGCAGGGTCCCCGGGCGAATCGGGCTGCAGGATCTGAAGTCCGAGCTCCTGTGCCCGTTCTTTGACGGGTGGACTGGCCAGCTGACGGCCTCGCCCCCTGGGTCGGTCGGGGTTGGTGACGACTGCGGTGATCTGGTGGCGGCTCTGGGCCAGAGCGTTCAGCGTGGGGACTGCAAAGTGGGGAGTCCCCATAAAGATGAGCTGCACTAGGCCTTGGTTTCTTCCTTGTTCTTTACCCGCGAGACGGCCGCGCGCGAGATCTCGATCTTGACATTCTCGGCGATCTTGACCACCAGGATATCGTCTTTGATGTTGAGAATGGTGCCGTGGATACCACCGCTGGTGACGATTTCATCGTTCTTCTCCAGCTCGTCGATCATGCGTTGCTGGTCTTTGGTTTTCTTCATTTGCGGGCGCAGTATCAAGAAGTAGAGAACCACGAACATCAGCGCGAAGGGCAGGAGCCCGGCGATGGCATTGGGTTCTCCTCCGCCCTCGGCTGGTGGAGCGCCCAGAGCGTGGGCAGCAGAAACGATCTCGAACACGGGTAAATTCCTTTCTATACCGGATGAGCAGTGTGAAAAATATAAGGATAAAATCGGCAAAGTCGATATCTAAGCGTTGCGCCGGGCATCGGTTCCGCTTTGGATACGGGTGCAGAATCGGGTCTCATTATAGAGATAGCCTGTTTATTGCAGGACGATGACGATGGCCAGAAGAGCCAGGGCGATGCCGGCCAGGGTGGTGCGCGGCAATTGCTCTTGCCACAGGAAGCGTGCGGCGAGATTGTCCAGGACTACGACGGTACAGCCCATCAGCGGGAAGAAAATGGTGCCGGGTACCTGCTCAAGTGCGGTCAGAATGACCATCAGAGCCGCCAGGTTATAGACGCCGATACCGACTCCGGTAGCCAATTCACCACTGAGGGGTCGATGGCGGTTCAAGGCCAGGAAGAGCAAACCCCACAGACCGGCTACCAGGCCGGTGACCATCAGGAATTTGGGCTGATCGCTGCCCAGACCGGCGTATTGCACCCAGCGCAGACAGGTCAGACTCGAGCCCTGCAGGCAAAAAACCAGCATTACCAGACCCAGGCTCTGCTTATTGCCCAGGTGGATCAGGGCACCGGCATCGCGCGTCATCAGGACCAGCGCGCAAATGGCCAATAAAACGCCGAAGACCTGCCCTCCACTAAAGGGTTCACCCCAGACCAGAGCAGAGACCGCGGTGGGCACGACCAGGGACATGCGGAAGGCGGTGAGTACCGCCGAGGCTTTGACAAGAGTCAGCGTATAGGTCATGGTCAACATTGCCGAGACAAAGATCGTGCCGGTCACCAGGCCGAGCAGGGCGGTGCGGCTGTCGATCGAGAGTTCGCCTTTTACCATGTAGTAGACGGCGAGCAAGCTGGCCAGTGCCAGATAGTTGGTGCTGACGACGACGGGGGCGTAGTGACTGCGTTGCTCCGACCACTTGAAAGCCTGGCCGAAGCCGAATTCCATGGCGAAGGCCAGGGGAAGCCAATGCAAATTGATCTCTCCTCGGAATAAAAGAGCCCAGAATAGAGGTTGGGATCGCTTTTGTCAAACGCGTGTAAATTCTGGTGTCTTGGATTCGGGGTATCGGACTGTCAAATTTCTAGAAAGCAGTTGCTATGGGCAAAAAAAGCGCAGCAGCCGGTTGCGACAAAAAGGGTTGAATAAGCGCCAGTGCGCCGTCTGGTCCAGTTTGAGGATGAAGCGATTTCCGAGTATGTCGAGTGCGGCGAGTGCGACTTTTGTGGTGGACAGGGCATGGCGGTCAACCGA
>MDTE01050707.1_pt1 | contig 10421 bp, 6 predicted proteins | sample 811231 | NCBI WGS metagenome assembly MDTE01 (sample SAMN05326651, study PRJNA326480) | marine metagenome | isolation source: seawater | place: Indian Ocean: Red Sea | collected 2010 | reverse complement strand
TTATTATCTTCATAGGTATCTTTTAATCCATTGTGTATCCCCTGGCCTATAAAATTAAAATGAAGTCCAGGCTTAGCTCGTTTCAGTTTGAAGTTTACTGTTCCTCCTAACACATCTGCATCTTGATCAGGTGTCCCTGCTTTTGTTACCTCGATACCATCTAAAACATACTGTGATATCATACTCAGGTCTGTGCTCCTATCATCTGGGTCAGTAGATGGCAGCCTGGTTCCTTCAACCGTGATTGCATTGTATTTAGGAGACAGGCCTCTTATAACAACCTTATTGCCTTCACCGCCTTCACGTTTAATACTAACCCCTGGCACTCTTGCTACAGACTCTGCAGCGTTGGCATCTGGTAGTTCTTGGATACGATCGGAGGAGATAATGTTTACGATTGAGCGTGCATTTAGTTGTCTGTTAATCGCGTCCATTTGTCCTTTAGCCTGAGCGGTGACGGTGACCTCTTTACCCTCAATAGTAGTGTAGTTTAGATTAAAATCAAGGTTAATATCTGTATCAGTTATGGTGACACTGTCTTCTGTGGTAACATAGCCAATGTAGGAAGCTTTTACAGAGTACGTTCCTGGCTTAACATTATTAATTTTGTATTGTCCATCTTCTCTGGCTGATGCACCGAGACTGGTGCCTACGATGTAGACATTTGCGCCTACAAGAATATTACCATTTTTTGCACCCTTTACATAACCAGTGATGCTAAGGTTCTGGCTGTAAATAATAGAAAATAATAGGGTTGATATTATGGTTGATATTTTTACTCTCATAATTATGTCTCTTTTTAATTAGTATGAGGGACTGAATCCCAGGGAATAAAATTTTTCTTTTATTTTTTCAACACTGTCAGATGGGTGTTTACAATTATTTGGGGTAAACATCTCACGTTCATAGGTTTTAAGGCAGTGTCCTCTAATTTTTCTCCAATTTTTTGTTAATTGTTTTATTGTTTTTACAGATTCTTGGTTTTTGCTGAAAGTGTTGAAGTTTTCATAAGAATTTCTTATCGATATGGCCTCATTAAAAATATCCATGGAATAAGAGTAGCAGTCGCAGACACTTTTAATTTTAGAAAGTTTAAACCCACTGTCTGGATTGTTAGTCAATGAAATAGAAGATTTATTTGTTTTTAGCTCAGAATCATTATTGGATTTTTGTTTTGTTTCCTTAGTACAGCTTATGATAATGAGATAAAATACTATTAAAATTTTATGAATTGGTTTAATCAACTTATTTATAAAAAGGTTTTTCTGTTTTTCAAGTTAATATTTTTTTTAAAATGTAAAAAGGGGACATTTAGTAAAACTAAATGTCCCCTTTAAAAGAACTAGAAAATGAATCTCAAAAGATTACTTCATCAATGCCATTTTCTTTGTGATAGTATTTGATCCATCTGATAGTGAATACATATAAACACCAGCGGAAACAGCTTTATCACTGTTATCACGGCCATCCCACTTGAATGTATGTGTTCCAGCATTTTTAGTACCACTAACTAGAGTTCTCACTTTCTGACCAAGCATGTTGTACACTGTTAGTGAAACATCAGCTTTCTTATCAAGGGTAAATGAGATATCTGTTGATGGGTTGAATGGATTTGGATAATTCTGCTTAAGTGAAAACTTATTTGGAAGTGCAGAAGTATTAATATCATCATCATGAGTCCCTAAAATCCAATAAGCCCCTGGTGTCATCCACTTTGGATCACCAACAGGTCCACCAGTCGTGCTAGCAGTAGCAGCAGCTGAGTTTGGATCATAGCTCATATCAATGTGCATAGGCCACTCAACATTTACATAATCATTGTCATGTTCATACTGCCAGAATCTTGTATCAAAAGGAGCAGTATCACTTGCTAAGTTATCTCTAAAGTCCATTGTGCGCTCTAGCTGGCGAGTGATATAGCCTGGATCAAGATTAATACCGGGGTCTACATTCCAGTTATTCATCTCCATAACGCCACGATTCTGTGCTAGAGTCACCGCGGTAGAGTCACCATACCATTTGCTTTGCAGCTCAAGAGCTAGCATCGTATCACCCTGCATCGATGTAGTCGTTGTTGTGTCTGGAGGAGTAACAGTTGTGTCTATCTCAGTAGTGATAACTTCCCATGCCCAAGGCTCGGTTGTAGTCATAGCTGTTGTAAGCTCTGAACTGTGCCACCAAACATTGTTGTAGTATTTAATGTTACGGTTCATATGGTTCCAAACTTGACCATCTGGATTGTAGACAGTGGTATCCTCTTTTGTATGGTCAGGCATAACACTCATTTGTCCTTGCCCTCCAGGATGCCAAACGCCCCAGCCACTAATGTCATATGTTGACTGCATGTGAGACTTAGTGTTGTAGAAAAGATTGTTTCTGACCCAGAGATTATTTTGGCCTCGGTACCAAATAGCGCCCATAACTACATTAGCAAAGGTATTATGGTCGATACGTCCGTGGTCAACATCTGAGTATATAACAATGGCCTCACCTTGAATATGGTTAAAGGTGTTATTTTCCATTATTAAGGTATCGTATGTTCCCATCCAAGAGCCACCACCCCAAACTAAACCGCCAAAGAATTGGCCATTTGGATAGCCTGTAAAGGCTTTTGCAACTGAGTTAGTCATATGGAAATCAGCTCTTTGACCTAATGAAGAGTGTACCCATAGATCGTAGTTAGAAATAACTACATGGTCTATAACAACTTTGTTGAATTCTCCTCTGGAATTACATAAGCTTGCTAACACAGCTGACTGATCAACGGCTGTACCATTAAAAAGTAGGTTCCTCAGTGTTAGCTCCGCAGCACCGTAAAGCTGGAAGTTTCCGTTAGGCCAGTTTGTGAAACCTAATGCTCCATCAGAGCCTGGCATTGGCTGTATTGTAGCAGGATACTGCCCAGATGCTGGAACCTGACCTGTGATATTTAAGTCGTGATTAAGATTCATCTCAGTCAGCATAAGGTAGGTTTTCCCAGCTTCTAATAGGTACACATCATGAGCCTGCTCTCCTGTAGCAGTCGTGTCTGCACCAATAGTGCTCTCTAGGTGACCTGGCGTAGCTTCCCATGCCACAAGCAAAGTGTCATGACCGTCCGCACTAAGAGGTACCACAAAAGCAATAGCTAAAACTATCGTTAACGATCTTAGCATATATTATCTCCTTGGTTTTGTTATTGTTAGTATTTTATTTGAGTTTTAATAGAAAAATATTAAAACTTTACTAGGTGTATATAAATTAACACATGGGTATTTTAGCGACTTTTTTAGTGATGGTCAATAAATTTAAATCGTAGACTTTAATATAGCCCTTAGTAAAATAAATCAGGCTTTTAATGAAAATTAGTAAGATTACTCAATCCTTAAACTATGGGTGGAAGTTTCAATCAAGTGCAGATTCAAAATGGTTAAATGCTACTGTCCCTGGATGTATCCACCTTGATCTTTTGAATCACAAATTAATCCCGGATCCTTTCATAGAATTAAATGAGAATAAGGTTCAGTGGGTAGGAGAAAAAGATTGGGACTATAGGATGGTTTTTATTCCGAAAAAGGATTTGTTTTCAAATACACACAAGCGGCTATGTTTCCATGGTCTAGATACATATGCGACAGTATTTCTAAATGGAGAAAAGATAATTGAAGCAGATAATATGTTTTGTAAATGGGAAAAAGATGTTTCGAAGATTTTGCTTCAAGGTGAAAATGAATTAGTGCTAAGGTTCCGTTCTCCCATAAAAGAAGTGCTGCCTGATATGGAAAAATATGATTACCATCTTCCAGCTGACAATGATAAGACAGGAGGAGTCAGTCCCTATACTAGGAAAGCGCCATATCACTACGGATGGGATTGGGGGCCCTGTCTGGTAACCTCAGGCATTTGGAAACATGTTGAACTAATTGGATGGGACCTGTGGGATTTAGATAATCTATTTATTAACCAGTTGGAGGTAAATAAAAAGATTGCAAAACTCGAACTCGAGGCACATTTAATCTCAGACAAAAATCAGAACGGATTTTTAACTATCCACGAATCAGAGATATCTTTTCATAAGCAAGAAAAAATAGAATTATCAAAGGGGAAAAATCGTATAAAATTTCAGTTTGATATTTTAAACCCTAGGCTTTGGAATCCGGTTGGCTATGGCAAACAGCACCTTTACAATTTTCATATAGAGATTCAGTTTGGTGGCTACAATGATAAACTATCAAAACGAATTGGGCTTAGAAAAATTTTGATAGAAAGAAAAGATGATAAAATGGGGCAAAGTTTTACAGCTGTTGTAAACGATAATTATGTCTTCTGTAAAGGAGCAAATTGGATACCCGCTGATTCATTTAGTCCCCGCGTTACAAAAAAAGATTACAGAAGTTTGCTGAAAAGTGCTCTGAGAGCTAATATGAATACCCTGCGTGTTTGGGGAGGTGGTATATATGAGTCCGATAGCTTTTATGACCTCTGCGATGAAATGGGAATACTCGTTTGGCAGGATTTTATGTTTGCCTGTTCAATGTATCCAGGAGATGATGCATTCTTAAAAAATACAAAGAAGGAGATTGTATTCCAGATTAATAGACTCAAGCATCATCCGTCTATACTTCTTTGGTGTGGGAATAATGAGATAGCGTGGGCCTGGTTTGACTGGGGCTGGAAGGATCAACTGCCTGAATCTGTTTACAAGGAGGATTACAATAACCTTTTTCACAAATTGATTTCAAAGTCCTGCAAGGAACTGGATCCATCAAGGCTATACTGGCCCACTTCTCCTGGGCACACACTTGATTTGCCAGAGGTAGGGCAGAAGTATGGTTCTGGCGATAATCATTATTGGGGTGTCTGGCATGGTGGAGATGATTTTGAAGAATTTAATAATAATACGGGTCGGTTTATGTCCGAGTATGGGATGCAATCTTTTCCTGATTTGAAAACGATTGAAGCGTTTGCGAATAGAAAAGATTGGGACCAAGATTCAGAGGTAATTAGGTCGCATCAGAAAGCTTCACTGGGTAATAAGAATGTTATAATGTATATTGAAAAGTACTATCCGAAACCAAAAGATTTTGAGTCCTTGGTTATGCTGAGTCAGTTTATACAATCAGATGCAATAAAACATGCAGTTGAAACCCACAGAAGGAATATGCCATATTGTATGGGCACGCTTTATTGGCAGCTTAACGATTGTTGGCCAGTGGCCTCTTGGTCAAGCATCGATTATTTTGGAAATTGGAAAGCAGTTCACTACAAGGCAAGATCATTTTTTAATTATGCAATAACATCTGTTCTAGAGCAAGACAATAAGGTTATTGTCTACCTTATAAATGATCGAAACAAGTCCTATGGATCAGATGTCAGGCTAAGGCTACGTGGTTTTGATGGTTCAATATTAAAAGAGTTCATCAAGAGTGTTAAGGTAAAGCCTATCTATTCAAAAGCTATTTTTAATTTAGACAAAAAAGATTTGATCGGAAAAAACGATAAGAAAAAAATATTTTTGTCTTGTGAAATATTTAGAGGGAAAGAGGTAGTAGCGAAGGATAATTATTACTTTAATAGACCAAAAGATTTAAAACTTCCAGAGTCGAAATTTGAATTCGATTATACATCAAAAATCGGGAAACATTTAATAAAAATCAGGGCTAAGTCCTTTATATTCAGGATGCATATCCATTGTAGTAATATGATCGGAGTTTTTAGTGATAATTTCTTTGATATGAACCCAGATGAAGTAAGAGAAATAGAATTTATACCAAAGAAAAAATTAAAAAAAGATACACCGGATTTAAAATTTTTGTTAAGAAGTTTTGGTGACTTAGTAGATAAATAGTATTAGGTTTTAAATAGGATTTATAATTGAGTTGGAATGGTTAAGTAGGCATATTAAATGAAGAAGAATAATCAAAAATTAGATGAAGATGGTCTCGATTGGCCGGGTCTAGCATACTATCACGATAAAAATAAAATTCTCAGGAAACCCGAGCCGAATGAAAATCGGATTGTTTTCATGGGAGATTCAATTACAGAGGGGTGGTCGAATTTTTATCCTGATTTTTTCAAAAAAAACAACTTTATAAATCGCGGGATTAGTGGTCAGACAACTCCGCAGATGCTTATAAGATTTAAATCTGATGTTGTGGATTTATTACCCAAGGCTGTCGTTATTCTTGGGGGTACAAATGACATAGCAGGAAATACAGGGCCCTCTTCTATAAAAATGATAACAGACAATATTTTTTCTATGGTGGATATTGGTACAATAAATAATATTCCTGTTATTTTATCATCAGTTTTACCAGTATTTAGATATGCTTGGAGCTTGGGGGTTAAAGATCCACCAAAAACTATTTTAAGGCTGAATAAAAAAATTCAAGACTATGCTGAAAATAATGATCTGATTTATATAGATTACTACTCATCAATGGTGGATAAAAGAGGTGGCATGAAAAAAGAGTTTTCAGAAGACGGTGTACATCCAAATAAAGAGGGATACAGGATTATGTCAACTATTGTTAGTGCAAAAATAGAAGATTGTTTCTGTGCGTGACTTATTTTTCTACATTGACATTATAAAATGAGGATCAAGCTTATGAATCAAAGAATTTTATTTATCTTTTTACTAGGATTCTCTGTGTTACTATCACAAAGTTTTTACGGAAACAAATTCCCGATTGATAGAATAAAATATGAACCGCAAAGATATGTATGTTACAAGACAAATATCCCTTTGGTTTTGGATGGGAAATTGAATGATGAGGCATGGAAAAATATTGAGTGGAGTCAGCCATTTGTAGATATAGAGGGAGAGCTGAAGCCTAGGCCTTACCACGATACGAAGGTAAAAATGATTTGGGATGAAAATTATTTTTATTTTGGAGCTGAAATGGAGGACCCCCATGTTTGGGCGACTCTGACTGAGCGGGACGCAGTTATTTTTAAAGATAACGATTTTGAAATATTTTTAGATCCTGATGGAGATACCCACAACTATTATGAGCTTGAGGTAAATGCATATGGGACAGAATGGGATCTAATGCTTTTAAAGCCGTATCATGATGGCTCTAATGTTGCACTTGATTCCTGGGATATTCCTGGTATCATAACCAAAGTAGATGTGAACGGAACTATTAATGATCCAAGTGATAGCGATATAGGTTGGAGCGTTGAGATTGCTATTCCATGGATAGCTTTGGCAGGAAATTTTCGCTCAAATACGAAACCTAAAGATGGTGAAATGTGGAAAGTGAATTTTAGTAGAGTTCACTGGGAGACAGATATTATTAATGGCAGGTATGTTAAAAAAGACAAACCAGAGTTTAACTGGGTTTGGTCGCCGCAAGGATTAATTTCAATGCATATGCCAGAGAGATGGGGTCTTGTTCGGTTCACTGAAAATAATCAAAAAGAAAAAATCAACTTCAAAAAGAGTGATCTAGATAAAATTAAATGGTCTTTGAGACAGATCTACTATTACCAGGGAAATTATTTCTTAAAAAATAATAAATATGCTTCATCAGTTAAGGAACTAGGGCTAGCTAGTAGTCCTCTAGAAAATATTGATTGGAATCCAAAGATTTTTATAACTGCCTCAGGCTGGGAGGCCAGTATTTTATATAAAGATAATAAAATTATAATTAGAAAAGATGGAAGGGTCTGGGCTGAATGAATTTGCATTGGATTGATTGGGCTATAGTTATTTCCGTCTTATGCGGAATGTTTTATTCAATCTCTTTGACAAAAGGTCTGATGAAGAGTGTATCCGACTTTCTGTCTGCAGGAAGATCAGGGGGAAGGTATATACTATCCATATCAAGTGGCGTTGCGGGTGTAGGCGCAATATCTATTGTAATGTTCTTAGAAATGGGTTATGTATCTGGATTTGCATTATCATGGTGGGGTTTGAGTCAGGGGATAGTGCTATTACTGATTCAAGTATCTGGATGGGTCAAATACAGATTTAGGTCTACGCGCTGTCTTACACTAGCTCAATTTTTCGAAAAAAGATATAGTAGAAATTTTCGAATATTTACTGGGATAATAGCATTTACTGCTGGCATTATTAATTTTGGTATCTTCCCCGCAGTTGGTTCCAGATTTTTTATAACATACTGCGGAATCCCTGATAATATTTTGGGTATATCATCCTACCCCTTGGTTATGATTTTTCTATTGGGTATATCTTTATATTTTGTTTTTAAAGGCGGTCAGATTGCGGTAATTATTGCAGATTTCTTTCAAGGACTTTTTGTGACCGCAATTTTTATTGCGATACTATCATTTTTCTTTTTTACAATTTCTTGGCAACAAATCTCAGAATCTTTAAGGGACACGCCTGCAATGCTAGCAGAAAAAGAGATGGTAGATTTAAAAACAGATAAATCCTTTAGAGCTTTATCTACCTCAGAGCAAAAAAAAGAGCTGGAAAAAATAGAAGAGAAGTATGAAAACTCATCGAGGATTAACCCATTTAAAACTGGACACGTAGAAGACTTTAATTTTTGGTATTATCTTATTGGTACAATAGGCTTGCTCTATGGTTGGATGGGATGGCAAGGGAGTCAGGCTTATAATAGTTCAGCTAAGAGTGCGCACGAGGCAAAAATGGGTGAAGTATTAGCTAATTTCAGAATGATGCCTCAGGGAACGTTTATGCTATTTATACCGGTAGTTATTTATGTATTTATGAATCATCCCGATTTTAAAGCTATATCAGACTCTGTTAATCTGTCACTAGATAAAATAAGTACAGACACATTAAAAACTCAGCTAAGAGCGCCTCTGGTTCTAGCAGAGGTTTTACCTATCGGTTTGTTTGGTGCATTTGCTGCTCTAATGTTAGCAGCCTTTGTTAGTACTCATGATACTTATCTTCATTCTTGGGGTAGTATACTGGTCCAAGATGTAATAATGCCTTTTAGAAAAGAGCCTTTTGATAAAGACACACATCTAAAGGTTTTAAGATTATCAATTTTTGGTGTAGCTATTTTCATATTTCTTTTTAGCCTTCTATTTCAACAGAATCAAAAAATCGCACTTTTTTTTGCAATTACAGCGGCCATATTTGCTGGTGGGTCTGGAGCAGTAATTATAGGCGGTCTCTATTGGAAAAGGGGGACAACGGCTGCAGCTTGGACTGCTATGATTACTGGTGCTATTATCGCGATTGTTGGAATAGTTGTTAAAGAAGTTTCATTAGATTGGCTTAATGATAAATCCACTGTTGCTTTTTTTAAAAGCTCTATCCTTTATCTAAGAGATATTAATGGGCAGGAATATTGGGGAATCGGGATGGCCTCATCATCATTGTCCTATATTTTTGTTTCTTTAATTGGTGAGAAAACTGAGCATAATATGGATAAGTTACTTAACAGAGGTAAGTATGAGATAAAGGGGGAAATTACCGTTGTTAATAAGGAGCCGGAAAGAGGGTGGAAAGTTTTGGGTATGGGCAAAGAATTTACCAGGAATGATAAATTAATTTTTTTAATTAACTACATTTGGACTGGGATCTGGACCCTGATTTTTATAATTGGTACTATCTACAATTTATATAATCCCGTGAGTGATGAGGCCTGGATGAATTTTTGGAAATCTTATATGTTTATCTTTATTATTGTTTCTGGTATGACCATAATTTGGTTTGCAATTGGAGGATTTAATGATCTGAAGATAATGATGTCAAAATTGCGTTCTGAAGAAAGAGATCATGCTGATGATGGCTGGGTACCAGAATAAAGATTATTTTTTTAAATTATAAAAAATGAATAAGAAAGAAAGAAAAATTATACTTGGAAGAATTGAAAAGTGGTACTCCAAACTACCAACTTTATTTTTTAAAGAGCAAAAACAATTTTCTGCTGAATACGGGTGGTCCAAAAATCCCACTTTATATAAAGATCGAAAAAATCTTAAATATAAAGCTATCAAAGAGGGGCATAAATGGGGCAAAGAGTGGGAAAGTGCCTGGTTCCATTTAGAAGGAGAAATACCAAGTGATTGGGAAGGGAAAGATATATATGCTGACTTAGATTTTTCTGGTGAAGGGTTGGTTTATGATCAATCCGGATCAGCGATACAAGGAATAACTAATGCATCGATTTGGGATCCAAATTTTGCTAGAACAAGAGTCCCATTATTTAAAAAATGTAATAACATTAAAAAATTTGATATTTGGGTTGAAGCAGCGGCAAACTCACTCTTTGGTGTATATTTAGATCCTGATCCAAAAAAAGAAGACCCTAAGCGTTTTGGCTGGTTTAATGCAAAAGTAGAAAGAATACGATATGGTGTTTTTGATAATGGCCTCTGGTCTCTATATCTAGATACTAGAATACTTGTGGGTATTCTAAGGAGGATAGATAAAAAATCGGTAAGATATTCTCGAATATTATTTTCTTTAAATAACTGCATAGATGCGTTTTCTA
>MDTE01048169.1_pt1 | contig 10421 bp, 12 predicted proteins | sample 811231 | NCBI WGS metagenome assembly MDTE01 (sample SAMN05326651, study PRJNA326480) | marine metagenome | isolation source: seawater | place: Indian Ocean: Red Sea | collected 2010 | reverse complement strand
GTAATGGAAACATCAGATGTTCTAAAGGTACAGTCTGATACAGCTAATTCTACACAAATTGCATTATCTATTATGGAGCAGACCTGATGGCTGGATTTATTGGAAATACACCGGCAGAAACGTATGTCAGTTTAGAAACTCAGAATTTTACTACTTCTGCTACTGCTAGCTATACGTTATCCAATGCTGTTACGAATGAAAATGAAATTGCATTATTCATTAATAACGTAAGACAGCAACCGGGTTCTAGTTATGCTTATACTGCAAGCGGTACTACTCTGACTCTTTCTTCCGCAACTGCTGGCACAGATACCATGTATTGTGTCTATCTTGGTAAATCAGTAGGAACAATTAATCCCCCTGATGGTTCTGTTGGCACAGCAAAGATTGAAGATTCTGCTGTTACGAATGATAAGTTAGCTGGATCAATTACAGATGCAAAGATTAGTGGGTTGTCTGCCAGTAAACTTACCGGAACAATAGCTGATGCTAGATTCCCTGCTACTCTCCCTGCCGTATCAGGTGCTAATCTTACCAATCTTCCCAGCGATGTCACTAAAGCAACAAGTGATCCACTTATTAGCACTAATCCATCAGGCGGTGTAGGCACACTCTATTTAAACAAAAACTCAGGGGAGTTATGGTGTTGCACGGATGCGACTGCTGGATCAAATGTTTGGACGAATATAGCAAGTGGTTCTGGCGATATCGAACCTTGGGCTTTTCAAGGTGAAAGCTATGGCTATGCTTCTGGTGGTGGAGCAAATGTCATCGACAAATGGACTTTTTCTAGTGATGCTAACGCCACAGATGTTGGAGACTTATCAGTTAATAGATATGGAACGTGTGCCACATCTGGTCAAACTCATGGTTTTAATGCTGGTAACGACTCTAATAGTACCACAATCGACAAGTTTTCCTTCACTTCTGATGGAAATGCTACGGATGTCGGTGATCTTACTTTAGGAAGAGATGATGCCACAGGGCAATCTTCTACGACACATGGTTATTGTAGTGGTGGTAGTTATTCTGGTGGATATAGCAACACAGTAGATAAATGGAGCCACAGTTCAGATGGTAACGCAACGGATGTCGGTGATCTAACCACCACAACGCAAATTCCGGGGGGACAATCTTCTTCTAATCATGGGTACACTTCAGGTGGATATACAGGTTCGTATAGTAATGTTATCGACAAGTTTACTTTTGCTAGTGATGCTAACGCAACTGATGTGGGAGATTTGACTGTTGGCAGAAGTTATAATTCTGGGCAATCTTCTTCTAGTCATGGTTATAATTCTACTGGATATACTGGCAGTAATGTAAATCCCATAGACAAATTTGCTTTCGCCTCTGACGGAAACGCAACGGATGTCGGTGACGTTACAGCGGCAAGACGGCACTCAGGAGGTCAATCTTCAACAACACATGGATATGCGGCTGGAGGTTATGAATCATCTAATTCCAATGTTATAGACAAAAATAGCCATAGTTCTGATGGAAACTCTACGGATGTCGGGAATTTAACAGTAGCTAGGCGAGGTTGTGGTGGACAACAATATTAAAGGATAACTTATGGCAACCAGTAAAATAAAATCTGACTCAATAGATTCTTTAGATTCAAGCAAGCTAACGGGTACGGTGGCAGATGCTCGAATTTCTGCTCTTACTGCAAGTAAGCTAACAGGTGCTTTGCCAGCCATATCGGGTGCAAGCCTTACTAATCTTCCTAGTGATGTCACCAAGGCAACTAGCGACCCAGCAATTACCACTAATCCTAGCGGAGGTGTAGGTACACTTTATCTCAATAAAAATTCTGGTGAATTGTTTTGTTGCACCGATGCGACCAGTAATGAAAACGTTTGGACTAATATAGGCGGTGGTTCGGGGGATGTTGAGCCGTATGTATTTCAGGGTGCTAACTATGGATTTCAAGCTGGCGGTTGGATTGGTGGACAGCATAATGGAATATGGAGATGGGCTTTTGCATCTGATGGTGATGCGACAGATTGGGCAGATTGCGCCCAAGGGAGAGAGTTGACGGCTAGTAGCCACTCAGATACATATGGGTATACTCTCGGTGGAAAGACAGATTCGACTTTAGCCGTTAACATTATTGAGAAATTTCAATACAGTAGTGCCGCAAACGCAACTGATGTTGCAGACCTGACGGTTGCAAGACGTTTAGGGGCAGGTCATAGCACCGCAACGCATGGCTATTGTAGTGGCGGTTGTACTGGAAGTGAATCAAATGTAATCGACAAGCACTCTCTGTCGGCAGACAATAACGCTACGGATGTCGGTGATCTTACGGTTGCCAGAGAAGCTGTTGCGGGATCATCTTCTTCAAATCACGGTTATACGGCTGGGGGTACTGCCCCATCAAGTAATGTTATCGATAAATTTTCCTTTAGCAGCGATGGAAATAGTAGTGACGTTGCAGATTTAGTATCTGCTATTGAGTATTCCGCTGGTACTTCAAGCACTACACATGGTTATGTAAGCGGTGGACATACAGGTAGTTATGCTAACATAATTTGGAAATATACATTTGCTTCAGACTCTAATGCTACCGATGTTGGAGATATTACCGTAACAAGATCGTATGCGTCAGGAGTTTCAAGCACCACTCATGGATATACTGCTGGGGGTTACTCTGGTGGTTATGAAGACGAAATTGATAAATTTTCTTTTTCCTCTGACGGTAACGCTACTGATGTGGGGGATCTGATACAGGGAAGATATAGTGGTGTAGGGGTAGAAGATTAACTAAGAACAATTTAAAAGGAACAACATTATGCAAATTCTTGAGTACAAACTTCATGCTGGTGTAAATACTGGAATGATTTGCCCTCCTTTTATTGAAAACGGTGGGTATTGGAAAAACCCCGATGATTTTACGTTTGTCGGTGTTGCCCCAGATTCTAACGAATACTACATTCCAGATACAGTAACTAAATTAACTTTAGCGGAACTCAAAACTAGACAGCTTGCTATCCACGCTAAGTATCCAATGCGTGACCATGATGAAGGTAAAGAGATGAGTAATTCTGAGGTTGAAACTGCAATCGACAACTGGTGGACAGGAGTTCAATAAATGGGATCGTATATCGGGCGTAGCATTTCGTATGGAAACGCATCCGTTGACCACTTCACAGGAAATGGTGGTGCAACGTATAGTTTAAGTTATGATACTACTACTGATGGAATTGTCGTAAGTCTTGATGGGGTTGTTCAAAGAAACGGGACTGATTTCAACGTGACAGGGACTTCTCTTGTATTTACTACTGTAGTAGCCAACCCAATAGCTATACAGGTTATATATACAGGACTGACTTTATCCATTGGTACTCCGGGGGATAACACAGTTACCTCTGCGAAGATTGTAGATGGAACTATTGTCAACGGAGATGTTAATGCTTCTGCCGCTATAGCTACCTCTAAAATAAGCGGTGCTGTAACTTCTATTGCATCACATGGATTGGCTACCTCTGCAACTACGGATACAACTAATGCTTCAAACATAAGTAGCGGTACGTTAGCTTCTGCGAGGCTGGATACTGGCACGACTGCTAATAAAATTCTTCAACTGGATGGCAGTGCAAAGATTCCAGCCGTAGATGGTAGTCAATTAACTAATCTGCCATCTGATATTACCAAAGCAACTAGCGATCCGGCAGTAGACACAAATCCTTCTGGTGGGGTTGGAACACTCTATTTGAACAAAAATTCTGGGGAGCTTTTCTGTTGCACCGACAGTACGGCAGGGTCGAATGCTTGGACTAATATTGGGGAAGGCTCCGGTAATGTTCCTATTCCATTTCAAGGCAGTATCGCTGGATACAACATGGGTGGTTACACTAACACTAATCTGATTGGTAGAATAAGTTTTACTTCAGACGGGAATGAAACAGATACGGGGGCTGACTTAACAGAATCTAAACATAATGCAAGTGGTCAATCTTCAGCTACGCATGGATATTGCTCTGGTGGAACTTCTACTTCAAATGTGATTGACAAGTATTCTTTTGGAAGTTCAAGTAATTCTACCGATGTGGGTGATCTGGCTACAGGGAGAGAACAATTAACTGGTAATTCTTCCATTGGTCAAAGCTATGGCTACGCATCGGGAGGAAATTCTGGCTCTTACAGTAATGTGATTGATCGGTTTTCATTCGCATCAGATGGGAATGCCAGCGATATGGCAGACTTGACGGTTTCTAGGAGTTATTTAGCAGGGCAGTCTTCTTCTACTCATGGTTATACGTCAGCGGGGTATACAGGCGCATATAGTAATGTGATTGACAAATTTGCCTTTTCATCAACAAGTAATGCTACCGATGTAGGTGATACTATTGCTACCACTATGGGTAATGCTGGTGTTAGTAGTTCTACACATGGCTATAGTGCTGGTGGTGAAGAAGGGGCCTATACAAATCGCATCCAGAAATGGACTTTTTCTTCTGACGCAAACGCTACTGACGTTGCAGATTTAACGGTTGCGAGGGGTTATTTGGGTGGGATGTCATCAAGTACGCATGGATATTGTTCTGGTGGTCATTACGATACGCAAGTAATTGACAAGTTTTCAACCAGCAGTGATTCAAATGCAACTGATGTCGGAGATGCTTCCACAAGCCGTAGAAATGCTTGTGGTACACAATATTAAAAGGAATTTATGAGTAATTTAATTTTAAAAAGTTTAAATGGGATTTCTACACAGAAATCTTATGGCGGCAAAACATTTCTTGCCAACTTAGAAAATGCGGAGAAAGCAATAGAGCGTGTCCAGTACACGGAACGCATTTGGGATAGATCAAGAAGCCAGCATATGCTCAAGTTCTTGACTTGCTCTAATGCAGATGGTTGGCTCCGCATGAGACAGATTAGTGCAGAGATGAACCGCAAGCGTATGGCTATGAGTGAAGCTAAGTTCGGCTATATGAAAAAGTTAGCCGAGATAAAGATCAAACGTGCAGAGATGTTAAAGGAAGAAGATGAGAACAAGAAACTCTTATTGGAAATTGAAAGTGCAGAGCTAGAGCATCAGGTAAAAGATGGGCTAGTCAAGATGGAAGGTGCGATGAAAGAAGTAGAGACTCTTGCTCAGATGCACGATCAGCTAAAAGAAAAGCTTGGAGATATTACAGAAGAAGAATTTGAAAAAGCACAGGTGCAAGCCCACATCAAACGTGCAGTCATGCAAGCTGTAAGAGATGTAAAAGAATGCGGAAAGATTAAGGCTGGTAATGCTGAATACTTGGAGCAATCAGGTTTAAGCACAAGCGCAATCTATCGAGAGATACTAGCTTTTATTGAACAGGAAAGTAGAAGTGGGGTAGAAGACACTTCCATGCTCCATAGATTTTTAGATGCGATTGCAGAGAAATATCAAGGAGCCATTAACCAACAAGCAGAGTGGTTAGGCTTTGATGCAAATATGAACATGAACTTTACTTATCAGGACTGATTATGTCACAGACTAAAGTAACGGATAATCTTAGAAGTACAACACAATTAGATGGTGCAAAGATAACCACAGGGACAATTCCAGAGGCTCGGATTTCTACCCTTACAGCTTCTAAATTAACAGGGGCTTTGCCAGCTATAAGTGGGGCTAGTTTAACCAATCTGCCTAGTGATGTAACGAAAGCAACAAGTGACCCAGCAATAAACACAAATCCTTCTGGTGGCGTAGGTACGCTCTACCTTAATAAAAATTCAGGAGAATTATTCTGCTGTACCGATGCCACGGCAGGGTCGAATGTTTGGACTAATGTAGGCGGTGGTTCTGGTGACGTTACGCCATATACATTTCAAGGTTCTAACTACGGCTTTGAATCTGGTGGAACACCCGGATCAAGTTGGTCAGGAAGCCCCACCAATGCAATCACTAACCATAGTTTTACCTCAGATGGTAATGGTAGTGATATAGCAGACTTAACAGATGATCGAACCTCAACAGCCGGATGTTCCTCTGATACTCATGGTTATACTATGAGCGGTTATCATTCTGGTTATTTGAACGTAATCGATAAATTTAGTTTTACATCAGGAGAAAATGCTACGGATGTAGGCGATCTAACAATATCAAAAGCCTCTATGGCAGGGCAATCATCTGGTGATAATTGTTATGCTAGTGGTGGTGATGTTAGTGGAGATACCAACGTAATAGATAAGGTTAGTACAAGTTCAGATGGTAATGCTACTGATGCTGGCGATCTAACAGTTGGCAGACAATATACTTGCGGGCAATCCAGTTCTACGCATGGGTATACTAGTGGTGGTCTTGATGGTGGTTCTGAAACAAATCATATTGACAAGTTCACTTTTGCCTCTGATGCCAACGCTACTGATGTTGGGGATTTAACGGCTAATAAATCCGAAATGGCAGGGCAGTCTTCAACTACGCATGGTTATATTGCTGGTGGTGACACAGGCTCTTATAGTAATGTTATTGAGAAGTTTGCTTTTGCTTCTGATGGCAACGCAAGTGATATAGCCGATATAACAGTTTCCAGAAATTATTGTTGTGGGCAAAGTTCAACTTCTCATGGCTATACTTGTGGCGGTACTACTGGTTCACTTTCTGATGTAATAGACAAGTTTCCGTTTGCTAGTGATTCAAATGCAACCGATGTCGGCAATATGGGTGGAATAGGGCCGGGTAGAATGCAACCTGCTGGCACACAATATTAAATGAACCTAAAACTCTTAATCTTTTTTGCAGTATTGTATGGGGCTTTTTATTTGGTTTTCTGGTCAGGAGCGAATTTATGAATGAAAAAGCTAGTCGATTTTCTTGTCATAGTTTTGGGTTGTGCTGTTTTTTGTTTGATTCTTTACTTGGTTTTGTTACCAAGCGAGTTCAAACCATCGACTTATAAACAAGCTTTTGAGCATTTCTTTAAAAAATGAATCTTACTAAATTATTTTTATATGTAGCATTTCTCTGGGCAACCATTTATCTATTGTTTTATTTTGGACACCCATGAGGATTTTTGTATTTATTATTTTATTCACTCAAGTTGGATGCGGTGGTATTGCATCCTTTGTAAGTGGTGTAGCTGGAAATCTTACAAGCGATGCTTATGGGCGAATTGTTGAAAACAAGGAATGTATGAATGATAAAGATCAAAACGACACTGATCATAAAGGGCATTTCATTTTTGTTTCCGGAACAAAAAGAGAACTTTAATTAATATAAAATTATGATGATAAGATGGTATCTGGATTTAATTATTATTATTGGATTGTTGTTTTATTGGTTCTATCTAGTTTACAACTCAATCGCTGAAAGTTTTGTTTGATAAAAATCTATTTTTGCAGTTTAAACTCAAAAAAATAACTTGGAAAAAATACTCGAAAATATCTGGGGAATTTTTGTGGGTTTGGGATGGTGGATGTTAAACCGGATGACTCACAAAATAGATGGCCTTGAAAAAGATAAAGCTGATGCTTCAGCCGTAGGGAGAAACTCTGGTCTAATCCATGAAACAGATAGAAGAATAGATGAAATTCAACACACTACTGTACCCCGTCAAGAGTATAAAGCTGATATAGCAAGTTTGCACATGAGAATCAATGAGCTTGAACGGTCTAAAGAAGACAAAGTTCAAGATATTCGTATTGTTGATACCAACGATGACAAGAAGAAAGGAAAATAAGTGGAGAAGATAAACGAATTGCTTATTGGTACTCTTGCATTGGTGGGGGGTTTTATTACTAAAAGAATTTTTTCAAACCATGATGCGTTATCTGACAGAATCACTGCCCTTGAGAAAACAGTTGTCACAAAGCAAGATTTGAAACCGCTAGAAAGAACAACCGACACGATTTTAAGACACATACTTTCTGTTAAGGAATAAAAAAAGTATCTATACTAAAATACAGCTAATCATTAGTATAGATACTTTTTAGATAAAATTTTTTAAACAGCTATCGGAATGTCATAGCCTTCCATAAGTATAGGTGTTCCATCTGAAGCTCTCTGTGTTACTCGCCCCGCATCCAGATTCCAACGATAACTTCCATTTTTCATTTTTAATCTGTTTCGACAAGAATACACGGAAGTTTTTCCTTCTAAATGAGGTTCAAGTCTATCAAGAACCAATTTGTAATCGTCTGGATGGACTAATTTTTTCCAAGTTTCTACATTATGAATAATCTCATCAGGGCGATACCCGAGAGATTCACACCAAGGGTTGCTAAAGTTACATTCCCCGGTTTGCACATTCCATTTCCAACGGTGTTTCAAATAGGTAATTTGGTTATGTTTCAATTTTTTTAAATTATTTACCATTCTAAATTCTTTTTCAGCAAAAAGAAGTTGATCCCAATTAGGATAATTACTTTTGCTTTTTTCTACTTTTTTAAGAAAGGGTAGGTTTAGCTTATTAATATGGGACCAGAAAGATTCTACCCAACTTTCCTCCCGGTCCCAACTTTTTTTGACGGACCAGAATCAATAGACAACTTTTGATTAAGAACATTTACTTCTTCTAACAACTCAATGATTCTACTTTGCGCTTCCTCAAACTTTTCACGATACATGGTCTCTTCCTCCTCTTGTTTTGATTGGGAAATTCCTTTACTAAAATTTCTATTAGTACGTTTTTCTAATAAAAACTCATCAATTGAAATTTCTTTTTGTTGACAAAAAGGAACTAAGAATTTTAAAAAACTTCCAACTCTATTGTCTCGCTTTAACGATGCCATGCCCATGGGTTTGATTCCCATAAGTTCTTCAACTTCCTTATCTTTCGATAAGCCTGAAACTTCTTTAACCAAAGTGATCATTTGTTCAACAGTCTTCATTTTTTAAATTATAACCTTCCCGCCCTTTTATATTTTTTATTATTAAATGTAAAAAAAGTATTGCGTTTTGAAAAATTATTAGGTAACATTTTTACGTTTTGTAATATTTTAAACCTTTGAAGGGTTTATCTCCTCGAAATATTGCAAAATGGACTAAAAGGCCCGGAGGAAAGTTTTCCTCCTAGCTTTCCTTCGGGTCCGATTATTAATACACCCTTTATCGGAAAATGCAAGAAGAACTTGTGGAAATTTATGAAACCATCATCAACGGAATGTGGCTCTGGGCGGTACTTTGGGTAGCATTTGTACTCTATATAACTCTAATTATTACACTTATTAATAACTACAAAAAGGGGAAACAAAAATGATTGAAGAAGCAATAAAAGCGAACACAGAAGCTCTAAGAGACCTAATTGATATTTTATGTAAATTGAAAATATTACAAAATGAACATTTTGAAGACCCTCGGCAATTAAAAATAGATTTTGATGCCAAATCAGAAGAAACCCAAAAGCCAATACAACATCCGACAGCGGAACTTCTTACAGATGATCAAAAAACATTAATCAGAAAAAAGATAACGATAGACCTGAAAGCTAAAGGAGTCGATACAAAAGAATTTGCTGACGTAATGAAGGATCTAGGTTATGAAGGTCTTTCTTCCGTGAAACAAGGTCACTATCAAGAACTTTTAAAATGGATTAAAGAGAAAGAAAATGAAAAAGGGGTAGCGTAATGACTACCCATGCGCTCCTCTCCCCATCCGGGGCAGATCGGTGGGCTCGGTGTCCCGGGTCCGTTGAGATGGAAAAAGATATTCCGGACAAGTCTTCAGACCATGCCGAGTATGGAACCGCCGCACATGAAGTAGCGGAAAAATGTTTGAAGTCAAGTTCTCCCGCTGACAGCTACCTTTGGAAAAAAACAACCAACAATGTTGAAGTCGATGAAGAGATGGTTGAAGGAGTTCAGATTTATCTGGACTACATCAACAACTTGAACCATGGCAATTTTTTCATTGAACAAAGGATTAACTTTTCCGAATGGGTTCCCAAAGGTTATGGCACTGCTGACTATATAGGGATGGAAGATAATCAACTCACGGTTGTTGATTTAAAATTTGGAAAAGGTGTGAAGGTTGATGCTGAAGAAAACTACCAAGGCATACTGTATGCCCTTGGAGCCTTTGCAGAGTTCAACAACCTTTTTGATTTTAACACGGTAAACATAGTAATTGTTCAGCCCCGATTAGATAACATTTCTGAATGGTCTTTATCAAAAGAAGCACTTTTAGAATGGGCTGAATATTTTAAAACTAAAGCCACTTCGGTTTTATCTGATGACCCACCCATTGTTCCGGGTGAAATACAGTGTAAATGGTGCAAAGCCAAACCTGTATGTAAACCACTTGCCGAACACAATCTCAACACTGCTACGAAAGAGTTTGCTGATGATTTCAGTAAACCCATCAAGATAAAAAACCCCAACAAGTTAGATAACTCCGAAGTGGCATTTATTTTAACTCAGATTGACTTGATCAGTGATTGGGTCAAGTCTCTCCACGGTTATGCCTATGACCAACTTAACTCGGGTAACGAAGTACC
>MDTE01148300.1_pt1 | contig 10422 bp, 7 predicted proteins | sample 811231 | NCBI WGS metagenome assembly MDTE01 (sample SAMN05326651, study PRJNA326480) | marine metagenome | isolation source: seawater | place: Indian Ocean: Red Sea | collected 2010 | reverse complement strand
TTACTTTTAAAAATAATATTTGTATCGATTGTAATTCTGTAATTTTTAATGGAAAAATAAGATCTTTTATAATAAATTTCTATCACAGGTTTTAAATACCCAATATTACTTACAAACATTCCATTTTTAATAATATTTTTATAATTATTTTTAAATATTTTTTTTTGTCTTCCGAAATAAGTACTTTTTTTTTCTTCGAAAGAACTTTTTTCAAAATGAGAAAGATCATGATTTGTAAGAAAATATTTCTCCATATTTGAGCTATAATATTTTCTTAAACGAATTTTTTTTCTTGGTATTATGCCTTCAACTGTATCAAAAAATAATTTATATTTTGTATTATCAAAATAGAGACTATGAATATATCTATCCGGATACAATTTTTTAACCTTATACTGTTTTAAATAATTAATTATTGAATAGTATTTATTTTTTTTTAAAATATACTTTTTTTCAATTCGAAACATTATAGAAAACTTACAGTTGAATGTTTATCAATAAAATCTTTAAATTTTCCAACACATTTATATTTATCTCTATCTAGATAAATTAATCCACCAAAATAATCATATCTTGTTCTAACTGCTTTTAAACAATAGTCTATCTTTTTTGCTCTAAAATCTTTTACTAACAGCTTTGCTGAGTCTTTTGCTTGAAGCGCATATTTTGCATTATCAATATTTAAATAATCTATTTCTATATCTCCATTTTCACCTGAAGAAACTGCTCTATCACCACAGTTATAAAGATTTGATTTAATAATTTTGAAAGAACCACTTTTTATACCAATACACTCACCACCAGAGGAATTTACTAATAAATAATTTATTTTTATATTAGAGAAATCTGCGTCTAGAGAGTCTCCCACCTTAACATCATTAATTTCAATATTGTTTAAGTTGCCATTTGAATTCATAAAATGTAAATTGTCACTACAAGACATTTCATTATTATTCAGCGTTATTGATGTTTTTTCTAATTTAGTCTTATTAAATTCTAAGCATATCCTTGTTGCTTTAATTTTATAATTTTTTATTACATTGTCATAAAAAATAATCTTAGTATTGTTATTATATCCTTTTAAATTAATTCTATTTTCTTTTGGATCATAACTTACATCAACTTTTGAGTTTGCAAAAATATTCAATTTTAAGTTAGGAATTTTGATGCCTATAAAATTATTATTCTTAATATTAATCAATCCATTTTTATAATTATTTTTATTTTTTCTAATGAATCTTAACTTTGAATTATTAATATTGGATATCTGATTAGAAATTAACCTGTTAATCTGATTATCACTAAGTTTTCTTTTTTGACATAAATTTAAAGTATAATCACAGATCAAAAAAATGTTATTGATTTCATGAAAAGCTAATTTATAGTTATTATTATTTTCTCTAAAAATAGAGTGAGTATCAATGGGTTTTATTATTGGAAAACTTGTATTTTTTAATTGTTTTAAATTTCTAATAACTTTATTTATTACGTTTGATATATCAGCTGGTGATAAATTGTATCTATTCAATTCGTTTATTTGATAGAATTTAATAGGATCTATCTCTTTTACAATTTCAATTGCATATTCTAGATTATCCTTAACTAAAAATATTTCACCTTCGTATAAATTTGAAAGTTTAAATTTATTTTTTTGATCCAGATTTTCTAAAATTCTACTTTCGGGATTATACAATATTGGCTCAAATAAATTTAAATCCTCATCAAAATAAAACCGTTTATCACCTGGCCCTAAACCATGAATAGAGTCTAAACTAACTAACAATGAGTAAAATAGTGAAATTTTTTTGAAATTATTAAAATCTTTAGGGAATAATTTATCAATGCCATCTCTCGAAAAATTATCTAAATAAAGATAGTTTAATTTATCAAGCGAACTCAGAATTTCATCTAAACTGTATCTTTTTTGGTTTATTAAATTTTTTTCTAATTTAACTCTAAATAATGGTCTTCTTTTATCATGTGATCTTTTATTATCTGCAAAGATAGGTCCATTTTTTCTTTTGTTATAATTTAAAATATTTACCATATCTTTATCTTGAAATATTACTTGATATTGATTATTTCCGTTTAAAGAGACTTTTGTTAAGAAATTTAAAGGCACAATAAAATCTAAATATCTCAGAAAATCACTTACAAATAATTCATTGTAAAATTTTCTATTTGAAAAAAGAATTAGAGAAAATTTAGTAGAATTTAAAATATGAGAATTTTTTAAATCTACTCTTAAAGAAATATCTTGACCATTAATATGGTCAGCAAGATAACCACCGTGTAATCTCACTGTGCCTTCAAATGAACAATAGAGACCATTTTTAAAATAAATTTTTATTTTCGCATTAAATTTTTTTTTTAAAATTTCAAGATCATTATTTACACTAAAAAAATTTTTTTTATTTTTTGTAAATTGTTTAGCTAATAAAATGTTTGTTTCAAATTTTCTTTGGTTTTTAATTTCAATTGAAAAATTATTTATATCTTTGTGAGTAATTTTTTTTTTTAAAAAAAAATTTTTATTTATCTGTGGGCAGTACTCTAATTTAGTTTCATTTCTTAATTTTGCTTCTGATATAGTTGTTAAGGAAAAAAAACAAAAAAAAGTTAAGTATAAGTATAAATTAGTTCTCAAAATTTGTTGCAACTTTTCTAATAACTTCTTTTTCACATTTTTCATAAATGTAATTTTTAATCTCATTTATTTTATCGATTTCATTACAAGCAAATTTTTTTATATATTCGCTCTCACTTTCAAATTGTATTTCTTCTATTAAGAAATCATTAAATTTAGATGTATCAAAATATTTTGAGGTAACAACTTCAATGTAGAATCTACTATCGATCTCATCATTCATTATATTAGAAAATATTTTTTTTCGAAATCTTATGTATGAAATTATAAATATTAATAAAGAAATAAAAATAGAAAATAGAATAGCAAATTCTCTATTTACAGACATGGCAATTCCAGTTGTGATTAAAGCAAAATACATTGTTAATTCAAAAGGACTTTTTACAGGATTTCTAAATCTTACAATTGATAATGCGCCAACCATTCCTAAAGCCAAAGCTATATTATTTGAAATTATTTTAGTAACCACATAGGTAATAATAGGCAACAATGCATAAGTTAAAAAAACATGAAAAGTATTAATCCATCTTTGCCTAGTGAAATAAAGTGACAGCCAGTAAATAACACCACAAATACCAGCTAGAGATAAATCAAATAAAATATTAAATCTAAAAAAATAAAGAATATTAAATATATTTTCCATAACTAATTTAAATCTACTTAAGTTAATACCTTAAGATTAAGTATACTGCTAGACTTATTTATTATAAATTTCAGTTTAAATTTATGTTCAAAATAAAATTTTAATATATTAACTTTATTAAAAAAATATTACTTTATATAAAAATAATTTTAAAAAAGACAAATTGAAAGATTTTTTTAAATTACTGTTATTTAATCAAAATTATAATTTTACGTATTTTAAAAATTATTCTGTTAGAAAAAATATTTTTAAAGTTTTAACATCTAAAACAAAAGATAAAATTTTAGAACCAAAAATCAAAGGAGAAAATATTCACTCCAAGATATTAAATTTAAGAGAAGTTATTTATAAATTAATTTCTATACTTTATATACCGCCAGGGTTAGTTTTATATTTTTTAAATTTTAAATTTGCTTGTGTAAATCCTTCATCGATTGGAACGTTTTCTGAGGAAATTGAAGCAATTCTTGTTGACAATATTAAAAATAAAAAAAAACTAATTCTACTAGAGCCAAAGTCTTATTCAGCAAATCAATTTTTTGTGGACATTATTTTTAAGAATTATTTTATTAAAATTACTTCAAATATATATTGTATAGTTTTGACTCCTTTTACATATTTAAATTTTTTACAAGTTGATGCATACGATAAAATAAAAGAAATCTATTTTCAAAGACAATACTATTACTTGGATGATAAAATTAAAAATAAAATTAAATTTGACCACAATATTTTATTTGAAAAAAGGTGCTTGACTGCAAAAAATGATTTTTTTGAATATGGGAAATTAAAACAATCATATAAAGATATTTTAGATCAAATAAATTTAAAAAAAATTTGTTTTCTTCATATAAGAAATGAACAGAATCTAAATCTAAGAAATGGCGAATTTAAAAATTACTTAGAAACAATAACCTATTTAATAAATCAAGGGTTTGATGTTGTTTTTTTTAGTAAATTCAATCCAAATTTGAATTTAAAAAGATTTCATTTTTTTGATTTAAATAAAAATCAAAATAAAAAAAAACAAATTTATTATTTAATTAAATCTGAAATTTATTTAGGTCAAGTTAGCGGACCATTTTTTTTAGCTAACTTTCTTAAAAAAAAAATGATTATTACAGATTTGGTAATCTTTAATCACCTACTATATTCAAAAGATTTTGTGGTCATAACAAAAAAATATTTTAAAAATGAAAAACAATTAAACCTTAAAAATATTTTTGAAGAAAAAATTGAGTGTGTATGGGATGAAGAAATATTAAAATCAAAAAAAATTAATTTTATAAACAATTCTAGTGATGAAATTCTAGAAGCTTCAAAAGAATTATTGGCAAATGAAGGTGTTAAAAATTATGATAGAATATTAAATTATTTTGATAAGGAAAAAATTAATTTCCAATATAATCGCTCTACTATACTAAGAGGAATATCTAATTATTATATCTCAAAAAATAAATTAATTAATTAATCATTTATTATTCTAAATGGAGACAAATAATGATTTCCTAATTTTTTTTCTATAGCTGTAATCTCAGATATGTTAAAGATTCTCCAAGATTTATTATTATCATATGAACTATTTGTATGTTTAAAGTTTTTAACATGCGTAATCATCGCCATTCTTGCCTGAAAATTATTAGATTTTAAAGGAATTGATCTATGAAGTAGCAAAGAATGAAATAAAATTATATCACCATCTTTAATTTTAGTTTTTATTGTTTTAAATTTACTTGGTAGATTAATTGGTTCTCTATTTTTATGTGGAATATGTCCCCATAAATGGGAACCTGGGATAAATTCAATTTGCCCATCAAGATTTTTTGGTTGGAAGACTGGAGTCCAGAAAGCGATAGTTGATGTGCTTGCGCCTGACCATAGTTCTTGATGCCATTTTTTAAAGTGATAATTTTTATTACTATTGCTAATATTTGAAATATTGACAGTAATAGATGGATCTTCATGATGAGCAAGGTCAGGGCCCAAAATAGATATTAAAGTTTTAAGAATCTTTGGTTCTTTCAATACTCTTGCATATAATTCATTGTATAAAAATTGTTTATGAAAAGGCAAAACATAGTCATATAATTTTTTTTTGTTTTTTTTAAGTTGTTTTAAAAAAAACTCATATTTTGAATTTTGTGACTGATTTACTATTGTTTTTAAGTCAATTAAATTTTTTCTACTCAAAGCCCTCTTTATAATAAGGTATCCATCTTTTTCAAATTTTTTCATAAGTTTATTTTTCTAAATATTATAATTAAATAAAGTGTTTATTCATATTCTTTTATATTAAAGTTAACATTTAAAAAGAAGTTTTGGTTTTAAATTTATACTTATTTTTTCATTTTTTTTATTAAATTTAAATAAATTTTATTTTAGATAAATATTTTTAGTGAAAAATTTTTTATTTGGGCGATGTGAAACAACAATTATTGTTGTTTTTTTATAATTTTTAAAAATATTTTTGAATAATAATTCTTCTGACTTTTTATCAAGGGCGTTTGTAGCTTCATCTAAAATAATTATTTGAGGTTCAGTATAAAGTGTTCTGGCTATATTTATTCTTTGTTTTTGACCTCCACTCAATTCAGGAGAATCAAATTCTATTTTTTTATTTAAAAATTCCTCAAAGTTTGAGGCAAGGTTTTCAAGACCGCAGATATCATAAATTTTTTTAATTTTTTTTATTGACCTATCCTTGATATTTCCTTTTTTACCTATTGTAATATTATCTACCAATCTACCAGGAAACAAAATCACATTTTGAGCCACATATCCAAATATAGATGTTTTGTAATTTTTTTTTATTAATTCTTTATTATCAATTTTATAACTTCCTTTGTTTGGGTTGAGCAAACCAGTGAGAATATTTAAAAGTGTACTTTTTCCAACACCAGATTTTCCTGTTATTAAAAGCTTGTCTCCTTTTTTTATATCTAAGTTAAATTTAAAGCTTTTATTATTATTATATTCAAACTCTAAGTCTTTTAATTGTATTTTATTATTAAATTTTTTTATAAACAAATATCTATTATTAAATTTTGTTTCTCTTAACATATTAGTGAAGTAATTATATGCTGATGTATTTTTTTGAAGATTAGAAACAATACTATAAAGACCAAAAAAAATTGGTATAGATTTATAAATCAAAAATGCAAAAAGACTTAAACTTGGTAAATCATTGATAATTTTATCATCTCTATACATATAAATTATAAAGAAAACAAAAAAGATATAAATTAATATTTCAAATACAAATTTTGGTGTTTGAATTATAAACCGAGTTTTTAAATCAATAAACAAAAGTTTTCTCTGAAGAATTTTTAAATTTTTTACTAATGAATCTCCAAGCTTAAAAATTAAAATATCTTTTAAGCCCAAATTTATATACAGATTTATTTGATTTAATTTCTTTGTAATACTTGAGGATACCAGTGAAAAATTAACCAATTTTTTTTTTGTTAAAGAATATATAATAAGATATAAAATAAAAATAACTAAAACTATAAGCAAAGCTTTCTTTTCAAATAAAATTATTCCAAATAAAAAAATAATTAAGATTAATATTCTTTGAAAAGCATCAATTACATTTGCAATAGAATCCTGGATTTTTTGAACCTCTGAATTAAAAAAATTCAAATTATTACTCCGGGAATCGCCGGCTATTCCCAACTTATATGTGGAATTAATTAATTTTTTATACATTTCTTGTGTTATTTTATTTTTAATATCTTTTGCTAAATAAAACCCAAAAATATTATTTATGAAAATTATTAATAATCCTAAAAAATTGAAAATAAGAAAAAAAATAGATATTTGGATTAATAATTGATTTGTAGATGTGAATTCTAAAATATAGTTATTTTTAAAAAAATCATTATTAAGTAATAAATTAGGTTTAGAGATTAAAGCAATTAGTGGAAAAATTGAAAATATTCCTAACAAAGAGATTATTGAAGCTACAGCTGAATTAATAGAGTACAATATAAAACCACTCTGGTTATATTTAATAATTGTATGAATATAAAATTTAATTATTTTGAACATTAAAAACTAATTTTTTATTATCTGTAAAACTTCTTCAACTCTAACTTGTTTTAAATAGTATTTGGTTGTTTTTTTATAGCTTTTTATAACAATATAAAGTTTTTTTTTGGTTTATATATAAAAGGTATTTTAATATAAAATTTGAATATCTTTATTATTCTCCTAATTAAAATTATGTTAGCCACTAATAACATAAATTTTATTACAACAATTTTTTTATTAAATTGTCTATTTCTTGTAACCTAATCTTTGTTGTATGATTTTGATAAATTTTTTTTTTGGCGTTAAGTCCAATCTTTTCATAAATTTTTAAATTTTTTTTTACCTCAGTAATTTTTGCAAAAAGTTCTTGTTTATTTTTATAAAACAATATTTCGTGATCTTTTTCAAACAAAGTGTTTATTTCATCATTGTAATTCGTTATTTGAGGAACTCCAAGACCAGATGCCTCAAATAATCTCATGTTACCAGCAATAACATCTTGTCTATGAATATTAATTAATAAATAAAATTCTTGCATTTTTTGATAATATTCTAGTCCATATATTGGATCAAAAACATTTTTAGGAAAAATTTTTTTGATTGGTCTATAAGTTAGAATATGATCTTGGATACTTGTAACAGGAAATATTTTTTTTTTCTTTAAATTAAGAAAATTGCTAAAATAATAATTTCTAATTACTTTAACATATTTTTTAATATTATCATAAAAGGTTTTGCTTATATGACGATAACTTTTCTCTTTCAAAAATAAATTTATATCAAATTTCTGTATTAAATTTTTTAACAAAAAATATCTCTCTTGATATTCTTTACCAAGCAAATATCCACTTTCACCAATGAATGAAATATATTTTTTTGGTTCTGTTTTGATTATATTTGAAATTTCACAATCAAAATAATGGTGAACTACAAAACTTTTTAAATTTTTTTGCTCATAATATCTTTTTAATTGATCACAAATTACGAATAATGCATCAATGCCCTCATAATTTTTTAAATTACTAGGATTTCCATTTCTTACGATTATCAATTTTAAAAATGGAAAAATTGTTTTTAATTCATTTGGTTTATGATTTTCAAAACATATTCTATCTTCAAAATATAAGATATCTGGTTTGACTGTTTTTATTTGCTCAATTAAAATATCATCATGCCAATCGTGACCATATTGAAACTCGTTTTCGTTCGCCCATTTTTTTTGGAGCTCTTCATTTTTAGATATAATTTCAAAACATGAATTTCCTAGTTTATTCATTTCCCTTGAAAACCCATCGCAATAGATAAATTTTTTACTTTCTATTTCTGATAAACTGTCTTGATATTTTTTAAAAGGATCATTTTTATGATAATTAGACAAATTAAATCCAAAATTTTTAATTCTCAAAATTTTATAGTTCATTTAATTTGAAATTTTTCTTTTATAATCATTTAAGCTCATTGAACTCTTGTCATATTCTGAAAATGCTAATGCAGAATTTTCTTTTTGGTAGATACTTGAATAAAAAGTACAAGATCTACACACTTCGGAAAAATTATTTTTTTCTTGGTTTGAAATTAGATTTGTATAATTTTTATTTCTTAGAGATATGATTTCCTTTAGTGGATTTAAATTTGTATTTCCAATTCTCAATGTAAAGTTTGCATCTCTACATGCACATGCATTTACTGTACCGTCGACGCCTATTGTCATTCTATTATAAATTAATGAACATGATCCGATTTTTTTTGTACTTTCATCCTTAAGATTGATATTTATATTATTTAAATCCTCTTTTTTAATAAGACCACCCCAATTGTCATAATTTTTTTGAAATTCATATTTAATATTTTTTTTAGAAATTAATTTTTTTATAATTAAAACAAGATCATTATTATGATCCATAATATCATTTCTGTCTATTGTTCTGTGCTCAATACTTATGACAAAATTATTTTTTAAATAACTTGAATCTAAAATATCGCTTAAATAATTTAAATTTTCTATTAATTTAAGATAGCTGATTTTATTTGATCCTGATATTTTCAAAAAACTATTTAAATCATGACCATAAATACTTATTCCTAAATATTTAATTTTTTTTAAAGTTAAAAGCTTTTCTATTTGTTTTTTATCTGGAATAATAAAATTTGTATAAAAATAAAACCCTTGAAATCCCGAATAATTTTCTATGATTGAGAACTTTTCAAATATATTCTTATCCATAAAAATATCTCCAGTCGTAGGTGTCAATCCAACATATTTAAAACCATATTCTAATATTTGATCTAAGTTTTTTTTAAAAGTTTCGTTACTCATTATTTTTTTAGGATGTTGTGAAGTATCTCTTTTTCCATACCCACAAAAAATACAATTTAAATTGCAGATACTGGAAGTCTCAAGATTAATATTATTCTTAAAATTATAAATATATTGTCTTTTAAAAATATAATTAAATTTTACAATTAATCTTTGAATTTTTTTTCTTAAAAAGAAAAAATTTGATTTTAAAAAAGAAGTTAATTCTTCTCCAAAAAAAATCTTTAATAAATTTTTTATTTTTTTCAAAAAGATAAGTTTATTAATAGTTTTGTATTAACCATGCTAATCTAACTTTATACATGCTTATGTTTTAAAATTTATTTTAAATTATATTATTTAAAATACTTTTAAATTAAATTGTTTTTTTAGTCTTTTTAATAATAGGCTTTCTATAAAAGAATTATGCCCCTTGCCAGTTCCCAAATCTTTTTTTGACTTGGCAAAATAATATCCTTTTTTATTCAAAACTCCATTTTTAAAACCAAACAAGTCTGGATATATGCCGCTTTCCAAACAAATCAAAATAAATGTTAAACCAGATGTAAAATCTTTGGGGTAAACTAAATTTAACCAAGAGCCATTGATTTTTCTTTTGTCTAAAATATTAGTAAATAAACCGTATTTGTATCTCAAATATATAATATTATTATAATCAAAAAAAAAAATATTATTATTATTTAAAAAATTCCTACTATTAAATTTTTTTAATGAATCAATAACAAGATATTTTTTATCATTAAATTTAATATTCTCACTTAACAAATAATCAAAATGATAATG
>MDTE01072870.1_pt1 | contig 10422 bp, 9 predicted proteins | sample 811231 | NCBI WGS metagenome assembly MDTE01 (sample SAMN05326651, study PRJNA326480) | marine metagenome | isolation source: seawater | place: Indian Ocean: Red Sea | collected 2010 | reverse complement strand
CGACGAACTCTACGATAAGGCACTGGAAATTGTTGCAGAGACCCGAAAAGCGTCGATTTCCTATATACAAAGAAACCTTAGGATTGGGTACAACCGAGCGGCTCGAATTGTTGAACAGATGGAACAAGAAGGCGCAATTGGTCCTCAAGTAGGTTCTAAGGAACGTGAGGTGTTCGTTCGACCGTTAGGGGAGGGCTATGAGTAGCCTAGGATCTCTCGATTTTTGTTTATGGAGAGACTCTTAATTGTGCCCCGACTAAACAGGATCTTTCCGAGCGTTGTCCTTGTGTCTTTTTTCGGGTTGTCCGCCTATGGGGAAACTTTTTACGATCCTGCTAAGGCGATAAGTCCATCGCAACAGAAAACCGATTGCTTGGATCAAACTTTGAATCTTGCACAGAACTATTTCAACGGCTTCGGCGATTTGAGCGCAGACTTTATCCAGGAGAATTGGAATGTTGCTCTCGGAGAGGTTGGAAGTAAGAGTGTAAGTGCCGGAGCCTTCAAGTTCAGCGAACCCAAATCCGTGCGTTGGGAATATTTTACACCTGATCCAGGTTTAGTTGTGAGCGATGGAGAGAAAACCTGGATTTTTGATCTGGCTAACAAGGAAGTTCAAGTACTGCCTGGGAAAGGTGGAGCCCTAAGCGGTGGAGTTTTAGATTTTCTTTTGAGCGGGTCTGATTTAAGAGAAGAGTTCGGCCTCGAAGTGGAAGGTTGCGGGAGTCCTGTTGTAAGCCTGCTCTTAACTCCAGGGGAGGACTCTCTTTTTGAAAGGGCAAAGCTAAGAATCAATTCTCGGACGGGTCATGTTTCAGAAACGGAGATCATCGATCCATTCGGTAACAGAACTCGGATAAAATTCTCAAATGTTCGAACGGATCAAGGCCTAGAGGAGAGCCTTTTTAAGTTTCAAATATCTGAGGATATGAGGGTCTTAGAAATACGTTAATAATTCTGATGTTTTCATTATGAGATGTTGTGTACTGTCTACGGCTCTCGGACGGCGAGTAGGAGCCAAGGGCCAGATTAAGACAATAAGCGCTTAGGGGACATCGGGGCGTAGGTTTTGCAGCCCATCGGAGCGAAGCAGGCCGAAAACAAAAAGCGTTTGAAAAACGAATACTTAGGCCAAGCTAGCCCGAGCGATTAGCTTGACAGTCTTGTCGCCTCTGGTACACTTAAAACGGTAAAACTATAGGAAAAACAAGGGTTTCCGAGTTTTTTCTATAAAGAAGAAAATTTACGCTGAAACGACAGGTTTTCGTGTGACGAAGGGTCGACAGGTTCCGGAGCCTAATGAGCTAAGGAAGCAAAAGAAGGTTTCCGGGAAATATCGAGAAAACTCATAAAGGACGACAACAGTTGATGAATGCCTTGCTCGCAGGTTCGCAGAGCTTAATTGCATCGTCGACGCGGTCTCAAGGGGAAGGGGCGCCATGAGTGAGGATGATTCTGAGTCCAGAGGTAATCGCCTTGGTCGGAGTGTTCGTCAGCCTGGAGCTCCTGCTTCCAGGTCGGGAGCGCGGAGAGCAATGGGCCGTTCATTTCAGGAAGAAATTGACGATCTTAGGCAAGCGATGAGTTTCTTCGGTGGTGACTCAGTCGAATTTCGGCGCAGAATGGAGAGGGTGCTGGCAGAGCATGAGTCCCTCCGGCGACGATTTCAAAATTCTCGAGAACAAATAACCGATGCTGAGCGTCAGAACGAGAAATTGGTGCACACTCTGCAGGAGGCTAAGCAACAGATCGAGCTCCTGAAGGAAGAAGTAGACAAGCTCTGTTCTCCTCCTAATACGTATGCAGTTTTTCAACAGTCTAACAAGGACGGAACAGTGGAAATTGTTTCGGATGGTAGAGCCATGCGCGTTAACGCCCACCCGGAATTAGATGTTGCGACTTTGCAAGAAGGGCAGCTTGTGGTCCTGAACGAAGCTTTCAACGTAGTCGAATCGGCAGGGTTTACCCAGCGCGGTGAAATTTGTGCGGTTATGGAAGTTCTTGGCGATGGTAGGGCAATAGTGCTCGGACATACGGACGATGAGCGAGTCGTGACTTTAGCATCGCCCTTACGGGATGGCCCGATCAAATCTGGTGACCATTTAATGGTTGATCCTAGGACCCAATTTGCATTTGAAAAGATGCCTAAGTCCGCTGCAGAGGAAGTGGCACTTGAGGAGATTCCAGACGTTTCCTACGAAAATATCGGAGGTTTGGAAGAACAGGTAGAGATTTTGAGAGATGCGATTGAATTGCCTTATCTGCATCCCGATATTTTTCGAGAACATCAACTTTCACCTCCTAAAGGAATCTTGCTTTATGGTCCCCCCGGATGTGGAAAGACTTTGATTGCTAAAGCAGTGGCAAACAGCCTTGCGAAAAGCATTGAACGTCGGACGGGTCGTGCAACGCCAGCTTATTTTCTTAATGTGAAGGGCCCGGAACTTCTGAATAAGTATGTTGGTGAGACAGAGCACAAGATTCGAGAGGTGTTTAGGCGCGCTCGTGAAAAGGCAAGCGAGGATGTACCTGTCGTAATTTTCTTTGATGAAATGGACTCTTTGTTTCGAATGCGGGGTTCGGGAATTTCTTCTGACATGGAAGCTACCGTGGTTGCACAATTTCTGTCGGAGATTGATGGCGTCGAATCATTGACTAACGTGATCGTAATCGGAGCTAGCAATAGGCAAGATTTAATCGACCCAGCGGTTCTTCGTCCCGGGAGGCTAGATCTTAAAGTCAAAGTAAACAGACCCGACGAGTTGGCTGCGCGAGAAATATTTACAAAATATTTGACGACGGATTTACCTTTTCATTCTGACTGTGAGCGTCTTTATGGGAGCGACTCCTCAAAGATCGTAGATGGAATGATTGCCGAGGTGATCGAAGAGATGTACTCAACGGATGACGAAAATAAATTTCTCGAGGTTACATATGCGAAAGGTGAACGAGAAATTTTTTACTTTAAAGATTTTTCAAGTGGAGCAATGATCGAAAATATCGTTGCTAGGGCCAAGAAAAAAGCTGTCAAGCGTGCGATAGATGCAGGCGAAAGAGGCATTAAGGTCGGTGATGTTCATGAAGCAGTCCGTGAAGAATTCAAAGAGAACGAAGATCTTCCTAACACAACGAATCCTGATGATTGGGCAAGAATTTCCGGACGCAAAGGTGAGCGTATAATCAATGTGCGTACCTTAATTTCAGGTATAAGTCGCAAGGAACGTTCGATAGAAAACATCGAATCAGGCCAATACGTTTAGACCGAAACTCAGATTAGGAGCCTGAATGGCCATACCCAAGGTTATGGGAACGGAGATCGAATATGGGATCACCGTTCAAAACGATCAAGATTTTGATCCAATCTCGGGTTGTGTCCTTCTGGTCAACGCTTATACCGAGGACCACGAAGGCAGTATTCTTTGGGACTATGACCAAGAAAATCCACTTGCTGATGCTAGAGGCTTTCAGGTTGATGGTGAAAAGTACACTCCTAATCAGCAAGAAAATATTGCCCGAAATAAGACCCTCGTAAATGGGGCGCGTTACTACGTTGATCACGCCCATCCAGAATACTCCTGTCCTGAGGTGACCAACGCGCGCGAACTCGTTATGCATGAAAAGGCAGGGGAAAAAGTCTTAGACAAATCGCGGCAAGAAGCGGATGCTTTGCTCCCTCCTGGAACGAAGATGTTGCTCTATAAAAACAACAGCGATCGTAAGGGCAATAGTTACGGTTCACATGAAAACTACCTAATGGATAGGAAAACTTCATTCAAGCAAATCGCAGGACATCTCATCCCCTTCTTTGTTACTAGGCAGGTGTTTACTGGATCAGGCAAGGTGGGAAGCGAAAATCGAGGGAGGCCATGTGATTATCAGTTAAGTCAACGCTCTGATTTCTTCGAGACCGAGGTTGCTTTAGATACGATGGTTAAAAGGCCAATAATCAACACTCGCGATGAGCCACACGCAGATAGGGAAAAATATCGGCGCCTCCACGTAATTGTGGGCGACTCTAATATGAGCGAGTACACGATATTTTTGAGAAACGGGGTGACAGCTCTTGTTCTGCAAATGATTGAGGACGGCGCAGTAAGTCAGGACTTTTCTCTGCGAGATCCCGTTCGGGCGATTAAAGATGTTTCACAGGACGTAAATTGCAGGTTGCCTATTGAATTGATGGACGGGAGAAAGCTTACTGCTGTGGAAATGCAGGGCGAATTTTTGGAGTTAGCTCAAAAGTATTTCCTAAAGTACGAGGCAACTGCCGAACAAAAGGACTTGGTTAAAAAATGGGAATATGTTCTTTCGAAGCTGGCAAAAGAGCCAAGAGATCTTAATCGTGAGATTGACTGGGTTATCAAACTTTCGTTGATTGAGAGCTTTATGGATCGGAAGGATCTGGATTGGGATGCAAGTCAAGTACAGATGTTAGATTTGCAATACCATGACCTTCGTCCGGAGAAGGGCCTATACAATTTGCTGGAGAGACAGGGAAAGGTCGAACGAATCGTAACCGATGAAGAAATTCAAACTGCTATTATTAATCCACCAGAGGACACGCGAGCTTACTTTCGAGGAGAATGCCTCCGAAAATATGGGGGCCAGGTATTCGGTGTGAATTGGGATTCAATATCCTTCGGAATAGGAGAGGAGCCGATAAAGAGGGTTTTGATGGCGGAACCTCTAAAGGGCTCTAAGCAGCATGTGGAAGATTTGCTGAAAAGTTCGCCTACCGCGGCCGATTTAGTCGCTAACTTGAGAACTTAGGCCGGCTTCCAGCAGGAGTCGGACAGGAGAAGAATCATGATTCGGAGTAACAATGGCAGGGATACCAGTTTGAAGCGCCTTCTTCGCCGGCATGGTGCAGTGATGGCGGCGGACAATACTCAAAAGCAAAAGCAGGGTGGTGGCGATGGCGGAGATCAAGATAAACAGGGCGGCGACGGTCAGAAGCTCTCCAAAAAAGGCGAAGAGCTTAAAGATGAAATGGATGCCCTCGTGGACGAAATCGACGAAGTTTTGGAGGAGAATGCTGAAGAGTTTGTAAAAAATTATGTCCAACGGGGCGGAGAATAGAAAGTTTCGAGAAGACGACCGAGTACCTTTTGGCTACGAGGTTTAGAAGGAGAACAAAACTGCGATTTCGATTTAATGGAGGCTACCTAGGTTCTAGTTTTAACGAACTTTTGAATGATCAGTGTCCGGAGCTTCGGCCTGATTTCAAGGGAAGCGAACTTTCAGCGCCTTTTTTAAGCTCTGAAGGCACAACAGTACTCGCGTTACGATATGAAGGTGGCGTTCTGGTGGCTGGTGACAGGCTTGCCACTATCGGTCACCAAGTAGCCTCAAGGGAAATTGATAAGGTCTATGCCACAGATTTCCATTCCGTTATGGCTATTGCTGGAGCAGCTGGACCAGCGATTGAAATGGCGCGCCTTTTGAGAATTCAGCTTGAGCACTACGAAAAGATCGAAGGGGCACCTTTAGAGCTAGAAGGAAAAGCGAACACTCTCGCGCAACTCATCAAGCAAAATTTACCGATGGCCATGCAAGGTTTGGTGGTTGTGCCAGTCTTTGCGGGGTTTGATCTTCGTCGTTCCATCGGGCGTTTGTGGAGATATGAACCAACGGGGGGTCGTTATGAGGAGCGAGATTTTGATAGTGTTGGCTCGGGTTCAATTTTTGCGCGAGAGTCCTTAAAAAAATCTTATCGCCGAGATCTGAATCGCAGTTTAGCGATAAACCTAGCAATCGAAGCACTCACGGATGCCGCGGATGAAGACCGAGCTACGGGTGGGGTGGACTTGGTTCGAGGGATTTTTCCTTTAATAAAATTATGTGAGCAACAGGGAACTGAAGACGTCGAAGAAGAAGAGATTCGGGAAGCATACGATCGCGTAGTCGCCAGCCAGCGTCTAAGATTGTCTCGGTAGGCTCGAAGGAGAGGAAGGAGTAAGGACAGATGTCAATGCCTTTCTACGTGTCACCTGAACAAATGACACAAGACAAAGCTGAATTTGCCAGGAAGGGGATCGCCCGTGGCCGTTCGCTGATTACGCTCGAATACGATGAAGGGATTTTGTTAGTTGCTGAAAATCCTCTGAATCTTTCAAAAATCGGAGAGATTTATGATCGGATCGGTTTCGCTGGAGTGGGAAAATACAGTGAATTTGATCGACTTCGCCAGCTGGGAATTCAATATGCAGACATACAAGGCTTTCGTTTTAGTAGGGAGGACGTGCGCGCGAAAGCCTTGGCCAATCTGTACTCTCAAATGATCGGGGACGAATTTAATCGAGCGATTAAACCTTTAGAGGTTGAGATCGTAGTGGCAGAGATTGGAGATCCTGAAAGTCCGGCGCACTCCGCGAATGCGCTTTACAATGTAAATTTCGACGGAAGTATTCTAGAGCTGGAGGGCTTCAGTGTAATCGGTGGGGCGAATGACAATGTAAAACGCCATGTCGAAGTGAACTATCAAGAGAACATGACGCTGGAGACAGCTCTCGAGCTTGGTCATGACGCTCTGCAGCGCGCTGAAAACGGAACGAGCGATTTGCCTCCAGAAAGCTTAGAGGTCTGCCTTCTAGATAGAAGCCGTACCGGCAGGAAGTTTGTTCGCTTAACATCCCCAGATGTCAAAGAGATATTAACTAAATAAAGAGAAACGGTTTTGCAGAAACGCATTTTTGGTGTTGAAACAGAATACGGGATAATTTTTTCTCCGGAAGGCCGAAAAACACTTCCCGTGGAAAAGGCAATAAGATTTCTTTTTGAAAAACTGATTACCACGGAACATTTTCTAAATGTCTTTCTTGAGAACGGAGCGAGATTTTACCAAGATACTGGTTGCCACCCCGAATATGCCACTCCGGAGTGTTCAAGTCCGAAGCAACTAATTGTCTACGATAGAGCCGGAGAACGAATACTCGAAGATTTGCAGAATTATGCAGAGGAAAGAATTCGTGAGGAACGTATTCCGGGAAAGCTGTCAATTTTCAAAAACAACACAGACTTTGTTGGGAATAGCTACGGTTGCCATGAAAACTATCTGGTTGATCGCGATGTCGATTTCTATTATCTAGCCGAACAATTGATTCCATTTTTGGTAACTCGCCAGATATATAGTGGAGCTGGTAAAGTTTTCCAGACCCAGGAAGGAACTCACTATTGCGTTAGTCAACGAGCGCAACATATATACCAAAAAATATCAGGGACGACGACCAACGATAGATCGATCATAAATACAAGGGATGAACCGCACGCTGATCGAGAAAAGTATCGTAGGCTTCATGTCATTGTTGGCGATTCGAATATGTCGGAGTATACAAATTTTTTGAAAATCGGCGCAGCCACCGTAGTTCTGCAGATGATTGAAGATAATTACATAAACAAGGACTTCACACTTAGGAATCCTGTTAAATCGATTAAAGACATTTCATATGACACAACCTGTCAAAGAAAATTGCGCCTCGATAATGGTCGGGAGTTTTCGCCAATAGAGATTCAACGGGATTATTGCGAGATGGCTCACAGGTATATTGAAGACTATCCAGTATCGGAAGAGGTTAGACAGGCTGTATCTATGTGGAGTCATGCTCTAGATTGCCTAGAGACTGATCCCGAAAAACTGGACACCAAGATTGATTGGATTATTAAGCGTAAATTGATTCGTTCTTTTGTCGAGAATAAAGAAATTTCATGGACTAACCCAAGAGTCTTTTTGCTGGATCTTCAGTATCACGATATAAGAGTTAAGAAAGGTCTTTACTACTTGTTGGAAAGAAAAGGGCAAGTCGACCGAATACTAAACGACGATGAGATTCTAAAGGCTAAAACAGAGCCGCCTCACGATACACGTGCACGAATGCGAGGGGAATTTATAAAACTCGCTCGGCAAAATGGTATTCAATATGACTTAGATTGGTCGAATATAAGGTTAGGGAATCTTTTGAACGTTAGAGTTGTTTGTAATAATCCGTTTGAGACCGACGTTGAAAAAGTTTCGGAACTGGTGAAAACAATACAGAAAACTAATTTGAGAAAGACGAGCCTGTCTAAATTAGTCATACAGTCCTGAATAATTCCCGGAATGTTTTGTGGAAGATTCCAACTGATAACAGAAATGACAAGACGCTCAGGCTTTGTAGATCTTAAGATCCAGGCGTGGGCAGGGAGTTAGTATGAACGAAGGGACCGGGAATCCTAGTAATAAACGTCGACTCGTTCTATTTAGAGAAGTCTTCTAGATGGTAGAGGTTGAGTAGTCTCGGCGTGGTAAGTGATTACGCTATCGATGGGTTCATATGGGTTATTTCTTATTGAGATTTGATCGTCTGATTTGATATTTCTCAACCGCTTTTAGGTGATCGCGGTAAGTTTGGGTAAATTCGTGACTTCCATCTCCGCGTGCGACGAAGTAGAGGAATTTCGTAATTTCTGGTTCAACGACGGAATGCAGCGAGGCTTCTCCGGGATTAGAGATCGGACCAGGAGGAAGACCTGAAAACTGATAAGTGTTATAAGGGTTTGTTGAATCGTTTAAATGACGTCTCGTAAGGTTACCGTCAAAAGTTTTTATACCGTAAATCACTGTGGGATCAGTCTGAAGCCTTATGCCTTTCGCAAGGCGATTTAAAAAAACAGAGGCTATACGGGGTCGTTCTGAAGATTGGCCAGTTTCTTTTTCAATAATTGATGCGAGGATAACTATTTCTCGCATGTTTAATCCTGTGTTTTTGGCTTTACTTTCTAAACGTTTCCAGCGGTCATGAAATTGGGCCGCAAACGTTCTGAGAACGGTTTTGACAGGGAGGCCTTTTGAAAAAGTATAAGTTTCGGGGAAGAGGTATCCCTCATAGCTTGAACCCTCGAGGCCGTGTTCTTGTAGCCATGCAATGTTGTGTACGCCTTCAAGAAAGTCGGCTGCTTCTACAATTTGGGCTTCATGCAGGCGGTTTGCAATTTGGCTGGCTTTCAGTCCTTCGGGAATAGAAATTTTGTAGGTGAGCACTTGTCCACGAGAGAGAATGGTCAGAATTTCCCAGGAAGACATCGATGGACTTAAGCTGTACTCTCCCGATCTAACTTTGGAGTCGAGTTGCCGTACTCGAGCAAAAAATGTAAATGCACGCCTGTGGATTAATTTCTTGGCTGCAAGTTTAGTTGCTACTTCTGAAAAGGTTGTACCTGGTAAAAGTATAACGCTGACGTGTTTTCCATTAGGGTCAACTGGACTGATTGCCGCCTTGATTACTAAACTAAGCAAAAGTAGAGATAGTAACGCTACAAAGCTGATAACACGTATTGGTAAGCTACTCCTCCTCAATTTTTACCTCGAACGAATCGATTCTTCATTTGCGGTCTACCGCCTGATCGAGCCACGACCTTAGAATGATCGAAGCGGCGGATGCGTCGATTTCTCCAGATTTCCTTCTTGCCTTCTTTTTGCCTCCTACTGTCTCCAAGGCTCGTTCCGCTTCGATGCTAGTCCAACGTTCATCCACTACTGCGACCGGAAGCCGCGTTAATCTCCTCAGTTCTTCAGAAAAAGTTATAACCTTCTTAGCCTCAGAACCTTCCTTTCCATCCATATGGAGTGGAAGGCCTAAAACGATTTGTTTGATAGCTTTTTCCTCGACGAATGAGAGGATAGCGTTTAAGTCTTCCTGCTTATTGGACCTGTGGATAACACCAGCCGGAAAAGCAAATTTGCCTTCTTCGTCCGAAACAGCCAGACCAATTCTTTTCGAGCCGTAATCTAAGCCCATGACTCGCATCAGGAAACGTTAGCTAACTGTAAACTGAGAGACTGTAGGTTCTTGACCACCAGGCTTTGATTTTTCTGGTGGTTGCTTGTGAGGAAACGTGATTCTCCTTGCCAAGGATCCCTGTCGCGATAGGATTCTCAGCGGGTTCCCCGTAAAGAACTGCACTCCTACCTCTTCTGTATGCCGAGGCATTTTAAAAGGGGGCTGGGACTAGATAATCCGACAGGTTGCTGTGGATATGCGCGTTGATATGGGACAAAGGTGCTCGAAAAGTCTCGATTCAGTAGCATTGGCGATCGCTACCTGGTTTGGTGTAGGTTTTTTACCATGGGCACCTGGAACTTGGGCCTCCATCAGCGTAATTTTCATTTTCGTGTTATTTTCGTGTCTGGGTTGGACGGTTAATTTATTGATCGGGGTGGCGGTTTGCCTTGTGATTTTTCTGCTGCCCCTTGGAATCTGGGCCGCTGGTCGGGTTGAAAGAATTCTAGGTAACAAGGACGACGGTCGAATTGTGATAGATGAAGTTTTTGGGCAGTACTTTTCCCTAGTTCCCCTTGTCGCCAAATGTACTTTCTTCTCATCGTCGCCTTTTGTTTGGGAAACGGAGACTACGGCAGCTGCTGTGACCGCATTCGTCGCATTTCGT
>MDTE01192522.1_pt1 | contig 10423 bp, 9 predicted proteins | sample 811231 | NCBI WGS metagenome assembly MDTE01 (sample SAMN05326651, study PRJNA326480) | marine metagenome | isolation source: seawater | place: Indian Ocean: Red Sea | collected 2010 | reverse complement strand
CGCTAGGCGCCGCGCGAGGACGGCGGGGCCCTGGACGAAATCGGCGAGCGGCTTGACGCCGCCGGGCAGCGCCGGGTTGCTGCCGAGGGGCGCGAGCGTCGTCCAATGGATCGCTGCCTCGGCGTTCTCCGACGCCTCCAGATCCTCGCCGAGCGCCGCGCCGAGCGCCGCCTCGTAACCCGACTCGACCTCAAGCGAATCGACGATGCCCGGACCCTCGCGGGTGAGGCCGTGGCCGAGCAACTCGGTCAGCGCCTGGGCCTCGGCGTGGAGTCGGGAGAGCTTCGCGTCATTGGCCTGCAGCCGGTCGCGCGCCGCCGATTCTTCGCCCGCCGCGGTCTCGCGCGCCGCCTCGGCCTCGCGCTGCGCCTCGCGCGCCGCCTGGGCCGCGTCGCGCGCCCGCGCGACCGCCTCCTCTGTTTCGGCGATGGCGCTTTGATGGCTGCTTCGGGCGCCGAGCTCGGCATGTTCGCGTTCGGCCTCGGCCTTTTGCTCGCTCGCCCTTGCCCGCCGCGTATCGAGCTCTTCCAGGCGGCGGGTTAGCGTGGCGCGCTCCGCCTCGGTGGCGGCGACCGATTCCGTCAGCCGCCCGATGAGCTCTTCGAGGGCGGCGACATCGGCGGCCGAAGCGGCGTGGGCCGCCTCGGCATTCTGTTCCGCCTCGGCGGCGTCCTCGCCGTCCTGGGTGAGTTCCTGGCGCTGCTCGGCGATCGCCGCCATGGCGTTTTCCGCGTCTTCCGCCAGGGTGCCTTCGCGCTGTAGATCCTCGGCGATCTGCGCCAGGCGTGTTTCGATCGACTGGCGCTGCGCCTCGGTCTGACGCTCTTCCTCTTCCAGGCGGTCGCGCGCCACGGCGAGACGGTGAAGCGCCGCGGACTCGGCGGCCTCCTTCTGGCGCAGATCTGGGAGCGCGCCGGCTGCCTCGGCCTGGGCGCTCGTGGCGGTAGCGGCGCGGCTGGTCAATTCGCCGACCCGCTCGGTCTCGCGCGCGAGCTCCGCCGCGCGGGCCTCTTCGGAGTCGCGCGCGGCACTCCAGCGGATGTGCAGCAGCAGCGCCTCGGCGCTTTTCAGATTTTCCGCGATGCGGCGGTAGCGGTTAGCCTGGCGCGACTGGCGCTTCAGCGCGTTAAGTTGGGTTTCCAGCGCGCCGACGACATCTTCGAGGCGCTCGAGATTGCCCTCGGCGGCGCGCAGTCGGAGCTCCGCCTCATGACGCCGGGCATGCAGTCCCGAGATTCCCGCGGCCTCCTCGAGAATGCCGCGCCGCTTAGCTGGCTTGGCGTTAATGATATCACTGATGCGCCCCTGGCCGACAAGCGCCGAGGAATGCGCGCCGGTGGCGAAATCGGCGAACAGATATTGCACGTCGCGTGCGCGCACGTCGCGGCCGTTGACCCGGTAGGCCGAGCCCTCGCCGCGCTCGATGCGGCGCGAGACCTCGATCTCGTCATCCTCGTTGAACGCCGCCGGCGCGGTGCGCTCGGCATTGTCGAGGAGCAGCGCGACCTCGGCGATGTTGCGTGCGGCGCGCGAGTCGGTGCCGTTGAAGATGACGTCTTCCATGCCGCCGCCGCGCATCTGTTTCGGCGCAGTCTCGCCCATCACCCAGCGCAGCGCCTCGACCAGGTTGGATTTGCCGCAGCCGTTGGGCCCGACAATGCCCGTGGTGCCGGGCTCGATCACCAGTTCCGTGGACTCGATGAAGGATTTGAAGCCGACCAGTTTGAGCTTTGTAAAATGCACCGGCTAGGCGTTCCGCTCAGTAAATAACATCAAACAAAAGACGCCCGTCACGAACGGCGCATCATGCATCATGTTTCGGGTAGGTAACGGTCAAGGGCCTTGGCGAAGGCGCTGAAACGCATGCTGCCTTCATACTTATTCCCGTTGATGACGAAGGATGGGGTGGATCGGATATCGTAATTCTCCTGGCCGCCGCGGATCGAGCTCAGGATGCGGGTCTCGAGATTTTTGTCGCCAAGACAGGCCTCGAACTGCCTTTCGCTAATTCCGCCGAGCTGGCCGATCTGGCCGAGGGCGGCGAGATAATCGGCGGCGCGGGTCCAATTGTCGAAGGTGTTGAACAGGGTCTCGATGAAGGCGAAGTAACGCTCCGGCCCGTCGCAATGGGCGAGCACGGCGGCATCCAGCGCCGGCCGGTTGAGCGGAAAATCGCGCGCGATGAAGCGCACCTTGCCGGTCTCGACATATTCCGTGCGCAGGCGGGGAAAGGTTTCGGTGTGGAAATCGCGGCAATGGGGGCAGGTGAGCGAGAAATATTCGATCACCGACACCGGCGCCTCGGGCGCGCCGATCGCCATGTCGCCTGGCTCTTCCCATGTGCTTGCCAATGCCGGCAGGCTGGCCAATTGCAGGAGCGGCGGCGCGGCAACGGAACCGGCAAAGCCGGTCACACCCGCCAACAGTAGCCGTCTCGAAATCATGGCAGTCCTCACTTCGCTTAACGCGCCCGAAGTATAAGATGGCGTCGGCGGCGCCTCAAGCGTGGCGGCGCCGGGCCGCGCCGGATCGCGCTGGCCCTTGGAGCCACAAATTATATTGAAATCAACGTTTTAGGTTTTGCGCGGTCGGCTCAGCACGGCCTCGCCGAGACGCGACAGCGCGTCCTTTACGTCGCTGTTTCTGGTGCCCTGGATGGATTTGGCGAGCGACTCCGCCGAATCGGCGGAGAGCACGCGTGGCGCGGGCGGCGCCGCCGGCTCGGTTTTTTCGACCGGCCCGTTGATCAGCCTGAGGCGCGTCACCGCGCGGTAGCCGAAATAGCCGGCGATGCGTTCGATGATCTGCGGCTCCTGATGCTTGAGCTCGGTGGCGAGCGGCCCTTCGACGCGGAGATGCAGCGTGCCGTCATGGCCGAGGCGCTCCGGCATTGTATGGCGCGCCAGCTCATCGCCGACGATGGCGGCCCAATTGTTGAGTACGCCGGCCGAAGCGAAGCCGCGCTCGCGGTATATTTTCTCCGTCACCTTTTGCAGGGCGGATGCGATGGGGCGTGACGGACGGGTCATTTCCCTACTATAAGCCTTGGCAGGAAATTTTGGATAGCGCGATGAAGATCACCCTGGCCTCCACGCCGAAGAGCCTGGTGGCGGCACTACTCGTCTGGTATGACGCCCATGGCCGCGACCTGCCGTGGCGGTCGCCGCCCGGCGCGCGGCCAGATCCGTACCGCGTCTGGCTCAGCGAAATCATGCTGCAGCAGACCACAGTCGCCACGGTCAGGCCCTATTTCGCCGAGTTTCTCCGCCGCTGGCCGAGCCTCGAAGACCTCGCCCAGGCGCCGCTCGACGATGTGCTGCATGCGTGGCAGGGCCTCGGCTATTACGCCCGGGCGCGCAACATGCGGCGCGCCGCGAAGGAGCTGGTCGACCGTCACAGCGGCGAATTTCCTCGGGAGGAGGCGGCGCTCCGCGAGCTGCCCGGCATCGGCCCCTATTCGGCGGCGGCGATCGCCGCCATCGCATTCGATCGCCCCGCGACCATCCTGGATGTCAATGTCGAGCGTGTGATTGCGCGCCTCCGGCTGGTCGAGACGCCGTTGCCGGCGGCCAAGGGGGAGCTGCGCCGCCTCGCCGGCGAAATCACCCCCGCCCAACGTCCCGGCGACTATGCCCAGGCGATCATGGATCTGGGCGCCACCGTCTGCACGCCGAAAAAGCCGGCCTGCCCGATCTGCCCGTGGCGCGGCGCCTGTCGCGCCCGGAAGGCCGGCGTGCAGGCGCTGTTGCCGAAAAAAACCCCGAAGCCCGAACGCCCCTTACGCCATGGCGTCGCCTATTGGGCGGCGCGCGGCGACGGGCAAATTCTCCTCCGCCGCCGGCCGGAAAAGGGCCTTCTCGGCGGCCTCATGGAAATACCGACCAGCGAATGGCTCGATACCCCTTGGAGCCAAGCCGCCGCCCGCCGCGCGGCACCCGCCAAGGCGCGCTGGCAAGCGCTCCCCGGCCTGGTCAGCCACGGCTTCACCCATTTCCGTCTCGATATCATCGTTTATGCCGGCAAGGTCGACGGCCGAGCCAATGCCGACGGCATCTGGTGCCCGCCGCAAGATTTTGCCGACCAGGCGCTCTCGACCCTGAGCCGCAAGATCATCCGCCACGCGGAGACGAGCGGCTAGTCCAGCTCCTTGCGCACAAGGTCGCGCAGGCTGTCGATGGAGGTGAGATCGCCCTTTTCGTCGGCGACATACCAATAGGTCCAGCCGTTGCAGGCTTGGGCGCCTTGCGCCAGTGCGCCGATGCGGTGGATCGAGCCGGTGAGGGGCCCGTGCGCTAGGCTGCCATCAGCGCGCACCCGAGCCTTTACCTTCTTCATGCGGTCGTAGAGCGTCTCACCCGGCGCGATCAGGCCGCGCTCGAGGAGATTGCCGAAGGGCACGCGCGGCTCGGCGCGCTTTGGTTTCATGGTCTCGAGGTCGACGCCGTCGAGCGGCGTGACCTCGGCGAGCCGCGTCGCCGCGACCTCGGCATAGTCCGCGCTCTGCTCGATGCCGATCCAGCGCCGCCCGAGCCGCTTCGCCGCGACCACGGTGGTGCCGGAGCCGAGGAACGGGTCGAGCACCACATCGCCCGGCTTGCTCGCGGCGAGGATCACGCGTTGCAACAGGGCTTCCGGCTTCTGTGTCGGATGCGCCTTGCGGCCGTTCTTCTTGACCCGCTCCGCGCCGGTGCAGATCGGCAGCAGCCAGTCGCTCCGCATCTGAATGTCTTCGTTGAGCGATTTCATCGCTTCGTAATTGAAGGTGTAGCCTTTATGCGCTTCGCCCTTGGCGCACCAGATCAGGGTCTCCTGGGCATTGGTAAAGCGCCGGCCGCGGAAGTTCGGCATCGGGTTGGACTTGCGCCACACCACGTCGTTCAACAGCCAGAAGCCGAGATCCTGCAGCGCCGTGCCAATACGGTGAATGTTGTGATAGGTGCCGATCACCCAGAGCGAGCCCGTTTCCTTGAGCACCCGGCGCGCCTCGGCGAGCCAGGCGCGGGTGAAGGCGTCATAGGCGGCGAAATCCTCGAACTTGTCCCAATCGTCGGCAACTCCGTCGACGCGGCTCTGATTGTTGGGCCGCAGCAACTCTCCGCCGAGCTGCAGATTATAGGGTGGGTCGGCGAAGACAAGGTCGACCGAATCCGCCTGGAGACGCGCCATTTCCTGGACGCAGTCGCCGACGATAAGCTCTCCCGCTTCGGCCCGTATTTTTGTTTTTGTGTGGCTCATGGGGCGGCACCATGGCGCACCCGGACTCCGCGCGTCAAGCGATTGATTAGGCGGACTCTTCCAACAGCTTGCGGATGGGCCTGAAGGACCGCCGGTGATGCGGCGTCACGCCCAGTTTTTCCAGCCCATCGGCGTGCAGCTTGGTGCCATAGCCAAAATTGCGCTCCCAGCTATAGCCCGGATTGCGCGCCGCGAGATCGGTCATGTAGCGGTCGCGGGTCACCTTGGCGACGATCGAGGCAGCAGCGATGGAATAGCTTTTATCGTCGCCCTTAACGATACAGCGTACCGGGCACGGCAGGTCCGGCGCGCAGTTGCCGTCGATCAGCGCCGCGTCGGGCGTATCGCCAAGAGCCTCGAACGCCCGGCGCATGGCGAGATGCGTGGCGGCGAGAATGTTCAACTCGTCGATTTCCGTGACGCTTGCTTCGCCCTGCCCGACCAGGGCGGCTTGCAGCAATTCGGGAAAGAGCGCCTCGCGCGCCGCCGCCGAGAGCTGTTTCGAATCCCGCACCCGCACGGCGATGTCTTGCGGCGGCCCGCCGGGCGGAAAGATCACCGCGGCGGCGCAGACCGGCCCGGCCCAGGGGCCGCGCCCGGCCTCGTCGATACCGGCGACGGCGCCGCCAAGCTCGCGTTCGAGATCGAAATCAGGCACGGCGTTTGAATTCGCTCCGCTCCGGCGGCAGCACCTCGCCGGATCTGACCGGCACGTCCTCATCGTCATCGATCGCGGCCGGGCGAACTTGCCGGCGGGCGCGGATCTCATCGGCGCGCCGGGCGAGCTCGGCGAGATGGCCGCGCACATGCCGCGCCCCCCTGCCAAACTCCCGCAGTGCGCGTTTTACGCCGCGCAAGATAAGGCGCGCCTCCTGCTCATAGATCGCGAAGAGAAGATCGTCGAGGCGCCAGATGCCGCCCGCCGTCAATTGCTGCATGCGTCGTGCCGTCATCAGCCAGAGCGGGCTGACCACCAGGCTGAGCGCGATCACCGCGACGATCAGCCGGTGACCCTCGATGCCGACCGCCGCTACCGCGACGCCGGCGCCGGCGAGGACGAAGGAGAATTCGCCGACCTGGCTAAGGAGGATGCCGGCGAGGAAGGCGCGCGGCCAGGGCTCGCCGAGAACGCGTAGGATGAAGAGGTTGACCGCCGATTTGACCAGCAGTACGAGCACCAGCAGCACCACCACGGTGGCGAAATTCTCCCAGATATAGGCGAGGTCGATGAGCAGACCGATGGACAGGAAGAAGACCATGGCGAGCACGCCCTGGATCGGTTCAGTGGCTCGGATCATCTGGCGGCGGCCTTGCGTCGAGCCGATGGCGAGCCCGGCGATGAAGGCGCCGAAGGCGGCGGTAAGGCCAATGAAATCCGAGATCGCCGCGAGCGCCAGGCAGCAGCCGAGGGCGGCGAGTGGCACGATCTCGCGGTGGCGCTTCGCGAGGGATGCGAAGGGCAGGCGTATCTTTTCGCGCCGGCTGAGATACCAGATCAGCGCCGCCAACAGGCCGATGGCGGCGAGGAAGCCGGGGATGGTGGTCCAGTCGAGGCCGCCTTCCGCCGCCATGCCGTTCAAGAGGAGCAGCATCGGCACCACCGCCAGATCCTGGCCAATGAGGATGCCGACGACGAGCCGTCCGGTATCACTCCTGAGCTCGCCGATCTCCTCCAGCATTTTTATGGCCACCGCCGTGCTCGATAGGCTGACGACGAAACCGAGCAGCACGGCAAGTTCGAGCGGCCAACCGAAGAGGCGCGAGAGGGCGAGGATGATAACGGTGGCGACGGCGATTTGCATTGCCGCCGCCATCATCGCGACCTTCCAGATCGATCGGAAGGCGCGCAGACTCATCTTCATGGCGATGACGAAGAGCAGCAGCAGCACGCCGAGCTCGGCGAGCATCGCCACCCAATCGCGGTTTTCCACCAGGCTCAAGGCGCTCGGGCCGAGAATGACGCCGGCCAGGATATAGCCGACAATGGCCGGCTGCTTGAAGCGCGCAAAGCCCAGGCCGCACAACAGGGCAGCCAGGGCAACGAGGGCCAGTTGGCCAAGCTCCGAATGGAACAGCATGTGAGGCAAATAGTGCCACACATGCGAGTCAATCGTTAGCCAGTGCGTTTATATCGTTGATTTATAACAGTGTTAATTGATCGCCTTTTTGCGGCGGTGGGCGAAAACGACTCGAATCGAGTCGCAATGTCGGTTCGTCCATGCCGTATTTGCGTTTCGCTAGGCGGTAGCGCTGGCCGAGCAGCTTGGCGCTCGGCCCCGAGCCGGTCTGGCGCAGGCCGAAGCCCGAGCGGTAGTGCCGCCCGGCATGCATGTCGCGTACCCGGTTCATGACATGGCTCGCCCGGTCGGGCACGTGGAGGTGCAACCACTCCTCGAACAATTCCCTGATTTCGAGCGGCAGGCGGAGGAGGATATAGCCGGCCTCCATGGCGCCGGCCTTCGCCGTCGCCTCGAATACCGCCTCCAACTCGCTTTCGTTGAGCGCGGGGATCACCGGCGCGAAATTGACGCCGGTGGGGATGCCCGCCTGGCTTAGTTCGCGGATTGCGGCGATGCGCTTGGCTGGCGCCGAGGCGCGCGGCTCAAGGCGGCGCGAGAGCTCCCGGTCGAGACTGGTGACGGAGAGGATCACTTTGACGAGATTGCGCTCGGCGAGCGATGAAAGAATGTCGATATCGCGCGTCACCAATGCGGATTTGGTAACGATTCCAACGGGGTGATGAAAATCCGACAAAACGTGTAGGATGCCGCGGGTGAGCTCCAAACGGCGCTCGGCGGGCTGGTAGGGGTCGGTGTTGGTGCCGAGAGCTATCATGCGCGGCTGATAGCCCGGCTTCGCCAACTCGAGCGCCAATTGTTCTGGCGCGTCATGCTTGGCGAAGATGCGGCTTTCGAAATCCTGGCCCGGCGACAGGCCGAGAAAGGCATGGGTCGGGCGGGCATAACAATAGGCGCAGCCATGTTCGCAGCCGCGATAGGCGTTGATCGAACGGTCGAAGCCAAGATCGGGCGAATCGTTGCGGGTGATGATGGTGCGGCTTTTGTCCGCCTCGACGATAGTTTTCAGTTTCTCCAGAGGCTCGTCCAGGCTGCCCCAGCCATCGTCGCAGGCCTCCCCGGCATAGCGCTCGTATCGCCCTACCCTGTTGCTCGCCGAACCCCGGCCCTTGCGTGCCTCGCGCATCGCCAACTTGTCCGTCGGAGCGCTACTATTAATATTGCCCGCGTACATGAGTCATTCTACGAATAATATAGAACATATAAAGAACAAAATGCTGAGTGTCGTCATCCCCACCCTCGATGCGGCGGCCACCCTCGCCGAAACCCTGCGGGCGTTGCGCTCGGACCTCGCGGGCAACGATCACGAAGTGGTCGTCGCGGATGGCGGTTCGGCGGACCGGACGCAGGCCATCGCACAGGCAAACGGTGCCGAGACCCTCCGCATTCAGTGCGGCCGCGGGCAGCAATTGGCTGCTGGCGCGCGCGCGGCGTCAGGCGAGTGGCTCCTCTTTCTTCATGCCGATACGAGGCTCGGAGCGGGTTGGCTTGCCGAGGCGGAGCGCTTCATGGCGGATGATGCGAACCAAGCGCGCGCCGGTGTCTTCCGCCTCTCCTTCGACGACGGTGCGCGCGCGGCGCGGCGGCTCGAAGCCATCGCGGCGTGGCGCGCGAAGGCACTCGGCCTGCCCTATGGCGATCAGGGGCTTCTGATCAGCCGCAGCTTCTACGATGCGCTTGGCGGTTATGGGCCGCTCGCGCTGATGGAGGATGTCGACCTGGCGCGCCGCATCGGCCGGCGGCGATTTCATCATTTTGAGGCGGCGGCACTGACCTCGGCGGCGCGCTACCAGCGCGCCGGCTATGTCCGGCGCTCGGCGCGCAATCTCTTCTGCCTTGCGCTCTATTTTCTCGGCGTCGATGCGCGGTTTCTCCTCCGGGTCTACGGCTGATGACGCGCCAGCTTCTGATCTTCGTCAAGGCGCCGCGCCTCGGCCAGGTCAAGCGCCGCCTCGCCCGCGATATCGGCGGGCCCGAGGCGTGGCAATTCTACCGACGCACCGCGCGGCGTCTCATTCTCTCGCTTGCCGGCGATCCGCGGTGGCAAAGTCACCTCATCGTGACGCCGGACGATTTCGACGGGCGCGAGCCGTTCTGGCCGCGCGCTCTTCCCGTGATCAAACAGGGCGGCGGCGATCTCGGCCAACGCATGCACCGCGCTTTCCGCGCCGCGCCGCCCGGCCCCGCCGTGCTGGTCGGCAGCGATATACCCGACCTCGGCCCCCGCCACATCGCCGAGGCGTTCGAAGCTCTCGGTCGCCATGACGCAGTGTTCGGGCCGGCGGAGGATGGTGGCTATTGGCTGGTCGGTTTCGCCCGGCGCGCGCGCCGCGCCGATCCGTTCGCGAATGTTGCCTGGTCGAGCCCCAGCGCGCTCGCCGACACATTGGCCAATCTGCCGAAGCGCTATTCCGCTGCCATGCTGGAGAAGCTTGGCGATATAGATGTCGGCGCTGATTATACGCGCTGGCGTGAGCGCTGCCGGCAAGAGACCCAAGAATGAAATGCGGCAATTGCAACCTTGATAATCCCGACGGCCATAATTTTGCGGCCATTGCGGCAGTGCGCTCAAGGCGGTCTGTGCCGCCTGCGGTTTCGAGAACGCGCCGGAGGGAAAATTCTGCGGTGGCTGTGGCCAGCCGCTTGCCGGCGGCACACCCGATGTTGCGGAGCCGGAACCGGCGGCGGAGCTGCCCAAGGGTGAGCGCCTCCAGGTTACGGTGCTGTTCGCCGATCTCAGCAATTTCACCGCGCTTTCCGAACGGCTCGACATGGAGGAGACCCACGCGCTTCTCAACCGCTATTTCGAGACCGTCGATTCCCTGGTGGGAAGCTATGGCGGCTCGATCGACAAGCATATCGGCGACGGGGTGATGGCGGTGTTCGGCGCGCCGGTCGCCCATTCCGACGATCCCGCCCGCGCGGTGCGCGCGGCGTTCGATATCCAGGCGGCAGTCGGTGCGCTGGAGGCGCCGGGCGGCGGGGCGCTCGGCTGCCATATCGGTCTCGCCAGCGGTCAGTTGTTGGCGAGCGGCACGGGCAGTGCGGCGCACCGCGAATACACCATCACTGGCGATAGCGTGAACCTCGCCTCGCGCCTGCAGGACATG
>MDTE01133173.1_pt1 | contig 10423 bp, 12 predicted proteins | sample 811231 | NCBI WGS metagenome assembly MDTE01 (sample SAMN05326651, study PRJNA326480) | marine metagenome | isolation source: seawater | place: Indian Ocean: Red Sea | collected 2010 | reverse complement strand
CGAGCCTGCTGCCGAGCCTGCTGCCGAGCCTGCTGCCGAGCCTGAGGTTGAGCCTGAGGTTGAGCCTGCTGCCGAGGAGCCACCGAAGAAGAAGGTGGTGAAGAAGGTGGTGAAGAAGAAGGCAGAGCCAGAGCCAGAGCCGATTTCGATTGACGATCTCCAGGAGATCGAGATCGAGCATGATGGGGAGGAGCGGACGCTGCTCTACCACGAGGCGACTGGAAACGTCTACGAGGCGGAGGATCTCAGTAAGCCAGTCGCAAAGGCTCACGAGGATGGTCTGGTCTTCTTCTAATTCTAAGCCCGCGCCTTAACTTAAAAAAATAAAAGAAAAAAAAAAGAAAAAAAAGAAAAAAAAAGAAAAAAAAGAAAAAAATTTTTTATTTTGTTTTTATTTTGTTTTTATTAGACCGAGACCACTACTACTACAGTTTCAATAAAATTGAATACATATTTTAAATTAAAGACATATCAGACTACACTACTTTCCAACAATGTTGAAACTTCTTCCACACCAAGAATATGGGCTAGAATATTTACTAAAACGCGAGCCAAATAACCAACTGAAAAGCACAATCTTTGGTTCTATACTAGCAGATGACATGGGATTAGGAAAAACAATTCAAACAATTGCCTTGATCAAACAATCACCACTAGCACGCACACTCCTCTTTTGCCCATCAACGCTATGTAGTATGTGGGCTTCCCAACTAGAAAAGTTCGCACCAGAGGTTGATGTTGTCGTTTTTAGAAAAAAAGGAACTCTGGCATCATCAATCGCAGAGAACTGCAAGCAAGTTATAATTTGTAGCTATGGTATTTCTTTCCGAAGACCCGAGCTATTGGAATATACTTATGACCGTATTGTTTGCGATGAAGCTCACATATTCCGTAACCCTAAAAGTAGAACATTCAATGGACTGATGCGGTATAAGGCTACTACAAAACTACTTCTTACTGGCACTCCTATTCAAAACAAGATTGGTGATATGGTTACACTTGTCAAGTTTATCATAGGTGAAGCAAACAAAAAGCTTGATATTGATTTGTTAAAGATTTTTGTGAAAAGTAGAATGTTGATGCGAAAGATTGATCAAGTAGGTATAACTCTTCCACCAATAGATATTGAACAGGTTAACCTTCAGGGAGAAATCACAAATCGTAAGATTGTAAAACTTACTAATGGGTTTCCTTTTGAAAATCACCTTGAGGCAATGATACGAAAAAAACAGGCTAGTATTTTCCCAGATACTCTCAAAAAAGGGTTTCGTGAAAAATATGAGCTTGAACCTTTCACTGTGGCAAACGCAAAGGTAAACCACATAATCGAGAAAGTTATCAATGACGACGAAAACTGTCTCATTTTTACTGAGTATCGTGATGAACTTAATTATATTGTAGAAAAACTTAGAGAGCTAAAGCCCATCCTAAGAGTTGATGCTATTTTTGGAGATGTGCCTCTAGAAGAAAGAGACAGAATTACAAAGGATAAATCTATTAACGTTCTAGTTATCCAAATAAATACTGCTGGAGTGGGACTTAACCTACAGCATTTTGCTACAGCACACTTCACAAATATTCCTTGGAACCCTTCGGTCACGGATCAGGCAATAGGTAGAATTAAGCGCATAGGGCAGAAAAAACACATGAAAGTATTCATATACTCTTTAGAGATGTCGATTGATCACAAAATAAATGAAATTGTTAGAAAAAAACGAGATACGATTGACCGTTTCTTCAGTAATTAAAAAAAAAGAGAGAAAATATATTTTATATTAAACTTAAACGGTTTTCATATTGAGATGGACATTTATATATTAATCCATTTATGTAGTTAATCATTTGTTCTAGTTGTCTTTCCTCAAAACTTTTTTTGTTTCTATTTCTATAATTTTCATATTGAGATGTTTTTACAATAAATATACCTACAAATACAAAAAATATTAACAATATTAATAAGTATTTTTCCATATACTATATACTCTTATTTTTTTACCAATAATTCATTTGGTCAAAATATTTTTTTTTAGAATCGACTTCAGTCGCTTCAAAAATATTTTCACAATCTTCTACTTCACTGAACATAATCTCAGAAACTTCTCTAAAGGATTTCACATTACGATTAACATATTTACCTAGACAATTATTTAACTCTTTTGATTTTTCATCTCTTAAAATTTTTTCACTATTTTCTATTTCTGAGAAATCTATTTCATTCATATCTTCAAGAGAAGTAGTAGTAGGTTCTATAATAGTAGGAGCAGTTGGCATCACAGTGGTAGTAGCACCATGTGAATTAAATCCTTCCTTTCTTGAATATAAAAATAAAGTTATAACAACTATTAACACAATCAAATAAATACCTATTAGGAACATATATTATTTATGCACATTTTTTTTACTAATTAAATTCTACATTTCCATCACTAGTCAAACGTCCAATTACTTCACAATCGTCATTATACACGTTGTCTTCATCGTCCTTGAACAACTCCTTTCCATCATGAGTAAACATCTCAAGCTCCACAGATTCACCATCATCACTTGTGTTTAATTCTCCCTTTTCCTGCGCATTCTTTATTGAAGAAGCGATAGCTTCTTCAGAAGCATATTGTGTAGCTTTATATCCAGCAGGGCGACCTTTCTTTGTGCTTCCAGTTCCCTTATTAGAAACTGAACTTGTAGATGTTGTAGTTTCCACATTTGGCGTAGATGAAGACTTAGCACTTGTTTTGAATGCTTCTTTCTCTTCATCAGTCATATCTTTCCAAATCAATCCAGCCTTTATAGTAATCAGAGACATAAGGCGAGGCTTCTTAATCTCCTTTCCTTGATCGCTCTTCTTTTCAATAAGCAAATTCAACTTATCTACAGGAAGAGACTTCTTTTCATAATATGATCGAATACCTTCTACACTCCAATCTTCATAGTCTTCAAAGTCGTCGAAAAATTCATCTTTAATCTCATTTCTTTTTTCTGAACTAAGCCAATTCATAAAATTTGATGCCTTTCTATTTGCCTTCTTTTTATCAACTCCCTTAATTTGCTTTTGTAGAAGAACAAGTTTTTCTCTAAACTGTTCCTCGGTGCACTGAATACGCCCGTCATTAATAAAATTTCCGAATACATCCTCAATCTGTTCTGAGAACATAGCACTAATTGTTTCGCTAGGCATGTTTAATGTTTTAATGTCACTAAAAGTTATCTAGCATCTTATATTTAAAATTAAAAATCAATTTTTTGTTTCCTCATACGTTAGAGGTTTCTATAAATAAAAATAATTATACACACGCATATGCTTTAGTTCCTTCAGAATTTTGACCTATATAATCACATGCTGGTCTTGTCGGCTCACTGTTGTTTAAAACCCTATTAAAAGAAGATTCAAACAAAGATTGGTTATCATTAGTAGATTGATTATTGCATGGCGCGGTTTGATAACCTCCTCTTTGACGCTTGGTGCGTCTAGTTCGTTTTTTGTTTTTAGATCTACCGCCACCACGTTTTGATAACTTTTGCTTTCTTGATTTTTTTATCTTTCTTGATTTATTCAATCTATACTTTTTAATATTTCTAGAATAGGCTCTCATTATTAAAATAACCTTAGATTTTTATTTCTAATACATAAATTTATAATACTGGTCACTATCCTTAATAGCAATACAAGTCTCCTTCTCTCCACCACTATAAATTTTCATCATTCTATTAAAATCCTCGCGACCCATCTTTTTTATAAGAATTGAATAATACTTGTATTCTGTCTCTGTAAATTCGCCCTCTATTCCATTACTCGCATTTGTAATATACTTATGATATGAATTAGCAAAATGAATAGCAGTAATTATAGCACCAGAAGAATTGAGGTCATGTATTTTACTTGGAATTTCAATAAGACTTACTTTATTAGAAATTGTAGAATTATCAATCTTCTTATCATTACAAATCTGGTTTACTCGTGCGAAGAGAAGTGCCTCCTCGGCAGTTCGTCCTCGCCCTACTACTACATTAGTGTAAGGCATAATTAAACTGAATAGGATTAAGCTATTTAAAAATTTTAAAAAAAAAATGTAATCAATTTTATTCTTTTTAAATTACACTATAATTTATTCCATAAAAGCTTTTTTAAACTCATCAACTGTTTTAATATCTATTCCTTTCTTTTTAGCAGAAAGAAGCTTTCCTGAAGAAGAATTTGCGTATTCACAAATAAGTAAATCAACACTATTTGTAATAGAACTTACTAATTCAACACCCTGTTTTTGTAAAAATTCTATTATTTCTTTATTTCTCTTACCTGTAATACACACTTTTTTTAAGGATATAGATGATTTAGTTTCTTCTTTATTTGTTTTAAATTTAAGATAATCATTTTCTTCTATAAATTTCTTAAACTTCGGTAATCCTTCAAAGAACTTATAAATAGATTTACTACTCCACCCTGGAAGCACGCTTAATTCTTCTTCAGACGGAGTAAACTCAAGAAAATTTGGGAAGTTTATAACTATTTGAGCACACCTTTTTATTCCAAAACCATTGCCAAAACATAGAGACCCATCCATCAACTTTTCTAATTCTAAAGGAACATTTATTTTACGTTGAATACTTTCTATTAACTTTGAAGCCATCTTTTCATCTATTCTTTCAAGTTTTAAAAGTTCATCCTTTTTAATCGTAAGGATTTCCTTTAAGGTTTTAAATCCATTCTTGAACAAGTGTGAAATTAATCCTTCAGCTAAATAATCTATTTCTACTGTTTTCACAAATGTTACGATTTTTTTCTTTTGTAAATTATCATTATCTTCTAGTATTAAACAATCTACTTTAGTATCATTCCATTTGTATCCTACTTTAGGCATAGAAGGCATCTTCGACTGAGAAATGATTTCAGTAACATATGGAATAATTTCACCACTCAAAACTACTCTGATAACCGCTCCAGGACCGATACAATTATTAAATATATAAGCACCATTAAAACCAGTGCACCGCTCTACTTTACTCGATCCTAGTTTAATTTGATCAAAAATCAACTTTGGTTTTAAAACACCATGTTTTGAGACATTCCACTGGACTTCATTTACCTTTGTAACAACACCATCTTGATTAATTTTAAATGCTATACTATATTCAGGATTGCCTTCAGTTGGTATATTATAAGAAATGTCATTTGAAATGATAATTCCATCTATATCGTATTTATATGATTTTCTATAATCAGTCAAAATTTTTCCAGGTATAGTGCTTAAAATATCTTCCTCCTTTGCTCCTTCTAAATTTTTATGAAGTTCACTAAAATTATACTCTTTCCAATCTACACAATTTAACTTCAACTGTTTTGCTAATTTAAATTGATCACTCACTGATAATTTAGGTTCAATTATTTCAAATAGAACAAAATCTAGTTTTTCAAGAGCATGAGCATCTATATGGTCCTTCTTATTTGTTAATCCATTAACCATACTTCTTGGACATTTGAATTTATCCGAAAAAGGTTCAAAATTAGCTTTAGAAACTATCATTTCACCCCTCATAACTACTCTATTAATAGACATTTTAATCATATATTCCTTCACTTGAAGCTTAACATCTTTAGATACTAAAACCTCATTCAAAAAATCTAGCTGCTTCCCTACATCTCCATCTCCTCGGGTAAATATTTCAGTTTTAATTGTATCATCTTCTAATGATAAAATTACTAATGCTGAGGTTCCATCTATTTTAGGGGTGATCACAAAATTTTGATGATTAACCTGCTGTTTTGCTAACCATTTCAGAAAAACACTTATTGATTTAGTCTTATTCATACTTCCCATATGATATGGAAGTTTACATTTATTACTCTCTTTTATTGAAGAACCTATATTGCTATACTTAACAGGAGAGCGCATATTATAAATATCAACCAACTTATCAAATACATCATCATTTATTATAGCATTTGTTGTATTGTAATAAGCATCACTCGCTTTTGTTATCGTTTCAAAGAGAAGTTCGAGAGAAACATCTAAACCCCACTCTGTAGGATTTTTGTTCAAATTTTCTATGTTTAAATTTTGTTTCATAGATTTGATTTATAAAATATTCTTTAATTTAGTTCAATTTTTTATATTATATTATTTTAATGCCTACATCAACTAGAAAAATAAAACAGAATAAACCTTCTAGAAAAAAAACAGTTAGAGGTAAAAAAACACAAAATTCTAATGTTCAACAAAAAAATAATAATTTTATCAAAGCTTTAATAGTAGGAAAAAAATATACCGAAAAATTTGATAGTCATTTAGATGAATACAAAGCTACCACAGAATTCAAAAGTCTAGCATCTCAAAACCCTACATTATATATGGTAAATATGGTATTTTTAGACTGTCATAAAAAGAGTTTATTCGCTGAACTGTGTAAACCAAAAAATAAACCTTTAGCAGATGCATTAAAGTATTGCTTTAAACTAGCTACTATTGTCAAAACAAAAAAATCTGCCGAAAAATATCCTATAGTAAGACAACTTTGTAGTCATGGTTTTAATACAATATACGATATAATACTTGAAAACACTGAGAGCTTTTTCCTTGTATCGTTTGTTTCACATCTTGCTTCAGAAAAAGTAATCGAAAACCCTAACGACTTTATAGTTTATCTTTCTAAAAATAATGTATATAAAATGTTAAGAGACCCTGTAGTTATAAAAGGACTACAATTACTAGATTTGTTTACCAGAATAAAACGTTATCAATAAAAATTGAATTTAAAATTTCAATACTTAAAGACTAATTATAAACATCTATTTAAATGGAAGGTAATTCAAACTATGGTTTTATGCAGAGTGGAGGTGGAGCAGCCACCTCATCAGGAATTAATTTTGATGAGAATGAATTGAGACAGTTACTTGGACTATTTATTTCAAACGCAATTATTAATGCTTCTCGCTATGTTAAAATTTGTAACCGTAATGGGGTGACAAAGCAAGATATTAATCTAGGAATGAAGTATGAAATTAGAGAATTTTTTAGCAGATCAACTCTAAGCAATGATTTTGAAGAAATTAAAAAAGATTATGAAAACATGCTAAATGAAGAGCCTTTAAAATTTAAAGTAGAATATGTCGATACCAGAACTGGTATTATTGAAGAATCTTCGGTATTTGACACAGAGGAAGAAGCCGAAGATTTTATTTGTAATTTAGAACAGGATGAGCATTTTGTAGATTTTACTATCGTTGAAATTACTGAATCCGATTTAATGATGGAAAATATGGTTGTAGAAGATAAAGAAATTCAAGAATTTTCTAAAGCAACTACAGATAATCTTCGCGAAGCTTCACAAGAAGATAGACAATTTGTATCAAAAATTCATAGATACGAAACTGAATGGGAAAGCTGGGAGCCTGAAACTCCTATTCTTTCAATCCTGAAAAATGGCGCTATTAAGATGATGGAAGCAAATATGTAAGTAAAATAACACAAATTATATAATTTTATTTAATTTTATTTAATTTAATGTTAATTTAATTTATTTATTTAGGTTAACTTTGTTCGTTAAATGCACGAACGTCCTATATCTTTCATCCAGTCTTTTTCTGGTCTATCACGGTTTTCATTTCGTTCAATAGCAGCACTTAAAATGTAAGAGTTCATATTATTTTTATTCATATCAGACAATACACCCTGAATATCTTTAGGAAAACATGTTCCACCAAACCCCAATTTACCATCGGGACCTGGAACCATTGTGTGTGATAGACCTACTCTTTTATCTAAAGCAGCTACATTTATTACAGTGTCATAATCTATATTTTTTAATTTACAATACTCGTATATTTCATTACAAAATGATACTTTTACCGCTAGAAAAGTATTCCGAAAATATTTAACCATTTCAGCTTCTCTATTTGATAACCATTTTATTTTATTACTTTCAATACAATTTGAATTATAAGCATAACTAAACAATTGTTCTATTTTATTTTTAAAAATAGGGTCACTTTCTATATTTAATAATCCAAATATCCAAAGTGGATTAGTTTTAAAATCATTTATATAATTTTTCTCTGTTAAAAATTCAGGCATAAAATATACATTAAGATTATCACTAGTTCCTGGTAAAACAGTAGATCTAATTACAATAAAACCATCATAATTTATATTTCGTAATTGATCAATGACACTCTCTACAATTTTTAAACAAACCGAACCATCTTTATTCATAGGAGTGGGAACAGACACAAATATTATTTCACATTTTTTCATATCATTTAATGTTAATCCTAGAGGTTCACACAACTCGGGATTTATATCATAAAAAACTATATTAACATTTTTATTTTTTAAAACATTTGTTGCTTTTCCTACAAACCCATTACCAATTATACCTATATCCATAATATCTATATACTAATATTTAAAATCATAAAAAAAACCCAAATATTTATAATTAAAATAATTTTATATTTATATGAACCTTACTATTTACGATAACGTTGCTTATATAATAATAATAATTATTCTGACAATCGCTATAGGAATAAAATATTTTTGCGATTACAAATATAAGTGCAGAAAAGACGCTCAAAAACTTAATTTGTAAAAAGATTATATTACTAACTTTTTTAATAACTAATTTATTAATTAATTTACTAAATAATTTATTATTTAATTATTTATTCATTATTTGTTGTATTATAATAAATGCCCCGAAGAATTTTAAGATCTAAAAAAATATCTAAATTAAGAACTAGACGTTCGCTCAAAGGCGGAAGACGCACATCAAAAAAAAAATCTTCTAAAAAAGGAAAATCTGTATCAGCATCAGCATCTTGTCCAGATGGTATGAATAAATTGAAAACCAAATCTGGAATGCTTTGCGTAGGAAAATGTCCACATAGTGGAGGTCCAATATATTACAACCCTTCTACAGACAAACTTGTTTGTAAATGGCATGGGTCACAATTTAAAACTAGTGGTAAAGTTTTAACACCTCCAGCCTATACCAATTTACAAGTAAAAAAAATTATGAATTATGAATAAATTTTATTGTTAGATAAAAGTTTATAGTAGTTTATATTTATTTTATAAAATTGATCTTGTATTAAATAAGTTTATTTCTTTAGACTAACAACACTACACTACACTAATCAAACTGTTAGATAATGTCGGAACCTGCTCACATTCCTTATAGGTCTCTTGAACAGTTTCGCACCGCTCTTACCGCTAAGTATCTAGAAATTTATAACAAATATGATGTTTTAGTTCAGGAAAAGATCCATGGTTCAAACATATCAATTGTAGGAACCTTTGATCCTTCTTCAGACGATAATTGGAACATTATGTTTGGATCACGTCGGCGATGGATCTTGGCAGATGAAAAGTTTAACAACATTCAAGCGCTTTTTTCCGAAAATAGGGCTAACTTTATATCTCTATTCAACACTCTTTTTGAAAAGTATTATGTAGATGGTGCCCCTAAGATTGTGCGTATCTATGGAGAAATTTACGGTGGTAAGTATGGAGGTTCTACTGATAAGAATGCTATTAAGACACAGCGTGAACCAGATTACTGCCCGCACAATGACTTCGCATTCTTTGATGCGTTTGTTGGTGATGTTTGTGTGCCTGCTATTGACTTCATTAAGATTGTGCCAGAAAATGGATTGAAGATACCTCCCGTGATTTATAAGGGTTCTCTCGCAGATTTCTTGGCTACATTTGATGTCAACGATTTCAGGTCTCGTGTCTCAACAGAATTTTATGGGCTTGATTTTATTGAGCATCCTAAGGCAACAGAGGGAGTAGTAATTCGCACCGTAAATCCCAATCCGGAAGGAGATGAAGCTACAGTGCTAAAGTATAAGCAAACGTGGGCGGTTGAAAACCCACGTATTAATAAGAAGAACAACACCGAAAAGACTTCATCTAGTAAGTGTGCACTTATTGACGACTGCATTGCCATGCTCAACGAAAATAGGATTACTAGCTACAAGAGCAAGACCACAATAGATGAACTCACAGATCAACGACGTATTGGAGAACATGTAGGTAATATTGTTAGCGATACAATGAAGGATGTCGTAGAGGAATTTCCTCCAAACAAGTTTCCCGACCTTAATCAGCGAGAAGTTTCTCGTGCTCTTACAAAGAAGGCATTTCCATTGTTCAAGAGTTACATTCAGCAACTAGGTCGAGAAGCTCTAGCTCCATGCGATCGTATTCGATTTATCACAAATGAAAACGCACGTCTTCGTGCCGAAATAAATAGCCTTAATGTCAGGGTAGGTAAGCTTAATACTCGCCTTATTAAGTTGAATAATTAAATGAACAAATATAAACTAAAATTATAAACATAAATATTAATATCTTTCTATTTATATTTTCTATTTATATTTTCTATTTATATTTTCTATTTATATTTTCTATTTATATTTTCTATT
>MDTE01160026.1_pt1 | contig 10424 bp, 6 predicted proteins | sample 811231 | NCBI WGS metagenome assembly MDTE01 (sample SAMN05326651, study PRJNA326480) | marine metagenome | isolation source: seawater | place: Indian Ocean: Red Sea | collected 2010 | reverse complement strand
GGATCTGGCTCATTGAACGTTTGTGCGGATGTTCAAGGAGCCGGATCGTGGATGTAGACGGTGCGTCACACGATCCGGTGAGAAAAGAAGCGTAAGCACGGCGTCGGCGTCGTTTCTCGCGGTTGGCTCGACGGCGCCCAACCCTCCGCTGCGGCGCAAACACCGAAGCGTGGAGCTTTGGATCCATATGGAGTTCTGCGACGAGACACGTAGTGTGAAGTTGGTTGTACCCTACGTAGCCCTCAAGTAAGATCCACGCTCCGGTGCAAAGCGGAAGAAAAGTAGCGGAGGGTTGGGTGCCGTCGCCCGGTGTTTCCTTCTCACGCCGCCTGCGAAGCCTTGGCGCAGAGCCCGGCGAAGCGCTCGTCCGCCTTTTGCCTCGCCGCGTCCACGTCCTTCTCCCACTCCGCCTTCATCTCCCAGCTGCAGAAGAGCAGCAGGCGACCGTCCCGCGGGTCGATATCCCACACGAGAGGGTCAGCGGACGCGAGCTTGTCGTGGAGCCCCACGCCCGCGGCGCAAAAACCGCCGTACTTCGGCTTCAAACAGCGGTAGTCGGCGCGGAACTTGGCGAGGTTCTCCTCGGACGCGAAGCGGTATCGCACGCGGCCCTGCAGCAGGGTCTCGATGATGGTCTCGTGCACCGCCTTGCCCATGAGCGGGCCGTGGTCGGCGCCCGCGTGGTAGCTGACGGGGTCGTATCCGGAGAGGGCGATATCGCCGTCGTTCTTCACGTCGACCCAGGCGAGAACCTCGGACGTGTCCGGGACCGCCTTGCCCTGCACGGGCTCGCCGCGGACGCTCACGACGGGGCCGCAGCCGTCCGGGGTGACCACGGGGCGCTTCGGGGGACTGGTCATGGCGTCGACGTCGCGGGCGCGCGCGAGGAGTGTCTGCGTCGGGGTTGCCCAGTGCCCAGACAAAGTCGTGGTACGTCTCGGACATCGGCACGTCCAAGTGTGACAGCCAACGTCGTTGACTTTCGACGGACCACGTGAAAACAAGTTTCAACGCGTTTCACTCGCACTCAACACTCGCGGAACCCGCCCTCTCTACATCACGACGCACCGCCCCGCCCCCTCCCCCCTCCCCAAACCGTCCCCTCGTCCCCCCCCGCCCAGCCTCGACCGCCCGCCCCCGCCGCTCCTCGGCGCGTTCTCGTCGTACGTGAACCTCGACGTGTCCAAACCGTATTTTTCCCGCATCCGCTGGCTCCACGGCGTAGACGGCGACTCGGGCGCCGAGTCACCGCGCCGGGGCGAGAACGGGTCGTGGTACGCGCCCGCCCCTCCACCGCCGGACCCGAACACCGCGTGCCCGTACGCGCCGCCGCCGGCGCCTTCCTCGAGGAGGGACTCGTTGTCGTCGGTGGTGACGCCGGTGCCGTCGGTGTCGGCGCCGTCGTGCAGAAACGGAAACAGCAGCGGCCGACGAGCCGAACGCCTGCCGCCGCTCCCGCGCGACCGTCGACCGTAGTACGACCCGTCGTCGTCGTCGTCCTCGTCCCAATCACCGTCGTCGTCCCCGTCTTCGTCGTCGTCAGACGAGTCGTACTCGCTACCGCCCCGTCGCCGCCGCCGCCGTCGTCTCGACGCGAGGTTTCTCGCGATGGCCGTCGCCGCCGCCGCCGACGACGCCTGTAAACCTAACAGCGCGATCGCCAACCACCTGACCGCGCTCAAGTTGGCGTGGATCAACCGCCACGCGCTCGCCTCGGCGCCGGTGATGTCCGGCGGGGGAACGAGGTACCCGCCGGGGTTGACGAAGACGGCGACGGCGAGCGCGGTTTGCGCCACCAAGGACACCGTGACGGCGAAGGCGTAGACGCGAAGGCAGCATCCGCCGCACCGACCGCCGCCGGCTGTGTCGGCGCCGCACGCGCCCACGGCGGCGCACGTCGCGACGTAGGCGCCCGCGCCCGCGAGCGCGTAGAGGAACCTGTGCGATCGCGGCGGTGGGAATCGGGGCGGGTAGATCAGAGGTTGTATACTCTTAACTGTTTTCGGCCGGGCTGGGACGCTGACGCGACTGGCCGAATTTGGGACGTGTTTTCGCGCGAACCGGCAGGGAGGGGCGGGGGTTTCCGCGGATCGTCGGGGCGGGTTCGCGCACCATGGTTCGTCCGCGACGACGTGATGGACGTACGACGGCGCGTCGCTCCCCGGCGCGAGCGGCGGCGGGGGCGGAGCGGCGGGGGCCGCGTCGCCCCCCGACTTTCGCCTCTCCCTCTCAAAAATGGCGAGGAGCACCGCCGCGTACAGCGCCACGGAGGCGCCGAGCATCAGGAGGATCATGTTGTTGAGCCACAGGAAGCCCTTGAGGAACGATTGAAAGCCCATGGCGCCCGGCGTTGGCGCGAGAGATGCCCTCGCCCCTTCGATTCGCCGCGCCCGCGCGCCTCCGTTTGCGTGGCGGGAAGAGGGGCGCTCGGCAGAAAATCAACAAGGCTTCTCGAGCCCTGACGAAGAAAAGGATCGATTGTCTCCTCGTGACCCCGAAGCGTCGTGGGCATTCACGAGTCGCGCCTGGTCCTCACGAGGCCGGCGCATCGCACCGGGAGCAACCACGGGCGAACCCTCGCGCGACTCGTCCCCGATCGACGAACCAACTCACACGCAAGGGGATCGGCGTAAGGGCGAGATGGCCAGCAAGAACGTGCTCCGGCGGATCTTCAGCAACGCGGGATCCCGCCTGCTCCAGTGCGCGGCGCCCCGCCCGGGCAAGCACTCGCAGCTCCTCACCGCGCGAGGCATGGCCGCAGCGAGCGCGGGAGGTAAGATCCAGGCCGCACCCATGGTCTACGTCGCGGGCGAGGAGATGACGCGGTACACGATGGACCTCATCCTGGAGCGATGGATCAAGCCGCACGTCGACACGTCCGCGTGGGAGTTCTTCGACCTGCGCGCCAAGAACAGGGACGACACCGAGGATCAGGTCCTCCGCGACGTCATCTCCGCGGGCGCGCGGCTCAAGGCCATCTTCAAGGAGCCCACGATCACCCCCACCGCGGACCAGGTCAAGAGGCTCGGGCTCAAGAAGGCGTGGGGATCGCCCAACGGCGCCATGCGCCGCGGCTGGAACGGCATCACCATCAGCCGCGACACCATACACATCGAGGGCGTCGAGCTCGGCTACAAGAAGCCCGTCTTCTTCGAGCGTCACGCCGTCGGAGGCGAGTACTCCGCGGGGTACAAGATCGTCGGCAAAGGTAAGCTCACCACCACCTTCGTCCCCGAGGCTGGCGGCGAGCCAATCGTGGTGGACGACCGCAAGATCACGGACGATCTCAACGCCGTGGTCGCGTACCACAACCCGCTGGATAACGTCACCCACCTCGCGCGCATCTTCTTCGGGCGGTGCCTGGACGCCGGCATCGTCCCGTACGTCGTCACCAAGAAGACCGTGTTCAAGTGGCAGGAGCCGTTCTGGGAGTCGATGAAGACCGTGTTCGACACCGAGTACAAGCAAAAGTTCTACGACAAGGGCGTCATGAAACCCGGGTCCGAGCTCGTCCACCTCCTCTCCGACGCCGCCACGATGAAGCTCGTGGTGTGGACCGACGGCGGCTTCGGCATGGCGGCGCACAACTACGACGGCGACGTGCTCACCGACGAGTTGGCTCAGGTGCACAAGTCCCCGGGATTCATCACCAGCAACCTGGTCGGCGTCGACGATAACGGAACCCTCATCAAGGAGTTTGAAGCAAGCCACGGGACGGTGACGGACATGGACGAGGCCAGGCTCCGCGGCGAGGAGACCTCGCTCAATCCGCTCGGCATGGTGGAGGGCCTGATCGGCGCGATGAATCACGCCGCAGATGTACACGGGGGAAGCTCCGCCGTGCACCCATGGACGGGGAACCTGAGGGCGGTGATCCACAAGCTGTTCAGGGAGGGACGCGGCACGCGCGACCTCTGCGGCGCGGGCGGTCTCACCACCGAGCAGTTCATCGACGCCGTCGCGGAGGAGCTGTGATTGACGACGAGATTTTCAAGTAAAAGTTACTTTCGTAAGGGTTTTGACTCTTAAACGTTGCGAGTCTTCGTCACAACGGGGGCACCCGTCGAAATAAATCAACTCGTCATTCAGAACTCGTCGTCGTCACGGCGCAATCGCCAGCGACGACAAGACGGCGACGCCGCGTGCCGGCGCGACGAAACCCGCGGAGCGCCTCGCTCGCAGACCCAACGCGGAGCCCTTGGACGCGACGAAGGACCGTCCCGGACGCGCCACCGCGACCACGCCCCACGTATTCCTCCTCGCCCCCGCCAGCTGTGTCCGCCCCGCCGACATGACCCAACCCGCGTCGCCGTGCCTCGTCACCGGCCCGCGACCGCGACCGTCGCCGTACCCGCCCTTCCTCCGCGGCTTCGACGGCGCGGGCGGCGGGACGGAGTCGTCAAACGAAGATGAAGACGACGCCGACGACGACGACGCCGACGACGACGCTGACCTCGCGTCGGCGCCGTCCTCCCTGCGAAGCCTGTTGTCCGAGCCCCGCACCCACCGGTTCGCGCCGCCGCCGCGATCCGCCGCGCCCGACGCGCCCGCCCCCCGCCGCCCGACGCCTCGGGAACCCGCCTTTCGTCGCGGCGCGAGGGAATCGAGCAACCTGTCCACGTGCGACGCCGGGAGCCCGCACTCGCGAACGGCGCGGACCAGCGCCTGCCGCCCCGACCCCCCCGGTCGCATGCTCACGCCCTCGTCCACCATCAGCTGCGCCGTCTGCGTCACGCCGGCGACGTCCCCGAGCTGCCCGTACCCCCACGCGAGGTGAGCGAAGGTCCTGTCGTTGGGTCGCACCCTCCGGTCGGACATCTCGGCGACGACGCGTCTGGCGTTGGCCATGTCCCCGACCGCGGCGTACGCCGACACCACGGTGCTGTACAGGATCACCCCCGGGCTGAGCTTTTTCCGTCGCTCCCCGTCTTTCCCGTCTTTCACCCGCTTCCCCTTGCGCCTCCAGTCTGGCTCTTTGCGACCGCCCCGCCCCGCGCCCGTTCGGGTCCCGGGATCCGGAGCGTCGTACCTGCGCATGCGCTCGAGGACCTTCTCCGCTCCCTCGGGGTTACGTCCGCGAGCGTACGCCTTCACCAGCGACCCGAAGGTCCGCTCGTCGGGCGCGACGCCCTTGAGCTCCATCTTGGCGAGGATCTTCTCGGCGAGGTCGACGTCGCCCTGGTTGGCCCAGTGGTCCATCAGGCTGGTGTAGGACGTGACGTCGGGTTTGATCCCGAGCGAGTCCATGTCCCACGTGCCGGATCCCTCGAGCTCGCGGAAGACGTCCTGCGCGGCGCCCACGTTGCCAGACTTGAGGTAGCCCTTGAGGAGCATGTTGAAGATCTCGATGGACGGCGCCACCTTATCCCACTGCATCTGCCCGAGGAGCCTGCGCGCGTCCCCCATCGCGCCGACGGAGACGTAATGATCGATGATCATGCCGTACGACGCGGTGACCGGGCGCGAGACCCGGCCCTTCCGCTCCGCCACGCGCTCCATGTCGAGCTGCTCGTAGTTCCACCTCTGCAAAACCTTCTCGGCGTCGTCCCCGGCTCCGCGATCGCAGCACCCGCGGATGAGCGCGTGGTACACCTTCTCGTACCATCGCAGCGCCGCGGCCTCGTCCACGCACACGCTCTCTATGCGAGACACGATGGACTCGCACCGTCGCAGGTCGCCGAGCGCGGCGTACGCGGCCACGATGTCCGGGTAGGTCGCGGCGTCGGGCGCCACGCCGTCGCCGAGCATCTTCTCCACGAGGCGTTCGGCGTTGGCGGGGTTGCCGTTGGCGCACCACGCGTGGACGGCGGCGTTGTACGCCCGCGCGTCCGGGGCCTCGCCCGCGTCGCGCATGCGCGCGAGCACCTCCTCGGCGTCCTCCGGAGCGCCCACGTCGCCCAGCGCGGAGAGGAGCGACGTGTACGTCTTCACCGTCGGGCGATGGCCGTCGGCGAGGAGGTTCTCGAACTGGCGCCAGACGTCCTCGGGATCGGGGGATTCGCCCCGGCCGCTGCGCTTGCGGCGCATGGTCGCCAGCTTCTGCGTGGCGACGTGCACGGGGAAGCAGCTGCTCCCGCGCGCGCACTTCTTGCACGAGTACGTCCGGCTGCCGCCCGCCCGGGACATCGTCGCGTCCATCGCGATTGGGCCCGACGACGTGGCCCGCGGAGACTCGCGCGGCGTCGCCGGATCGTCGGATGGATTCGCCGACGCCGCGAGCGTCCCCATCTCCGCCTCCGTGGTCACGGAATCGACTCGCGTCGACGCTCCCGCCCTCGGGTCGCGTCCCATCGCGCGCCAACACTGCGTCCGCCGAGCGGCCACCAGGGCCTCGAGCGTCGTATCTTCTCGGAGATCACGCGCGCCGCGAGGACGGACAGCTAAGGTGTCGCGACCGACCGAGACCGGCGAGGTGGGAAGGGGGCGTCCACCAGGGCCTCGCACGTCTCCCGCGCAGACGACGCGCGCGGACGATGGCGTCGAGGGACGTGAGGTTCGTCGAGGAGACCCTGCGGTCGTGGAGGGACGGTGTCGGGTCGAAACCCGCGTCCGGGGAGGGGATTCGCGACGGGGACGAGGACGATGTCGCATCGGAGGAGACGCGATTCGTGCCGACCGACGAGCAGCGCGCCAAGGCGGCGCACCTCGCCAACCGGCTGGACCTGGCGAGGTGCGTCGCGGGCGGGATGAAACAAAGGGTCGCGAACCTCGCTCGCGAACTCGAGACCCAGGCGCAGGAGCACTCGAGCGCGCGGGAGGACCTGCGCGTCGCGAGGCGGAGGCTGCACTTCGCCAGGAACGACGGGCGAAGCGCGCTCGCCGCGCTGCCAATCGGCGCCGACGCGGGGGCGGCGCCGTCGGTGTACGACTCGGAGGGACGCGCGCTCGGGGCGATGCTGACGATGGCGGCGCGGGATCCGGACGCGACGAAGGCGCTCGCCGAGAGACTCGCGCTGCGAAAGACACTCGTCACCGACGAGCTCCTCGCGCTCTCCGCCCTCGACGCAGACGCCAGGCGACGACAGACGCAAGGGTAACTTATTAGCACGCGAGTTTAGCACACAACGAGTAGCACACGAGTAGCGCCGCGCACGCTTAAGATTAGCACTATTTACGTTAGACGAATCTCAACTCACGACGCACCCGCATCCCACGCCGCGCGCCGGTGTCCGTCGCCCGTGGTGCACCCCGCGCCACGCCTCGTCGTCGTACCGCTCGCCCGGGGCGACAAAGACAAAGGGAACCCCCTCGTCAATCGCCCACGTGCAAACCCTCTGGTACTCGTGGCAGTACCCCGGGAATCCGCACTCCTCCGGATCCTCCGCGAGTTTCTTGCCGTCGAGGTACAGGGCGCCGCCGCGTAAGGGCTTGTCTTTGTCGTCGGAGAGTCCCTCCCTGATCGACGGCAGCAGGACGTCGTTGAAGTTGTTTGCCATCGCTTTTCGCGACTTTGCGGTGTGGAAGCGCCAGACGGCGCCGCTCTTTTCGATGCCCCCGCTCAACTTCCGAACCGTGGGGTTGAACTTTTTCATGTGCTCGAGCACGTCCTTCATCCAGTACAAGTTCACGTCCACCGGCGAGGAGACGTCGACGACGCCGAGGGATTCGCCCGCTGGCTTGTCGTCATTCGCCATCGACGCCAACTTCTCGACGTCGCCGGCGCGCAGCACGCGCACGGTGACGTGCGACCTCCGCCGCTTCTCGTCCGCGACGGCGGCGCGGTACCAGGAATCCTTGGCGTAGTTCTTTCGGTACTCCGCCACCTTCTTCGCGTCGTCGGGGTCGACGTCGGGTCGCAGCTCGACAACCTCCGAGGGGTACGGTTTGTCTCGAATAACGTACCAGACGCTGTGCAGCTGGAAGATGTTCCCGTTGCCGTCCTTCACGGACTCGTTGCCCCCGTCGGAGACGGTCGTTAATTCGGTCCCGGGCTTCACGAGGACGTCGTAGGTGGGCGTGGGATTGTCGGAGGTGGGAGGGGTGTGGACCCGGAGGATCTCGGCCCAATCCTTGAGCCACTCGCCCGCGCGCGTGACCCTCACGGGGTATCCCACGGGAAGGAGCGCGTCCGATGCGGTCTCCTCGGGAGCGTCGTCGAGGTCGTCAAAGTCGGATCTCCGCGTCTCATCGTCGGCCATGGTGATGACCCGAAGACTCGAGGACCCGCGGCGTGCCGGAGCCAATGAAGAGAGGAGCTAACATCGGATTCCGCCGTATTTGTCACGCCCACGTGTTCACGTGGTGAAAAGTCATGATCATCACAGGTCCTAAAACAGGGTTCGACGAATTTGTTATTCAGTCATCAGTTGGGGAGTCGAACGCCGGGTTTGAACGACTTGAGGCTGATGGCGTCCGCGCCCTTCGCCTCGTTCGCCCCGGACAGTGGAGCCCTCGTCGCGTCGCCCCCGCCCCCATCCCCCGCCCTCGCCGCCGCGAGCTGCGTGTGGTACGCCTTCCTCACCATCGGCAGCAGCTCGTCGCCCTCCTCCAGCGCCAGCGCCAGCCTGTGGTTATCCACCTGGTGCAACACCACGTTCAACGCGAGACCCTCGGCGTCGATCCTGTCCCGGCCGACGGCGTCCGGCACGAAGTCCGCCTGCGCCAAGTCGTGCTCCCACGTCCCGGAGTGAATCTCGACGCGCGACCGCCTCGGACCGGTCACCGCCCTGTCCACCGCGGCGACGAGGCGTTTCCGAAAGTACCGCATCCACCGCGCGCTGCGTCCGGGTCGTATCGACGCGGACACGAGGTCGACCTGCGGACAAAACGCCATCGCGTGATCGGCGACGTCGGCGAAGAGGAGCGCGGCGCTCGCGCCCATCGAATCCCCCAAGTTCAACACCCGCGCGTACCTCCCGGCGATTCCTTCGATCCCTTCGCGCCACGAGCGCTCCGCCTCGTCGTTGGACGCGGTACCCCCGCCGATTCCACCGCCGTGGTACCACGACCTGGTGACGTCCGCGACGTAGAGGACGTCGAAGCCGACGGCGGCGGCTTCCACGGCGGCGGCGGCGTCCGCGCCGGCGCCCCCCGCGCAGGCGACCCCCCGCGCCAGCACATCCTTCCTCAGCTTTCGGAGCAAGCCGCCCCAGTTGGGGACGCCGGGGGCGCTGCCGAACGCGACGATGAGGACCGGCGCGTCGGCGTCCTCGGTCCACCGCACGTGCTTGAAGTATCCGCGGGAGTATCTTCCGGGCGCGTTCGGCGCGTCGGCTCCCGGGTTGTTTCCGTCTCCCCCGCCGACGCCGCCTCCTCCCGGAATTTCCGAGACGGCCACGTGCGGGTGTTCGCACGCGAGCCCGCCCGCGGCGTTGACGTCGAGCTCAGTCGCCGGCCTGATCTTCAACCCCGCGCGGGTGCACTGCGCGAGGTCGAGCCCGATCGTCGCGGCCACGCCCCCTTTCCGCGTCGGGAGCGCCTCGACCAGCTCCCTCACGCCGTCCCCCTCGAGCGCGTCGCACCCCTCGCACCACACGCTCTTCAGCGACACGTTCTTGGCGAGGGACATCGGAAGCGATCGCAGTGCGGGGTTACCGTAGCACCACAGCGTGGTCATCATCGCCGCGTCGCCCAGACCCTTCGGCAGCGACGATAGTTCGTTCTCCGCGACGTTGAGCCGCACCAGCCGACGCATCTCCCCGACGTCGTCGGGAATGGACGTCAAAAGGTTTCCCTGCGCGCTGAGCTCCTCCAACGACTTGAGCCTCGCGATGGAATCCGGCAGCCGCGCGATCCTGTTGCCGTGGACGTCGATGACGCGGAGCATGTACGCGCCGCCGATCGTCTCCGGAAGAGATTCGAGTCTGTTGCCCGGGACGGAGAGCTCCTCGAGGTACTTGCAGTCGCCGAGGGACGCGGGCAACTCGCGGATCCTATTTCCCGCGAGCATCAGGTGCCGGAGTCGCTCGCATCTGCCGACGGCGTCGGGCACGCGGCCGATGAGGTTACCGTGCGCCCAGAGGCCCTCGAGGCACTCGCACCCGCCGATGCCCTCGGGGATCTCGGTCAGTCGATTGCCCGCGAGCCCGAGGCGCTCGAGCTCGGTGAGGTTGCCCACGTCGTCGGGGATGCGCGTGATCTTGTTGTTGCTGAGCTGAAGGTCGGTCAAATCGGTCAGCGTCCACACCTCGTCGGGAACCTTGGTCAGGCCAATCCCCGTGAGGTCCAGCCGGCCGCCCTTGCCCCGAGCCTTGTTGATGCGAGAGATGACCTCGCCGGGTTCGATGGTCAGGCCCTGAAGGCACGGATCGTCGAGCCGGGTCTGGGGCTCCCCCGCGTTCACAAACTTCTTCTGATCGTCGCTCCAGAGCATGGTCCGCTCGAAGCCTGGGGGCGCCCCCCCCTCGGTCCGGGCCTCGGAGGCCCTCCTCAGGATTGCCTCCGTCTCCTCGAAGCTGGGCGGCGGGGCCTCGGAGGCCCTCCTC
>MDTE01016600.1_pt1 | contig 10425 bp, 13 predicted proteins | sample 811231 | NCBI WGS metagenome assembly MDTE01 (sample SAMN05326651, study PRJNA326480) | marine metagenome | isolation source: seawater | place: Indian Ocean: Red Sea | collected 2010 | reverse complement strand
TTTTTCTTTTTGGATATGTAGTTCTATTTTCATGCATACTTCTTCTTTATCTCCTGAATTTGTTTTACTGGTTTACCCATTGTAGTTTTTATCATAACTTTTTTGATATTCTTTTCACCATTTGGTAATTTTTTCTCAATTGCACTAAGAACAGTAGCTGCATTAACTGCTAAATCTGCATCTTCCATTGTTTCATCACCAATTTTACATGAAATTGATAATGATGCTCTTGTTCTAACTTTAATTGATGTTCTAAATCTTGCTAGAAATGCATCAATAGGTGCATTAAATGGAACTGGTGTTGGCATTTTTCCTCTTGGACCTAAAAGTTGACCAAGTGCTTTACCAACTGTTGGCATAATTTTTGTATCTGCCAAAAAGAAATCATATTTGTTAATGAATTTTCTAGATTCTCTTTTGTTAGCTTCAAATTTTTCTAATTCTTCATTTCCAATAACTGAATCTGCATTTGCTGCTTTTGCTTTTTGACTCATATCACCAGTAGCAATTACACACACTGTTGCAGGAGAATTGGTTTTTGGTAGTTGAACTACTTCATTAATTGCAAATCCTTTCTTTACATCGATATCTTTGAAATTGATAATTAGTTCTATAGATTGTTTAAATTTCGTTTTTTTAGTCTCTTCTTTAGCTTTTGTTACCACTTCTGCTAATTGTGCTTCTGTAATCATTACGAACAAATTCCAGAAAACCTACTTAAAATCGTTTAGAGCCTTATTCTACTGACTCTCATTTTTTTTAAGAAATTTCCTTTTTTTCAGTGAAATAATTGCAATTTCAAAGCAATTTTCGACAAAAATTATAGATATATTAAATCAGAATCCATCTTTTCATCATATTGCATAAATTTGATGATCTTGACATGAAATTACTTTATGAGTTAACTAAGGATGGATCTATTTCTGTTCCAATTTTGTCAAAAAAATTGGGAATTAATGCATCTGTTTTGTATAGTAGAATTAAACGATTAATGAAAAAGAAACTTATCAAAAAATTTACTGTTGATATTGATCAATCTTTGTTAGGCTTTGGAGTAAAGGCTTCAGTTGGAATTAATCGTGACCCAAAATTAAAAGAAAAAATTCATCAACAATTTATGGAAACTATTGAAATTGTTTCCATATCTGAAGTTACAGGCAGATTTGATATTATGATTGAGGTTTATGCCAAAAATCTTGAAGCCTTACACTCAGTAGTAATTGAAAAAATTGGAAAAATAGAAGGTGTTCAAAACACTGAAACCTTTGTAGAATTACAAAAAACCGATAAAGATCCTGTTTATCTTATTGAATAATTATTGGAATTTTTGATCCCATTTACCATCATTAATTTCTGCGGTAATTTCTTTTGGAGTTTTTCCTTCAACTTTAACTCCTAAAGCTACGCATGTACCGATGATAGTTTTTGCAACTGATTTTAATGATGATGCATAAGATTTTTCGAGTTTTGTATTTGCTACTTTGACAATTGAATCCATTGTAACATCTCCTACCCATTCTGTACCAGAAGTACCTGAGCCTTTTTGAATTCCTGCTTCTTTCATGATTAATGCAGCAGCAGAAGGAATGCCAATTTCAATTTCATATTTTTTTGTATCTGTATCTACTATTACAGTTACAGGAACTTTCATTCCCTCGAAATCTTTTGTTTTATCATTAATTGCTGAGATAACTTCCATGATGTTAACTCCTAGAGGACCTAATGCTGGACCTAATGGTGGACCTGCTGATGCTCCTCCTCCAGTTACAAGTGATGATACTTTTTGTTCTCCCATGTTAAATCAGCTTAATCCCGAAAATTTAATCCTTCCTAAGCTCCACTCGAGAGTTTTAGATAATTTGCATCGACAGTTACTGGTAATTGATAAGATGCATCAAGTAAAACAACTGTTGCTTCTTCTTTGTCTGCATCTATTCTAGTAATTGTTGCTTTCATTCCTTTGAATGGTCCGCCGGTAATTTCAATAATGTTATCTACTTCTAATGTTGAAACTGTTGATTTCTTTACAAGGTATCCTTCGATATCTTTGAATTCTAATTCTCCTCTAAGTTGACCCCGAATGTGTCTAACTCCTTCTACTGCCATGTATGCATCACTTGGATTGATTGCTTCTATTACGACATATCCTTTAAGATTATCAACAAGTAAAACTGATTGAATGTTAATTTGATTAGCATTTGCTTTAGCTTCTAATAATCTCATAACCACTTTTTCTTGACCTCCTGTGGTTCTAATTGCAAATAAGTGTGATTTAATTTCCTCAGACAATTTTATCGACCAAATGTTAGTACCGAAAACACAAATTGAATAGTAAATCCAATTGCTCCTACTCCAAGAATTCCTGTTAATACCAATCTGAGATGTTGTTGATATTCATCTCTATCTGGCTTTTTTGCCATCTTCATAGTATTAGACATATTTTTCAAAGTCTGTTTCGGGTTCATTGGTGGAAATTAATATGGTGTCCTTATAATCCTTATCTCATGGAACTCTTAATTGCATATCGAGACGACCCTGCTGGTTACAATATGGCAAATTTTCTTTCAAAAAATATGACTTTGGATGGGGATGTATTTCGAGGTGATTTTTATGATTTAATCATTATTCCAACACCTACAATTTCTGCTGATTGGCTTGAAGAAAAATATGATTATGATGGGTTTGTATTTTTGTCAAAACATGCTGCAGAATCTGGAGTTCTGGCATTGACATGCCATAGTACTGGAAATTTCTCTGAAGCAAAATTTGGTGGAAATGACAGACAAGTTGCAATTCCTCATCCAGATTTACAAAAACAATATCTTCAAACATTACAAAAACACCAATCTGATTTTTCAGAATTTCAAATTACAATTGAAGCAACTCATCATGGACCAACTGGATTAACTAAACCCACTATCTTTATTGAAATTGGTACTACTCCTAAACAATGGACAGATGTCTCCTTGTGTGAATCTGTTGCAAAATTGGTTCATCAAGTTTTTAGTAATAAGATAACTGAAAATCCTGTTGCAATTTGTTTTGGTGGAACTCATTATTCTACAAAATTTACTCATGAATTATTGGAAGGAAAACTTGCCCTTGGAACTGTTATTCCAAAACATGCATTAGATGAACTAGATGAAGAATTATTTTCACATATTTTATCACAAAATAAAATGGCAAAATATGCTCTTTTAGATTGGCGTGGATTGGGAACAAATAAACAAAAAATTCTTGAACTTCTTAATTCAACTACACTTGAGATAATAAAATTATGAATCTTGAACAAAGAGTTTACAAAAAGTTACTTGATGTCCCAAAAGGTCAAATTACTACTTATGGTGAATTAGCAAAAGCTGTTGGATTAAAAAGTGGTCAAAGAGTAATTGGAAAAATTATGAATAATAATCCTTATCCAGTAATTGTTCCATGTCATCGTGTGGTAATGTCTACTGGAAAAATTGGTGGTTATGCATATGGTGAAAAAATCAAAACTAAAATGCTTAGTGATGAAGGAATAGAAATCACAAATGGTAAAATTGCAAGTTTTGATAAAAAATTATTTAGATTCTAATCTTTTCTTTTGGCTTTGATTTCTTCCATAAGGGTTCTCAAGTGAGCCTTATTTCTGACAGTATTTCCGCCAACTTTTTTGTATAATGCCCAAAATTCTGGATTTGTTAAATCCTTTCTATCTTTTGCTATTTTTAATAATCTTCTAAGTGAACGAACTTTTGCAACATAAACTTCTTTTTTACCGACTCTTGCACCTTTTCTACCTTGTTTAGAACCTTGATTTGTTCCTCTTTTGTTTCTTTGATCTAATTTGGTTTGTGCTCTACCTCTGGATGTTCCAGTAAATGGTTTGATTTGAATTGTATTTGCAGTGATTAAACTTCTAATGTTTTGTCTAGTAATTGCATCTGCAATATCATCTAAGTGATCAGTATCAAATCTAATTCTGTGAATTCCTACTCCAGTAACTCTGGATGCAAGTCGTTTTTTAGCTTTAAGATTTATTGGCAATTACACTCACTCTTGCATTAAATATTTTAAATTTGTTTTCTACAGCTTTAACAACAATTTCTTTTCTCTTTTTAGTTCCAACACCATGTCCTAGTCTTACTCCGTCTTTCTTTGGGTCTAATTTTTCTAAATCTGAAATATTGTAAACTAGATTATCTGTAAATCCTGATGGATGTAATCCTCTTGCATCTTTAGGTCCGCCATATCCAACTTTGACTAAACCTGGACGACCTCTACTCTTTTGTTTTCTTTGATGATGGTCTATTCCTTTTGGTTTTCTCCAATTAGTTTGAAGTCTAACATATCGCCAACTTTCTGGTCTTACAAAATCAGGTTTGTTTTGTTTTACTTCCTGTCTCTTCTCGATCTTATCCTTATTGATTGGCATGGAACTAAGTCTTGAATTTTGGAATAAATACGTTCCTCGACCCTAAAAATTCCTCATGGTAAAGAGATAATAAGGAAAATCTAGGCGGATCTAAATATTAAATGACCCTTAATTATGCTCAAAAAACCCCAATTTGGAGATCAGACTCATGACAGAACTACTTGGAAGATCTGCAACTGATAAATTTTTGTCCCAATTGAATGATTTTGGTATTAATCCATCAAAAGTTCATAGGAATTTACCTACTGATGAAATGGTAGCAATTTCTGTAGATAGAAAAGAAGGTGTTGTTAATTCAACTGGTTCACTTTCTGTAAATACTGGAAAATATACTGGTAGATCCCCTGATGATAGATTCATTGTATATGATGATAAAACACATGATACAATTGATTGGGGAAAAATTAATCACCAATTCCCAAGTGGTAAATTTGAAAAACTTTTTGAAAAGATGAAAAAGTTTGTTGATAACAAAGAACTTTTTGTTTTTGATGGTTTTGTTGGTGCTGACCCTGAAACTCGTTTACCAATTAGAGTAATCAATGATCATGTTTGGCAAAGTATGTTTTCTAGCAATTTGTTTATTCGACCAACAGATGAAGAATTAGAACAACACAAACCTGAATTTACAATTTTATGTATCAATGATTTCTTGGCAGACCCTGAAATTGATGGAACACGTACTGATGTTTTCATTTTAATTGATTTAACAAGAAAAATTGTTTTGATTGGTGGAACTGAGTATGCAGGTGAAATGAAAAAATCAATGTTTGGTGTTATGAATTTCTTATTGCCAGACAGAAATATTTTCCCAATGCACTGTTCTGCAAATATTGGTGAAAATGGTGATACTGCACTATTCTTTGGTTTATCTGGAACTGGAAAAACAACTCTATCTGCAGATCCAAATCGAAAATTGATTGGTGATGATGAACATGGTTGGTCTGATAATGGTACTTTTAATTTTGAAGGAGGTTGCTACGCAAAATGTATCAATCTTAGTCAAGAAGCAGAACCAGAAATTTGGAATGCAATTAAGCCTGGTGCACTTTTAGAAAATGTTGTCTTAAATGACAATGTACCTGATTATGATGATAATTCTTTAACTGAAAATACTCGTGTTGGTTATCCTTTAGATTTCATTCCTGGTGCAGTAATTCCAAGTGTTGGAGGAAATCCTCGTGTTATTGTATTTTTGACTGCTGATGCTTTAGGTGTCTTACCTCCTGTATCTAGATTAACAAAAGAAGGAGCAATGTATCATTTCATGTCTGGTTATACTAGTAAATTGGCAGGCACAGAACGAGGAATTAAAGAACCAAAATCTGTCTTTTCACAGTGTTTTGGTGCTCCATTCATGCCTAGACCTGCATCAGTTTATGCCAAACTTTTAGGTGAAAAAATTAATCAGCATAATACAGTTGTTTATCTTGTTAATACTGGATGGTCTGGTGGACCATATGGTGTTGGTAAAAGAATTAAGATCAAATATAGTCGTGCAATGGTTACTGCAGCAATTTCTGGTGCACTTGATATTGTAAAATACCGTCATGACGATTTACTCAATCTTGATATTCCAACTGAAGTTGAAGGAGTACCATCTGAAATATTAGATCCAAAACATACTTGGGTAGACAAAGACTCCTATGATCTTTCAGCAAAAAAATTGGCCCAAATGTTTGTTGAAAACTTTAAGAAATTTGAAAATGTTTCAGAAGATATTATTGCTGCTGGCCCAAAATATGTTGCTTAAATTATCTTTTAATCAATAACCCTATAATTCCAACAATAGCAACAATTGAAATAATTATTATGATTTGTTTTTCTGGAATATTTCTTAATTTTATAACCTCTGATTTTTCTGAAACTGTATTTATTTTAATTAAATCAAATGCGTCTGTTGTATTTCCATTTGAAATAATTTTTGCCTCTATCCAATATTGACCATTTTCATAGACTTTCATTGATGGGTTTTTTTCTGGTGTTGCAGTAAGTGTTTCAGTATTTCCATTTTTACTATTTGTGACTGTTATTTTTGTAAAACTCCATTTATCTGGATGATTTATTTCAAAAAATAATTTTTCATTTTCTTCAAATGCGGAAATTGAACCTTCTGTATAATGAATGATTATTGGAATTGTGTATTCTATTTTTTTATGATTGATGAAAATTTTTCCTTCATATTGACCAAACTTTTCTCCAGAAATTGTAAATTCTGTTTGTAGATTATTATCTTTGATTTGATTTTCAAATTTGATAAATTCTGGTCCTTCAAATTTTACATCAATTTTTCCTATTTCTTTTTCTAATAATTTAATTTGTAATTCTTTTTGAATTATTTTTTCATCTGATGAAAAGTTAATCACAAAATTTGTTGGACTGATTATCAATTTTGCATTATACGCACTTTCAATGTCTAGTCTTCCTGAACCTGATTCATGAATGGAAAATTCTTTTCCATAGGCATTAGTTACAGGTTTCACTGTAGTTGTCAATAATGATTTGAGTTCATGATTTTCTAATTCTGGGTTATTTTGTAGTAATAATGCTGCTGCACCACTTACATGAGGTGCTGCAAAACTGGTTCCACTGGTAAAGTTGTAACTAGCACCAATATTTGTGGTGTTGATATATGCTCCTGGTGCTACCATGTCTGGTTTCATGTAAAATGGTGAAACTGGTCCTCTTGAACTAAAATGTGCAATAAAATCTGGATTATAAAATAAATGCAAAATTCCATCACTTTCATTTTCTAATTTTTTAACAATCTCTAATCCTTCTTCTCTGTCAACTGAAACTACTGGAATTTGTGGACTGTATTCCGGCCCTGAAAATTCATGAATTAATTCTCCCAAAAAAATTCCTGGTTCATTATTGTATACAATTAGTGCTTTTGCACCTGCATCTGCAGAATTTTTTTCTTTAATTGAGAAAAATAATAATTCTCCTTCAACATCACTTCCTCTTTCAACAATTAAAATTGCATCTTTTACATCTAAATTTTCTAAATCACTAATTTTTCCAAAACCTCCAAAAATTACTTTTCCTGTAATTGGTTCATTTGTTTTTGGAGCACCTACCATTGGAATTGCAGTATATTGTTTCTCATCTATTTCTAAAGTAGCAATCAAACTGGATGTCATGTTGTTATATGTTGCACCTACTGTCAAAGATTCAAAATTTCTTCCTGGACTACCAATTGTTTTTAATTCTGGACCATCATTTCCAGCAGCTGTAACTACAAAAATTCCTTTTTCTAATGCATAATCTACTGCACTATCAATTTTTGAATTTGTTTTATTTACTCCTAAACTAATGTTTATGATATCTGCTTTATCTTCAATTGCTTTTTCAATTGCACTTGAGATTAATTCTGATGATACTCCTTCCCCATCTTCAGATACTTTATAGGCTAAGATTTTTGCTTTTGGTGCAATACCTAAAGTACTTCCATCTGCTGCTATAATTCCAGCAACCTTAGTTCCATGTCCATTTTTATCCATAGGCAATTGGTTTGTTTGAATAAAATTATACCCTCCAATTACTTTGCCATCAGGGCCCCATCCCAATAAGTCTGGATGATTGAAATCTACACCAGTATCAATTACTGCAACTTTAATTCCAGAACCGTCTAATCCTTCAGTTCTTGGAATTTCTGTTCCAACATATGGTACACTATTTTCAATGTATGTTCTAATTTCATTTTCAGATTGGAAAACTTGTGATATGAGTATACTTGATAAAATAACAAATGTTATGGAGAAAATTATTGATGATCTCATGTTTTTTTTAGTTTTTTAACAAGTAAAAATGAATTGTTTACTAAAACAATAAATTGAATAAAAAATTAATTCAATCATGGGAAAATACACACTTCCTGAAATGCCATATGCTTATGATGCATTAGAACCTCACATTGATGCAAAAACAATGGAGATTCATCACACAAAACATCATCAAACATATACTGACAAATTAAATGCAGCACTTGAAACATGTCCAGCTGAAATTCAAGAAAAAGATATCTTAGATATCTTATCTGATATTAATTCAGTTCCAGAAGACAAACGAGGCGCAATTAATTTCAATGGTGGTGGTTATGATAACCACAGGTTATTTTGGAATAGCATGAAACAAAATGGAGGAGGCGAACCTGGAGGAGCAGTTGCAGATGCAATCAATGCATCCTTTGGAAGTTTTGCTGACTTTAAAGAGAAATTCTCATCTACTACTGCAGTTATTCAAGGCAGTGGTTGGGGATGGTTAGTATACAATCCTTCAACATCTAAAGTTGAATACAAATCAATGCCAAATCAAACTAGTCCAAGAACAGAAGGATTAGTTCCATTATTGGGTTGTGATGTTTGGGAACATGCATACTATCTAAACTATCAAAACAAAAGACCAGTTTACATTGAAGCATGGTGGAATGTAGTCAACTGGGATGAAGTAGAAGATAGATTCTCTAAAGCAATACAATAAAGCTAGTTCTTTATTTTTTATTTATTTTTTAATTTCTTTACTTCATGAATGAATTTATAACCATCTGAGCATGATTTGTGTACATGAGTGAACAACAGGCTGAACAATTAATGCAACAGATGCAAATGCTAGAAACATACTTTTCTGACTTATCTCAAAGAGAAGGAACTTTTGTTAGCATTTTAAGAGAAGCTACTGCTGCAATTGAATCCATTAAATCACTTGGTTCTCAACCTGATTCTGATACTATGGTTCCTCTAGGAATGGGGGCTTATGTTCCAACAAAAATTTCATCAAATAACAAACTTGTTGTAAATATTGGTGCAGGTGTTGCTGTTGAAAAAGATTTTCCTTCTGCAATAAATTATTTTGAAGCTAGAATAAAAGAAATTGAAATTGCTTTACAAGATACAGCAGCTAAAAAACAAGATGCTGCAAATAGATTAGAACAAGGTAAAGCACAAATTAATCAATTAATGCAATCTCAAATGCCACCAAAAACGGGATAGAATATGTTTGATAGTCTCCGTAAGGCGTTTTCCAATGCTGCTAAAAGTTTTGGAGAAAAAGAACTAAATGAAAAAGATATTGAGGATATTCTTTTTGAACTTGAAATTTCCCTACTAGAATCTGATGTAGCTGGTGAAGTAATTGATTCTATCAAAGCTGATTTAAAAGAAAAATTAATTGGCTCTAAAGTTGATAAAAATGAAATTGAAAAATTTGTCAAAGATAATCTGATTTCTATTATCTCAAGCCTGTTTGATAGTGTTGGCGATATTGATATCTTTGAAAAAATTGATGAAAAAAAGAAAAATGAACAACCATTTTTGATTGTGTTTGTAGGAATCAATGGAACTGGAAAAACTACTTCTTTAGCAAAACTTGCATCATTACTACAAGAAAAGAAATATTCTGTTGTCATTGCAGCTGCTGATACTTTTAGAGCTGGTGCAATAGAACAATTACGAGAACATACAAACCGACTAAATCTAAAACTGGTTGCACAAAATTATGAATCTGATCCAGCTGCAGTAGCAAGAGATGCTGTATTATACGCTAAATCTCATAAAACGGATTGTGTTCTTATTGACACTGCAGGTAGAATGCAAACCAGTAAAAATTTGATGGAACAAATTGCAAAAATTACTAAAGTTGTAAATCCTGACATGACCATTTTTGTTGGTGATTCTTTAGCTGGAAATGATACTGTAAATCAAGCTCGTGAGTTTCATGAACATGTCAAATTTGATGGTTCTATTTTAACAAAGAGTGATGCTGATGCCAAAGGCGGAGCTGCATTATCTATTGCAAAAGTTACTTCAACACCTGTTTTGTATCTTGGAACTGGTCAAGAATATTCTGATTTGAAATCATTTGATAAAAACACCTTTTTGGAAACTGTGTTTGGCTCACTTAGTGATGTAAAAATTAAACAAACCGATGTTTCAAAATTAAAAGAATCGTCAACACCAGAACCAGAACCAACCCCAGAACCAACCCCAGAACCTGAACCACAACCTGAA